>Ga0209456_10000299_pt1 | contig 27392 bp, 16 predicted proteins | sample COG_11_FD_184755 | JGI IMG/M metagenome (GOLD analysis project Ga0209456, IMG submission 184755) | Pelagic marine sediment microbial communities from the LTER site Helgoland, North Sea, for post-phytoplankton bloom and carbon turnover... | ecosystem: Environmental > Aquatic > Marine > Neritic...
CGTTCCCTGGATGTCATCGTCGAAAAGGCAGGTATCGGAACGGTATTTTTTCAGCAGTCTAAATGCGTTGGTATTGCCGAAGTCTTCGATCTGGATCAAGATTCCGGGAAACACTTCCTTTGCGGCTGTTATGAATTCGTCGAATAGCTCATCGTAATCTTCGCCGCTGGCCCGGCGTCGCTCGAGCCCGTTGTACAGCGGGTCGTTCAACAGTTTCTCATTGTTGGTGCCAACATCCAGCATTACGGGCAGACATTGGGTGGGGTGGATGCCGGCGCAAGCGGTATAGAGCGAGAGTTTGCCAATGGGAATTCCCATGCCGTCGGCGCCGAGGTCGCCCAGCCCGAGGATGCGTTCGCCATCGGTTACGACGATGATTCGAGCATTCTTGTGAGGCCAGTTCTGCAGTATCTCCTTGATATGGCCTTTGTCCTGCAACGATACATAGAATCCTCGTGGAGTCCGGTAGATGTGCTGAAACTCCTGGCACGCCTTGCCGACCGTGGGCGTGTAGATAATCGGCATCATCTCTTCGATGTGGTTCATGATGACGCGGTAGAAAAGGTTCTCGTTGCGGTCTTGTAGCGCGATCAGGTAGAGGTAGCGCTCGAGGTCTGTGGGCTTTGCGCGGATATTGCCGAGCACCCGAAGTTCCTGCTCGGCCATTGAGTGGACGCGCGGCGGCAATAAGCCCCTTAATTTCAAGGCATCGCGCTCGGCGTCGGTGTAAGCGGTTCCTTTGTTACGTACGGGATCGTGGAGAATCTTAACGCCCGAATACAGATCGGGGAATGGTTGACTGGTCACGTCTGTTCCTTGATTTTTGGTGTCCACAAGCGATGCTCCGATGGTCATCGGCAATGTGGAAATTACTCTTTTTGGCGGACTTTCATATGACGGAATTCACGTAGGTGCGTGCTACGTAGAAGCGCGTATCGGATTTGCGGGACGGTGTACGTAGCATCTTCAGCGTGTCACAGATTTTTGAGAGACCGCCATGAGTCGCAGGATTATTATCATGGGAGCCGCGGGTCGTGACTTCCATTTATTCAATTGCTGTTACCGGGATAATCCGGATTTCGACGTTGTCGCTTTCACCGCGACGCAGATTCCGCACATCGACGATCGCCGCTACCCGGCCGCGCTGGCGGGCTCGCTCTATCCGGAAGGTATTTCGATTCATCAGGAGGAAGACCTCGACGAACTGTTGGCGGGCAATCACATCGACGAGGTGATATTCGCGTATTCCGACGTACACCTCTCCTATGTCGAGCAGTCTCGTCAGCGCGTGGAATCGCATGGTGTCACGTTCTCTACCTTTGACGTGGACGCTTCGATGCTGCGATCGGAAAAACCGGTTATCGCGATCACGGCGGTAAGGACGGGCTGTGGCAAGAGCCAGGTGTCGCGTCGCATCACGGATATCCTGCGGGAAATGGGCAAGAAGACGGTGGTCATCAGGCATCCCATGCCCTACGGCGATCTCGCGAAACAGGCCGTGCAGCGCTTCGAAACGTACAGGGACCTTGAACTGCATGAGTGCACGATCGAGGAACGGGAAGAGTACGAACCGCACATCAACAACGGCGCCATTGTTTATGCCGGGGCCGACTATGCAGCGATCCTGGCCGAAGCGGCAAAGGAGGCAGATGTTATCGTCTGGGATGGCGGCAATAATGACACACCATTCTACAAGCCAGACCTGTGGATCACCGTCGCCGATCCGCATCGTGCCGGCCACGAGCTCGAGTACTTCCCTGGTACCGTGAACTTCAGGCGGGCAGACATCATCCTGATCAGCAAGGTCGGTTATGCGGACGAAGACAAGATCAAGGTCATCGAAGCGAATGCGAAAAAGCTGAATCCTGGCGCCAGGGTACTGCGGCGCGAATCGCCGCTGCACGTTCCGGATCCCGATGCCATCGTGGACAAGCGCGTACTGGTTATCGAAGACGGACCCACTACCACACACGGTGGCATGCCGTTCGGCGCCGGGGTGCTGGCCGCGATGGAAAATCATGCAGGAGAACTCGTCGATCCGAGGCCGTGGGCCGTTGGTGAGATTGCCGCGACGTTCAAACAGTATCCCGATATCGGGGACCTGCTGCCGGCCATGGGTTATGGCGATGCGCAGATTTCTGACCTCGAGGCGACCGTCAATGACGTCGACTGCGACCTTGTGCTGGTGGCAACGCCCATAGACCTCACGCGACTCATCGATATCGATAAACCATACATGCGTATAAGCTACGGTTTGCCTGCCGGCGATGGCGCATTGACGGAGGCTGTCAGGGGAGTTCTGATTTAACGGTTGCGGTCTTCAGGATAGAACGTCGGTCACTCAAAGTTTGGCGCGCAAATCCGAAAAGTACGACTGGACTTCCCCACGCAGTGCAGCTTCCTCTTCTTCCCAGCGCCGCATAGCGGCCTGGACGTGTGGATCCGCGACGACCTCCGCAAACTGCGCTTGCGCAAAGTTTTCTCGCCAGCCCAGGTTTCTCGCAACGGACTGGCTGAACACCTGCTCGAGCGCGACCTCGATTGCTTCTTCGACTTCGCCACGTATCGCCAGCACGTTGAGGTACGTATTTGGCTCCTGGGTCAGATCGAGACCAAGGGAGGCCCCGATCTCGAGAATGATATCGAGGCGCCTCAGGACCTCTTCTCGCGGCAATGAGACGTACCAGGCATCGAACGCAACGCCTTGTGCGAGCCGATACTTCTGAGGAACCAACTCAGCCTCAAGGTCGAAGATTCCCGGTGCGCGCTCGTCAATCCAGGCGCTTTCTTCCTCGACCGTCCCGTTTCGTGCCGCGGCTCTCATCAAGTACCGGACCGCGCCCCCGAAAGCGAAACTCCGATTCTCGACGTCATCCTCGATCGCGCGGCGCGCGCTGGCGATGCTCGCCTCCGTATCGCCGATGCTGATCGCTCGCAGTAATTCCAAGCGGTAAGCGATACCGCTGGTCGGCGCGAGCGTCTGGACCCGATCGCGGAAATCGTCCGCTTCGTCAATCAGCCCCAGCCGGTACAGAAACGCGGCCAGGATGCCCGGAAGTTCATGATCTCTCGGGTCGACTTTGAGTGAGTTCAGAAATTGAGTGACGAAGCCCACCCCGTCTCCCGATTGCAGGCTCAACGTCCCCAGGTTCGTGTAGGCGTTGGGCTGTGAAGGCTCGATCTCCAGCGAATTTTCGAGCGAAGCGCGGGCATCGTCCCATCGTTCGAGCCTCATGAATGCCGTACCGAGTTCGTAATGCAGCGACGGGTTGAAAGGATCCTGCCGCAACGCATCTTCAAGGACAGGTATGGCCTGGTCATCTCGCTGCAGGCCCTGGTAGGCACGAATCAGCAGGATTCGTGGCTGCACTTCATCCGGAGCCTGGGCGACAATCTCCTCCAACTCTTGCACCAGGTTGGCAACCAGACTCAGATCGCCATTCGCCGCACGCACCCCGGCCTTGGCGTAGATAGACACCGCTCTTGCGACGGCATTGTCCGGATTAGTGGCAAGTACCTGGTCGGTGATGGCGATCACCTCCGTAAAAGCATCCGATCGATCCATCAATCCGGTTTCGGCCTGCTGGATATAGCTCGATGCCAGCTCGGTCTTTGCATCGACAAAGTCGGGATCGATCAGCAACGCGCCCTTGAGCAGATCCTCGGCCGCCTCCAACCCACCGTACGAGTTGGTAGCCCGTTCTCTGCGCGCTTGTAAGTAAAGGTCGTAAGCGTCCGGATCGGTGGTTTGCACACCGGCCACTTTGGTATCGCCGCCTTCACCGAGCAACGACGCCGACAAGGCGAAGCCGACTTTTTCGGCAATCTCGTCCTGAATGCCGAAGATGTCGTCCAATCGTCGATCGTAGCTCTCCGACCAGACATGAAAGCCGTCGCTGGCTCGAATGAGCTGTGCCGTGATGCGCACATTGTCTCCGACGCGCTGCACGCTGCCCTCCAGGATATGGGCCACTTCGAGTGCACGGGCGATTTCCCGGATGCCGATATTCTTTCCCTTGAACGCGAAGCTCGAGGTTCGCGCGGCTACTTTCAGGTCCGGGAACTGCGTCAACATATGCAGCAAGGTCTCGGTCAGGCCATCCGAGAAATACTCGTTGTCCTTGTCATTGGACATGTTGACGAAGGGTAGAACCGCCACAGACGCACCGCTGACAGCGACAGGCGCCGCGTCGTCCGAGGTCTGGCGTGCGCTGAAAAGGCCAACCAGAATGATGAGAACCACGGTTGCGACGACCGCCATGTGGTCCAATTTCTTCCCGGTTTTTCTGCTGGCCGGGTCGTTGCGATCTACCTCATGGTCGAGCTTGATGCCCTCCGGCGTGAGTTCATAGAACCAGGACAAGATGACGGCTGGAATGAATCCAAATGCAAAAATAAGGATTACAGCGCGCGACGCCCACTCGGGTGCGCCAAGCGTCGGCAAGATGGTCGTCAAAACCTCGGTCAGCAGCCAGCCGACGACGAGATATGCGGCGGCCACGCGAAAAACACTGCGACGTCGGAGTTCAGCTACGAGGGACATTCGGAGGCTCAGTACATGTACGTGAAGCAGAGATTACACGATATTTAGATGCTCTACGGACCCGGAAAGTTACATTCGAATTTTTCGCGATTTTCGGGTTCAGGGGCCGTTCACACAATTTTCATCCTCCGTTAAGTCACAGCGTACTAGTCTGCAAGCGTACACAAAGGAATGTGCATTAGGAGATTGTCATGGAAATCGTGATTGCAGCAGAGAAACCCAGCATCGCCAAGCTGCTTAGTGAGTACATGCGGCGCAGGGTCAGTCCCGAAGAGATCAGGATTAGCGAGAACCCGGATGAAACGGGAAGCTTCTATATCGGTCTTGATCTGGACCATTTCATCTTGTCGCCGAACGGCGAGATCGAGTCAGACAACCTGGAGCTCGCCGACTGATAGCCATGCAGACCTGCGACGTGATTGGTGGAGCCGAGGAGGATCGAACTCCCGACCTTCGCGTTGCGAACGCGACGCTCTCCCAGCTGAGCTACGACCCCACGCTGTCTGTCTCGATATAGGCTAACTTTACGTCCGCGGCAGCTCGACGAAACTACGTATGTTCCACGTGAAAGCTCGTCGGCACTGACAATTCTGGCCGAATTGAGTGACAATTGCCGGATGACTATTCGTGGAGTAATTGCGCCAATTTTGACGCCGTTCAACGATGATCTGTCGGTGGCGGCCGACCTGTACGTGGCGCATGCAAAAAGGCTGTTCGAACAGGGCTGTGCGGGCATCGCGCCGTTTGGCACGACGGGCGAAGCGCTGTCGGTGGGCATTGACGAACGCATATCCGCGATTCGGGCGTTGATTGACGGTGGCATCGACCCGGCAAGAATGATCGCGGGCACGGGCCTTTCCAACGTTGCAGATACCACCCGATTGTCGCGCGCCTGTCTCGACCTGGGGTGCGCGGCTGTTATGACTCTGCCACCGTTCTATTACAAAGCCGTCAGCGAAGCCGGACTGTATGATTATTTTGCACAACTGGTTGCAGCTCTCGGTTCGGACGCGCGTATCTTCCTTTACCACATTCCACCGATTGCCGTTGTCGGCATCCCACCCGTGCTTGCGGCGCGGCTGCATGCTGATTTTCCGCAGCAGATTGTCGGTATCAAGGACAGCTCCGGTGACTGGGAGAACACCCGGGCCCTGCTCGAGATAGAAGGGTTGACTGTATTTCCCGGGTCGGAATTGCCGCTACTTGACGCGTTGGAACTCGGTGCGCCGGGCTGTATTACGGCGACCGCCAATCTCAACGCCGGCGCAATCGCCAGGGTCGTTAGCTTGTACGATGATGGTAACGTGGACGCGGCGCACGCTTTGCATGAAGCGGTGAAGCACTTTCGTAAAATCGTGCAGGATTATGCGCCGATTCCGGCGCAAAAGTGGCTGCTCGCCGCTGCCACAGGCGACGCGCGGTGGGCTAATGTGCGCCCACCCTTGACAGCCATGTCCGCAGAGGCGGGGCTGGAACTGGCGGCCACTTTGAAACGAGAGTGCGAGTTCGGGGTGGGCCCCTCTAGTTCAGGGCGTTTCTGACGGCATCGATCGACAGGTCGATCACCAGCGGCCCACCGACGGCTGCTTGCGCGCCGTTGATGTCTTTGAGGCCGCTGCCGGAAACCAGACAGACGACGAGTTCGTCGGCCTCGATCTTGCGGTCCCGAACCATCCGCTTCACAGCTGCCCAGGGTGCCGCGGCGGCTGGTTCGGCGAAGACACCCGATAGCCGGGCCATCTCCGGTATGGCCGCCAGGATTTCTTCATCCGGAATAGTGACGGCCTCGCCGCCAGATTCGACAACTGCTCTCACCGCCGCCAGGCCATCGCGCGGCCGGTCAACGGCGATCGAATCGGCAACCGTAGTTGCCTTGACTTCACGAACGGCTACGGTCGACCAGTCCGTTTCAGAGGCATTGCTCTCTCGAATCCCGGCAACCGTATTACTGATTGCCGCGCTGGACGTCGACTGGGCACAGTCGATTCTCGGCAGCCGATCGACGAGCCCGACGCCTTTCAGATCGCGCCATCCTTTCCACATCCCACTCAGCAAGTTGCCGTCACCGCTCGGCACGACGATTCGGTCGGGAACTCGCCCGCCCAGCGACTCCCAGATTTCATACGCGCAGATCTTCTTGCCTTCGCGCGTGAACGGGTTGTAACCCGTGCTGCGATTGAACCAGCCGAATTCGTCGGAGGCGGCCAGGCAAAGATCGAAGGCATCGTCATAGTTGCCGCGCACCGCGAGAACGGTGGCTCCGAACGACAGCGCCTGAGTGAGCTTCGCTTCCGGTGCGTTCTGCGGAACGAACACAATGGCTTTCATCCCGACGGCCGCGGCAACACACGCGAGGGACGATCCCGCATTGCCTGTGCTGGCGACAGATACGACTGTCGCGCCGATATCCATAGCCCTGCGCACGGCTATCGCACTCGCGCGGTCCTTGCTGGATGCACTGGGGTTGACCGTATCGTCCTTCAGGTGAAGATTGCGCAAGCCCAAGGATTGTCCCAGTCGGTTGGCCGCGTACAGCGGCGTGGCGCCGATCCGCAATGGGAAACGGGTGTCTGGCTTCTTCACCGGAAGAAACGGTGCATAGGTGAATATGTACCGGGCACGATCAATACCCAGTCGCTCAATGTCACTTACGACCGCGTCATAGTCGTAGGTAATATCGAGGTTACCGCCGCAACACGGACACACGCATCCCGCGAACTCGGCGTTCTGCGTTTCATCGCAGGAAAAACACCGGTAACCGTTCATGCTTTAGCTCCTTCAAGGCACGATGTGCGTGCCACTGATTCCTTGCAAGGCCCCTTCAAGGTGATGAGGCTGCGTAATAATGACTTCCTCACCGCCTTGCTCGAGAAACTTGAGTGCACTCTCTATTTTTGGCCGCATACTGCCGGGTGCAAAATGCCCTTCCTCGAGGTAGCGCCGGCACTCAGCCACATTCATTCGGTCGATGTCGACTTGTCGGGGCGTTCCGAAATTCAAAGAAACCTTGTCGACGTCGGTGGAGATAATGAAAACCGATGCACCCAGCACGCAGGCGAGCAGGCAGGATGCGGCATCCTTGTCGATAACCGCGGGGCGGGGCCGTAAGGTGCCGTCGGGTTTGTACACGACGGGAACACCACCGCCGCCGGCCGCAATAACCAGCGTGCCGTTGTCAAGCAGTGCGCGAATTGCAGACAACTCGATAATCTCGAGTGGTGTCGGGGACGCCACCAGCCGGCGCCAGCCGCGGCCCGCGTCTTCACCGACAACCCAGCCATCTTCGCGCTCATGCAGGCGCGCTTCCTCTTCGGTCATGAATGGGCCTATAGGCTTGCTGGGCGCGCCGAAACTTGGATCCTGTTCGTCGACCACGGACTGGGTCACCAGTGCGACCACCGCTTGCTCTATGCCCTGGCGCAGGAATTCGTTTTGCAGGCTTTGGGCAATCTGCATTCCGATCGAGCCTTGCGTGTCGGCGACGCAGTTGGCAAGGGGCACCTGGTGAATGACGTCCCTTGCCAGTTCGGAGCGCAGCAATACAAATCCGACCTGCGGCCCGTTACCGTGCGTCACCAGCACGCGATAGCCTTTCTTGACGATGGGTACGATGTACTGGCTCGTTTCACCGGCTGCACGGTATTGGTCGAGCACGTCCATGTGTTCACGATCCGTGATCAGGGAATTGCCGCCTATGGCAATGACGACGAGCGGTGCGTCGGCGGCGTTATCGGGTTTGGGCGTCGTCATGTTGGTCACTCCGCTTTACATCGTCAACGCCATCAAGGCTTTGGCCGTATGCAGTCGGTTTTCGGCCTCGGGGTACACGCGCGACTGCAGGCCGTCGATAACCGCGTCGGTCACTTCGGAGCCGCGATCCGCCGGCAGGCAGTGCATGTAAATCGCGCGTTCCGTGGCGCGCGCCATCATCGCCTCGTCACAGATCCAGTGTTGATACTGCTGCGCAACCCGCATGGCTTCTTCGGGTTTGCCAAACAACGATTCCACACCCCAGCTTTTCGGGTACACGATGTCGGCGTCGGCGAACGCTTCTTCCATGCTTTCCACGACCTCGAAGCTACCCCCCGAGCGCGCGGCGTTGTCCCGGGCGAGTCTCATGGGTTCGTCCATTAACGTGTACTCGGGCGGATGAGCCAGTGTCACGTTCATGCCGAAACGCGTCATGAGCATGATTAATCCCTGCGGCACCGACATCGGCTTGACGTAACTCGGTGCGTACGCCCATGAAACAGCAATTTTTTTATTTTTCAATTGTTTACCGAATTCTTCTCGAATCGTCATTAAATCTGCCAGGGTCTGGCAGGGGTGGTCGACGTCACATTGCATGTTGATGACCGGGACCGACGCGTGTTCTGCAACCTCGCGCATGTAAGTCTGTCCCTCGCCGGGGACGACGTCATGACGAATCATGATGCCGTGACCATAGGTGGAGAGAATCGTGCCCATATCCTTGGGACTTTCACCGTGCGCTATCTGAGAAGTTTCGGAATCGATGAAGTGAGCGTGTCCGCCCAACTGCGTCATGCCCGCCTCGAAGGAGTTACGGGTGCGCGTCGACTTGTCGAAAAAAATGAGAAAAGCGGTCTTGTGTGCGAGATGCAGTGTGGGCACGCCGCTCTTGAATTCATCTTTGAGTTGATCGGCCGTGTCCAGTGCCAGCTCGATCTCTGCGTCAGACCAGTCCTGAGTCATGAGCCAGTCGCGGCCTTTCAGATCACCGGGTATTGGTTTTGCTGTGCGAGTCACTGTGATTGTTCTCCCGTGTCATCCCTTTGCGAATTCGTCGACGAGGGCAGAGTAGAAAGCAGCCGCGCTGACGAGGTGCTCGACCTCGGTTTGCTCGTTGGGCGCATGCGCAAAATGTTCATGGCCAGGCCCGAATCCGACGGTCGGTATACGATGCATGCCGGCCGTGGCGACGCCGTTGGTACTGAATGTCCAGTGGCCGACTTCAGGTTCCCTGTCGAACGCTTCCTTGTAAGCGATCATCGCCGCCTGTAGTTCCGGCTGGTTATCGGGCATTTCCCAGGTCGGGTAATACTTGCGCGTGGGGTAGGTCAGACCGGTATGACTCGGTACCGCGTAGTCGAGCACCGTAACGGTCGCGCCGGCGGCCTGCACCGAAGGCAAGGCCAGGATTTCCTCGACAGACGTGTCCTCGGTCTCACCCATCGTTAGCCTGCGGTCGAGATGGATGGTGCAGCCGTCGGCGACGGCACAAAGGCTCGGGGAGGTAGATCGGATTTCACTGATCGTCACCGTGCCTTTGCCCAGCGGCTCGCGCGGTTCGAGCTGCTCGTTGAGTCTCTCGATGTCGGCGATGATACCCGCCATTTTGTAGACCGCGTTGTCTCCACGCTCGGGCGCCGATCCGTGACAGGACACGCCGGAGGTATGTACTTCCATCTCCATGCGACCTCGATGCCCGCGGTAGATGCGAAGGCTCGTGGGTTCGGTGATGACAACAAGATCGGGGCGAAGACCGTCCTCGTTTACGATGTATTGCCAACACAGGCCGTCACAGTCTTCTTCCTGCACAGTCGCGGTGGCATAGAAGGTAACGTTGTCGGGCACGCCTCGCTTTTTCAGCAACGCGCCTGCATAGACGCTGGCGGCGACGCCGCCCTTCATGTCACTCGTGCCCCTGCCGTACAGGATGCCGTCCTCGATCTCAGCTGAATAGGGGTCGCGATCCCACAAGTCGGGATCACCCACGTCGACAACGTCGCAGTGACCATCGAATGCGATGATCCGGGGCCCTGAGCCGATACGGCCGAGGAGGTTACCCATGGGATCGACGGTGACCTCGTCATAGCCGATGCGCAGCATTTCTTCGCGGATTCGTTCTATAACCGCACCTTCTTCAGAACTGAGCGATGGGATACGGATAATGTCCTGCATGAAGCTTACGAGGTCGGCTTTGACTTCCATCGCGTCCGCATAATAGGTACTGCTCATTAAGTGTCTCCGTCATTATTAAAGGCATCGATCAGGCGATCCCACTCGTTCACGACCTCCTGCGAGAAGACTTCACGCCAGAAGTCCTGGTCCCAGAGCTGTCGTAATTCATCGGATGAGCGCCCCTGTTGCTCAACCCAGGTGAAATACTTGAAGTTGTGCAAGGCTTTCTGATCGGCATAGTTCAGTTCGCGCACGTTGTCGGCCGTCGTCCCCAGCAGGTAGCGGCCATAGTGCTGGTCGGCGAGGCGCTCGCTGTACGGCCCATGCATTTTTTTCAATTCCTTCATGCGCGAGGCATACAGCTCCATCGAGTCCGTTATCGGTGTAAAGATCACGTCGCGTGTGTCCATGTCGTAGTAACGTGCGGCCTTGATACTCGCCACGAGGTTGCAGAGGCCGGATATTCCTATCTCGCCCAGAGCATCTATGATGCCGTCATCAACGCCTTCGCGGCGCAGGCAGGCTCGTCCCTCGTCCTCACCGAACAGGCGCATGAGTTGCATGGTTTGCTCATCATCGACAGCGACCACGAGGTTCGTATTGCGCACGTTATGAATCCATGGAACGTGCTTGTCGCCAATACCTTCGATACGGTGCTCACCAAACCCGAATTGCAGCAGCGTGGGGCATTGCAAGGCTTCAGTGGCGACCACGCGGATGTCCGGATGCCGGGTACGCAGGTAGTCGCCCGCCGCTATGGTACCGGCGGAGCCCGTCGCACTGACGTAGGCCGATAGCCGACGTCCTTGTGAGTAATGATTGCGGAAGATCTCCTCGACGATCGAACCCGTCATCTGGTAATGCCAGATCGCGTTGCCGAATTCCTCGAACTGGTTGAACACGACGATACCGTCGCCTCGATCCGCGCGCAGTTCCCAGCACTTGTCATAGATTTCCTTGACGTTGGATTCCGTGCCGGGCGTAGCGATGATTTCATCGGTGCCGATCTCTCTGAGCCACTCGAAGCGCTCGCGGCTCATGCCCTCGGGCAGGATAGCGACCGCGGGGCAGGAGAGCAGGGCACAGTCATAAGCACCGCCGCGACAGTAGTTGCCAGTCGATGGCCAGACCGCCTTCTGAGTGTCGGGATCAAAGGCGCCCGTTACGAGCCGCGGCACGAGGCAGCCGTAGGCGGCGCCGACTTTGTGCGCGCCTGTCGGAAACCATTTACCGACAATGCCGACGATGGTCGCGTCGATGCCCGTGAGCTCGGGCGGGAATTCGATCCAGTTACCCTCTCCGAATCCGCCGCCGTGTCTGACGGGCTCGTTCTTCCAGGTGATTCGAAACAGGTTCGCGGGGTCCAGGTCCCACAAGCCGACGTCCTTCAACCTGGCCTTGATGGCTTCGGGCGCAAGCGTCGGGTCTTTTTGCTGAGCAAAGGTCGGCAACAGAATTCCACGGGCGCGAGCGCGGGCCATACTTTTCTGCAGTACATCTTTTCGGATCTCAGGTATCAGGTTCACTGTTCCCCTCCGAAATGTAGTGTGGGGATGGGTTCGCGGTCACCCCAGGCGAGTTCGACCTCGGTGGCTTTCGAGCGAATGGCACGCAACAGCTCATCCTGGTCGACCGGCAAACTGCGCACGCGTACTCCGGTGGCGCGACAGATCGCGTTGGTGATAGCCGGGCTCGTAGGAATGCTGGGTAATTCGCCCACACCTTTCGCCCCGAAAGGCCCCGCAGACGTATTGTGCTCCACGATATGGGAAATGATCTCGGGGGCATGCGTAATGCTTGGTGTCTTGTAACGCGCCATTACGTTGGTCCAGGGAACTCCGTCTTCCTGGATGTAGTGCTCGGTGAGCGCGTAGCCGATACACATGACGATGCCGCCCTCGATCTGACCTTCCAGCGTCAGCGGGTTAATGGCACGTCCAACATCGTGTGCGGCAATAACCTTGCGAACGCTGACCTCACCGGTCCGCAGGTCAATCTCGCAAAGCGCGGCCTGCGCACAAAAACCGAACGCCACGTGCATGTCGCCACCCGTTCCCAGCGGTTTCGTCTTCGGTGCCCAGTATTCATACTTCGCCTTGATTCTATCCGGCGGTGTCGCGCCGGAGAGTTGCTGTGCCACGCCTTTGGCCGCAAGGCGGGCCGCGTTACCGCTGACATAGGTCTGTCGACTGGCCGTGGTCGGGCCACCATCGGGACAGTAATCCGTGTCGCCGAGGAGGACACTGACGCGCTCGGACGGAATGCCCAGTTCTTCGGCCGCACAAGCGGCGAGGACGGCCGGCAGTCCCTGGCCCATCTCCGCCGAAGAAATACGCACCTCCGCCATCAGTCCTTGCCCGGGATCGTGCCAGGCTTCAACTTCGGCCGTCGCCTTGTCCGGTGCGCCGCCCCCCAGTCCCGTGTTCTTGTAACCCACGGCCAGGCCCCAGGCGAATCGGCGATGGCCGTCATCCCAGGTCCAGCGAAAACCATCGCTACGCATGTCGCGATCGACTTTGTCGATACACTCTTTCAGGCCGACGCTTTCTCGCATCACCTGCCCGGTCGATGTCTCTGATCCGACATCGAGTGCGTTGATGCGGCGAATTTCCACGGGATCGAGTCCCAACTTCTCGGCCAGCATGTCCATGTTGCTTTCCACCGCGAAGCAGCTTTGGGTGACGCCGAATCCGCGAAAAGCACCGCAGGGAACGTTGTTGGTATAAACAGCGAAGCAGTCGACCTTCACGTTGGGTACGTCATAGGGGCCGGTCGCATGAGTTGTCGCGCGCGTGAGGACTTTTTCACTGAGACTCGCGTAAGCGCCACCGTCGCCGTAGAGCATTGCCTGCACGGCAGTCAGTTTGCCGTCGTTTTTCGCCCCGGTTCGAATACGAATGACGGTGGCATGGCGCTTGGGATGTACCTGCAGACTTTCCTGCCGCGAGTACAGCATCTTCACGGGACGTTGCGTGGCGTCGGCCAGCAGGGCCACGTGAATCTGGCCGACGATGTCTTCCTTGCCGCCGAAGCCGCCACCCATGAGTGTGGCGACGACCCTTACCTCGTCCGGATTGACGCCCAGCGTGGCCGCAGCCTGATCTCTGTCGGTGTAGGGAATCTGGCTGCCGACGTATATCGTCGTCTTGTCATGCCTGGCTGTTTCACCGCGCACGGCGAGCGCATCGCAGCGGCCGCCGAAATTCGTCGGATCGTAGCCCGCCGGTACGCCGATCGAGCACTCGGGTTCCAGGAAAAGGTGTTCGGTAGTGGGCGTGCGGTAGGTTTGGTCGACGACAATATCCGCGTCGGCAAAGCCGCTGTCCATATCGCCTTTTTTCACCTTGATGTGTTTAAGTAGATTGCCGTCGGGACGCTCCTCATGAACGAGCGGTGCGTCGGGCTGGAGTGCTGCTATGGCGGTGGTGACGGTCGGCAGCTTTTCATAGCGGACGTCGATCAAGTCCAGTGCGGCGGCCGCAATTTCCCGAGTGTCGGCTGCCACGATTGCGACCGCGTCGCCGACGTAGCGGACTTTTTTTCCGCACAAGACGGGCCAGTCGATGCTGACTACGCCGTGCGCGTTGCGGCCCGGAATATCCTCGTGCGTCAGCACCGCGTGCACGCCTTCAAGGCTGCGCGCCGCGGACGTATCGATGGAGAGGATTCGGGCATGCGGGACACCGGCGCGCTTGGTGCGCGCGAAGAGCATTCCCGGAAAGTCGTAATCATCGCTGAAGCGAGCGCTGCCCGTTATTTTCGCCAGCGCGTTCGGGTTGGGCTGCGCTTTGCCAATGGCCTGGCTCGGTGCCTGGGTCTCGGGAAGATATGGAGGGACGGCCTGGCCCGAAGCCTGGAGTATGGCGTTGATAACGCTCTGGTAACCGGTGCAACGGCAATAGGAGTCTTTGAGCGCAGTTCGGATGTCGTCCTCGGTTACGGGTTCGCCCGCGGCGCTCTTCCGGTCGAGAAGCCCTTTTGCCGTCATGATTAGACCCGGTGTGCAGATGCCGCATTGAACCGCACCGTGATCGAGAAACGCCTGTTGCAGCGGGTGCAGGCCGCCATCCTGTGACAACCCTTCGATCGTCTCTACCGTTGCGCCCTGCGCCTTGAACGCCGGGAAGACGCAGCTGACGATCGCCGTGCCGTTCACCAGAACCGTGCAGATACCGCATTCGGCTTCGGCACAGCCAATTTTCGTCCCGGTCAGGCGGAGGTCTTCACGCAATACGTCCGAGAGATAGCGAGACTCCGGTACGTCGATATCCACAGCTACGCTGTTGACCGTCATTTGCAGCCGGCTCATTGCTTCGCTCCGGCACGCTCGGCCGCCCTCTGCAGAATGATCGGAAGATAGGTGCGGATCATTGCGCTTCGATAGTCCTCTGTCGCCCGATACTTGCTGGCTCTGAGCGTGACGTTTGCCAGCACGACCGACACTGCCTTTTCAAACTGTTCACTTGTCGCCGACCCGCCGATGAGTGCCTCAGCGGCTGGTTCAGCGAACCACGGTATCGGCCCCACCGGTCCCATGCTGATGCTCGCCGCTACGATAATGTCGCCATCCATCTTCAGTCGCGCCGCCATTGAGACGATGGGCAGGCACAGACCCTGCGGTCGCATCACGCGGTGAAACGCCGAGCCCTCTCCAGCGGTCGCTGGTTTGAAGCGCAGCCTTGTCAGCACCTCCCGGTGACGATCAATCACGCTTTTGCCCGGGCCGACGAACGTGTCTTTCGCCGGCATCCATCGAGAGCCGGAGGAAGTGGCGATCTCGACGTCTCCGTCCAATGCAAGCAGGCCCATGGTGCCGTCGCCCGCAGGCAGCGCGTGGGCAATGTTGCCGGCAAGCGTGCCGGCGTTCCGGACCTGCGGCCCGCCGATGACCCCGCAGCTTTCGGCGAGGCAGGTACCGTATTGATTGATGCGATCGTCACTGACGATCTGGGTGTGCGTTACGCCGCAGCCAATCTCGATGTAACTGGGGCTATAGCTGATCGTGTTCAGACCGGCAATGCCGGATGCGTCCACGATGGCCTCAAAGGGGCGCCGCAGACCCCGCCGCGATTCGACCAGCAGATCCGTTCCGCCGCCAATAACGCGGGCATGACCGTCGTAGCTCTGCAATACCGCTATCGCTTCCTCGACGCTTGCCGGCTTATGGTAGTTTTTCCAGGCTGTCATTTAAAAAAGCTTGTTTTACAAATACTTATCAATGAATTCTACTCCAGATTCTAGGTACGCGCTCGGCGCAGCGCCTGCGAATCTCGTCTTCGTCCACGTGCGGCAGGTGTCCGTCTTCGACGATGACCTGGCCGCGAGCGATGGTCGTCCGAACCCGCGCAAAACTTAGCCCGAACAGCAGGTGCCCATAGAATGTGTCGGCGTTCAACGGCGTAAAAGGCACGTAATCCGGAATGATGATGTCGGCCAGCTGCCCCGTGGCCAGCATCCCACGCGGCTCGCGGAACAGGCGATTGCAGATACTCCGGTTGTTCTTCAGGAGAATCTCACACGCCTCGGAAAAGGCTACGGTCGGATCGCGATGGTAGGTGCGCTGGTGCAAGTACATGGCACGGGCCTGTGAAATCAGGTGGGACGACATTCCATCGGTGCCCACGCCGACGGTAACACCGTGTTTGAGCATGTCGAGAATTGGCGCGACACTGAGGCCGTTGTTCATATTGGACTCGGGGGCATTCACCAGCATGGAATCGGTGGAGCGCAGAAGGTCCAGTTCCCGCGGCCCGAAATGCACGCCGTGCACAAAGATCGTCTTGGGTCCCGGGATGGCAAAGTCGAGAAAACGGTCCATGATGTGTCGCCCGTAGCGCTCCATGGTCACGGTTACATCGATCTCATCTTCAGCCGCATGTACGTGGAAACCTGCGTCGAGCGAATTGCCGATATCGGCGCAGCGATCGAGGGTCCGGGTGCCGAGCGTCATCAAAGCATGCAGGCCAAACATAGCCGCCATCTGCCCGTCATCGGAATCACGGCACTTGCGTATGTACCTTTCGTTTTCCTCGATGCCTTCGCCGTCCCTGTTGCGATCCGATACCTCGTAGCAGAGGCAGCCGCTCAGGCCGATTTCCTTAAAGGCCCGTTCAACCGCGTCGAGACTGCCGTCACGACAGGTCGGCGAGGCATGATGATCGATGATGGTAGTGCACCCCGCGCGAGCCGCGTGCATGACCGCCAGCAATGCAGAGTAGTAAACGTCTTCGGAATCCAGAGCGGCGTCCAGTTTCCACCAGAGATTCTTGAGATTCTCCTCGAAATTCCTGGCCGGGGGGCCGGGTGGTATGAAGCCGCGCGCGAAGGTCGAATACAGGTGGTGGTGAGCATTGATCAATCCCGGCATGACGAGGCTGCCACGGGCGTCAATCCTGCGGTCGACGCTGTAGGTGTCCGGAGCGAACTCGCCGACGTCGACAATACGGTTGCCGTCAATGTAGATGCTCCCTTTCTCGATAAAGCGATCGTCTTCATCGAGTGTGACGAGGTGGCCATTGGTGATCAGCAGAGAACTCATGTCATTCCTCGTATCCCGGGTGTGTGATTCGACCTGCGGCCGCCACGTCTGCCGGCACGGCCGTCGGCAGGAATGCCAGCGATTGCTGCACGCCTTTCAGCAGCACATACATCGCTGCACAAGGCTCGAGCGATAACGCATCGTCGCCCATCGTCGTTTCGGCGCGCTCGACTTCAAAGCTGTCCGGGTCTATTCGGGCCCGCAACGACGGCCCGATATAGTCGAGTTTTCCGTTGAGCTCGATGCGGTGATTCAGTCCTTGCCAGCGTGCGTCGAGCGCCCAGGTGTCTCCGCTCCTTGACACCATGAAGGCATTGTTAAGTTGTTCCTCGAAATCCGAACGGTCAAGGTACAGACGGGGCTTGTCGCGGTAGGGCCGTCCCGACGTCGGGCAAAACGTGGTGCAATTGCCGCATTCGTTGCAAAAATCGGTCAGCACCGCGACCTGAAACGACTGCGTTACCTGGTACATTTCGCCCGGTCCAATACGAATCTCGTTGTTCTCGAGTCGTAATTCGGGAAGGCGAACTTCAAAGGGCTCCGTTTCGTAGGTGAGCAGTGCGAAATTCGGGCAGACGCCGACACAGAGGCTGCAGAACGTGTCGCAATCCAGGCAGCGGCCGGCTTCTGCCCGGGCTTGTTGCTCGGAGTAGGTGAGCACAACTTCCTTGAAGTTGTTTCTGTCGTCGAGCGCTGTCTGGGGGGCCGCGATTCTTCGTTCCCTTTGACTCCTGCGCCGCAGAAGTGCCGCTGTGTCAAAGGGTGCGGGCGTTGCCGAATCGGCCTCAGAGGGATGACGACCCAGAATGCTTGCGGCGATTGCCTTGCCGGCGGCGGCGGCCTTGACGATCGATGAGGGGCCGTCATTGGCAACATCGCCACCGGCATACACGCCCGGTACCGATGTTTCGAAAGTTGCGGGGTCGACCTCGATGTAGCCCTGATCATTGACTTCGATCGGTTCCTGTTCAAAGAAGTCCAGAACGGCGTGCTGGCTGATCGCGAGGATTAGTGTATCGAGCGGCAGCTCGAAGTCCGAATCGGGAATTTCATGAGGAATCTTGCGACCCGAGGCATCGCGATCGCCCGCGTACGTCATGCGACAACATTGCAGTGCTCGAAGTTTTCCGTCCTCGACAACCAGCCGCTGCGGCTTCAATAATTCGAGGACTTCGACACCTTCATCAATAAGTTGAGTGACCTCTTCGCGGTCCGCCGGCATCTGGTCAATCGTGCGGCGATAAATGAGCGTGACGTGGCTGTTGCTCTGGCGCCAGGCAACTCTGGCGCAGTCCATCGCTGTGTCGCCCGCGCCGATGATGCCAACTCGCTCGCCGATATCGAGCACACGATCCTCCCGGGACTGACGCAGGAACTGGAGGGCATCGACCACACCCTCGCAGTCTTCACCTTCGAGGGACAGCGTTTTGCTGCGTTGGGCGCCGACCGTGATGACGACATGCTCAAAGCCATCGCGGCGCAATTGCGAAAGCTGAATGTCCTGACCGACCCGTTTGTTGTAATGGACCTGGACGCCGAGCTCTTCGAGGATGCGAAAATCCTTATCGAAAACGGCTTGTGGCAGTCGATACTCGGGAACCGCGCCGCCCACCATGCCGCCCGGGTAAGCATGCTGTTCGAATATCTCGACGGCGACTCCGCTGCGGGCGAGTTCGGCAGCCGCCGACATGCCGCCGGGTCCGGCCCCGATGACTGCGACTTTCTTTCCGGTAGGTTGCGCCACCACCCTGTCGTCGGCGCCCGATTGACCATCCATAATGAAGCGCTTGATATCCCGAATCGCCAACGGCTCATCCACGTGGGTGCGAACACAGGCTTGTTCGCACAGATGATCGCAAACCCGCCCCAGTATGCAGGCAAGCGGATTATCGGCGCGCACTATGCGCTCCGCATCGGCGAATTCGCCTCGCCGCACGGTATTCATGTAGCGTGGAACCTGTTGGCTCAGGGGGCACTCGTCCACACACGGCGCCTTGATGCAGTCGAAATACCCGAGGGCTCGCGACGTCTTGGTGTGCGATTTGTCGAACCCGTCCTTCATGTTGTTGGGATCAGTGCGGGTTCTTTCCGCATAGCGTCGTAGATTACGTTGGGCAGCGGTGCTCACATACGGGGCGGATATGTCGGTTGCGGCCGACTTCAGAATAAACTCATTGATGCTTGCGGCTTCTGCCCGGGCAAATGCTCTATCGACCGAATTGACGTAGTCGAGCAGGCGCAGGTATCCGCCGGTCTTCAACAAATCCGAGCAGACGGTTACGGTCTGCATGCCGGTCGCCAGCAAGTCAGGAGCGTTCAGAGAGGTTGCACCCGCCGAAAATGAGATTGGCAGGTCACCATCGAATTCTTCTGCCAGCCTTTGAGCGAGGTTGACTGTAACCGCATGCAACGGGCGTCCGGAGAGATAGCTCATCTTCTCTCCCGAGTCGAAGACCGGGCGAACGTTTTCCACCTCCAGCGTGTTGGAGAGCTTGACGCCGAACTCGAGGCCGCATTCTCTTGCGATGGCTCGAAGATTCCGTAGCATCGGCACGGCGTCGGAGTATTTGAGGTCGTGTTCAAAAGCCGTGTCCGGCACGACGACATCCACGAACTTAAGATCCTCGTTCAGGATTGTCCGTACGCGCTCGGGCCCCAGCAGTGTCGGGTTGCATTTCACCAGCGTGTGCAAGCGCCGGTCTCTCAGCAGGTAGGCGCTAATGCTTTCGATTTCGTCGGGCGGGCAGCCGTGCATCGTCGAGAGCGTGACGTTGTCGGACACGCAATCAGGAATTTCCAGGTCACGCACTGCGGGATAGAACCGGGCAACCTGATCGATAATCGGCTGCTTGTAGTCACTGCAGTCGCGCATCTGCTCCAGATACCATTGCATGTTCGGTTGTTGCAGTCCCTGCAGGTCGTATCCAACGCTGAGGTTGAATGCGAATGCCGGCGCATCGCCCGGGAAACCGAGCCTGTGATGCAATGCATGGATCAGCACCCAGGCACGCAAGTATTCATCGAAGGCCTGAAAGACTTTCAGCTCCTGCGACCACTCGACGTTGTAGCCTTCATCCTCCATGTCGATGCAGGGCTTGCTGACGTCGAGGACATCGAGTGTCTGGACGGTCTTCAGTTCGATGTAGCGCGCGCCGCACAGCCAGGCTGCCACGATATTCTGGGCCATCTGGGAATGTGGCCCGGCAGCCGGCCCGAACGGCGTATCCAGGGGATGTCCGTAGACGCTGGTGCGATACACATCCTCTTCGTGTGGCACGAAAAAGTGCTGGCGCGGGATACCGAAAATGGTTCCGCGGCTGTCCAGCTCGGCGAATATCCAAGCCGCGAGATGTTCTGTAGAGATTGGCCGGAACAACTCGGACATGATTACCGGCCTCCCGTTGTCCCGAATGAACCGCTTGCTGACGAACCATTGAACCGCTAATGGCTGAATCGTAGCTATACGCAGTTGCCGCAGCCTAATGGGGACATTCTGAATTTAGCGAAATCGCTAAATTCAGAATGTCCCCATTATTTTCAACAGATCGGCGAACGCTGCCGGGTTTGCCACCGCGACGAAAGCCAGCCCTCCCAGCGCCCCGCACAGGTGTGAATCGTGATTAATGCGCCCACGCGATCGTGTCGATGCCCAGTACGAGTAGCCAACGTAAGCAATGGTAATGTGCGCCCTCTATTGTTCGGCCGGCACCGCTCAGTCAGCCGTTGGCGAATTTCTTTCTCGCCTTGTCATCGTACATGCTGGAGTCGGCTTCGGCCAACAGGCTTTCGATGGTCGTATGACGCTCAGGATCGAAGCGTATCGTGCCAACGCTCCACGCGAGTTGTTGCCTGATTTCGCATTCGCTCCGGGCAGCCATGTCTCGCAGCCGACTCAGGGCCGCTTCCGTACCGTCGCTCGAGTTCGCCAGTAGTACGACAAACTCGTCGCCGCCGAGGCGGCCGATGGCGTCTGCGGATCGAAAACACTTCACCAGAAGCCTGGCGAAGTGCTTGAGGAGTTCGTCACCTGCTGCATGACCGTGAGTGTCATTCACGGCCTTGAATCCATCGAGGTCGAAGAACGCCAAATCCGAGGCGGTGCCTGTTCGGCGGCAGAGTGACAGGAGATGGTTGGCAATAAGGTGAAATCCGCGGCGATTCGCGACCTGGGTCAAATCGTCGATGGTCACCTGCGAGGACACCCTGACCTCGTCCTCAACCATTGCGGCCATATCCTGAAGCGCCTCGATATCATCGTCAGTCATCACGCGCGGAGCCGGGTCGATGATGCACAGGGTGCCGATTCGGAATCCATTGGGATCCTTTATCGGGCAACCCGCGTAAAAGCGAATGAAGGGCGCGCCGGTCACCAGGGGGTTGTCGGCAAACCGCGTATCCTCGGAGGCATCTTCGATGACGAATACGTCGTCTTGCAGGATCGCGTGGCCGCAGAATGAAATCTCGCGTGAGGTCTCGCAGGCATCGAGGCCCTGTTTTGATTTGAACCACTGGCGGTCCGAGTCAACCAGGCTGACAAGACTCGTTTGGACCCGAAACAAACGCTTGGCCATGCGCGTGAGTCGGTCGTATCGCTCCTCTGGGGGTGTGTCGAGGATTCGCAATGAATGCAGGCTCAAGAGGCGTGCGGTTTCGTCAATAGGCTGCGATGGTTTGAGCATCTGAGTCTCTGTTCAGCAATGTCACTCAATTATCGGCCGAGCGCACGCTGGCTTTAGGCTGCCAGACTCGGGAACTTTTTGGACACGAGGCCTAAAGATTCGCCGGAAGCAGCCGATTAGGCATTTAGTAAGTTATTGATTCCAGTGAGTTCCCTGAGTGAAGCGGCGATTTACCTTTCGGACGATTAGCCTGGCCCTGCTGACATTGCTATTAGCAACGTCGGCAACGGCTGCCGATGGCAGCGCGGAAGCGCCGTTTCGTTTTTACACCGTCCTCGATGGCCTGACTCAATCCAACGTCGTCGATATCGAGCAGGACGGGGCAGGGTATCTGTGGTTCACGACAGCGCGCGGCCTCAATCGCTTTGACGGCAATGAATTTGACCAGTACACGATCGCCGACGGGTTGCCGCACAATTCACTGACGGCGATTCACGTAAGCGTGGAAAACTCGGTCTATGTCGGCGACACCCGAGGTGGCATCACGGTCATTCATGGTGCGCGCGTGGTAGACACTGTCGAACCGCTCGACGGGATGATCAAGCCCGTCCTTGATATCGAAATCGTTGGTCAGCGCAAATTCGCGGTCATCGAGGACGAAGGTATCGTCGAGATCACCGGGGACAGTAAAGGCCATAGCGTCCAACATCTGATTGGCGATGAGACGACAGGCATTACCGATTTGTCTGTCTCCGGATCCGATATCTGGGTCGAATCGAAGACGGGCCTTTACCGACTCGAGATTGAGGGCCAGCCAAGCCTTGAGCTGATCTCGGAATTAGTCACAAAAATTCACGCGGATGCGTCCGGCAAGCTTTGGGTCGCAGATTCGGCCGGAAGTGTCGGCGCCTGGCGAAACGGTGCCTTCGAGCAAATAGCCAGCATCGATTCCGACGATGAAATTGTCAGCGTCGTTCCGGATCATCAAGGATTGCTGTGGGTGGCCACGAATAAGGAACTATTCAGTTTCAACAGCCGTCATGTGGTGCCGGAAGTTGCCGAGACCGACGTTCGAAAATACGTTGGGGTCGATGACGTCACTTCAATGTTCATCGATCGAGAGAACTCGCTATGGCTATCCACTGGCTCGCGACTCATACGATTTCTTGGCGACCGATTCCGACAATTTCGATTGCGTACCGAATTCGAACCGGAAACAGTATGGACGATTAGCGAAGACCGGCACGGCCGGTTTTGGTTCGGTACGGAATCCAAACTCTTGATGCGCCGACACGACGAAACGCTGCTTGTCGTCGGTGAAGACTATGGTATTCCCGAGGGCACCGTCCGCGGGATCGTCGCTGATGGCAAAGGTAGCCTGTGGATAGGGATGACCGAACAGGGTCTGTTTCACTTTGACGTCGATGCCATGGCTGCGACGCATGTTTCCGATTCCGGTAATGCGAATGTTCTCGACTTAGCCATCGCGAAAGACGGGGCCGTTTGGTACTCGACGATAGGTAGCGGTGTTTACCGGTATCAGCCCGACGATCAGTCGATGACCAGGTTCGACACGCCCGACGGCACTTCAGTCTATTCACTGGACATGTGGGACGACGGTAGCGTCTGGTATGGCGCCGACGAAGTCGGTCTAGTGCGGCTGACACCCAATGACAATGGTGGTTTCGACCAGCAAATTATTGGCGCTGGCGGTAATAAAGCGGAGGCGTCTCATGACTATGTTCGGCTGAAACCCGGTAAGAACGGTGAATACGAAGAGGAGATCCTGGACCCCCAGAACGGCCTGTCCAAGCGACTCTTCAACCACATTAGTATGACGGGGCCGAATTCAGCCTGGATCGCCACCGAAGAAGGTGGTCTTTTCCAACTTGAGAACGGCCGATTCACCGATTACGGTGAGGTGACGCCATTGGCAGATCAAACCGTCTACCTGGTCGAGCCTCTGGACGACGGAACGATCGTCGTTGGTGGGGAACAGGGCCTTTATCAGTTCGTGCCTGGCGTGCCCGGCATTGCTCATTACAACCAGCAGGTCGGGTTTACAGGTCTGGAAACGAATGTACACGCTACCTTTACCGACTCTGATGACCACCTTTGGATCGGTACGGTGGACGGCGCGGCGCGCATGGATATGTCACAGCCTATGCCGCAGGGGCTTGAACCGAGGCCAACCATAGTCCGCGTGGAGACACAGCTGGACGGTCACCGGATTCTGGATGATCAGGAAATAGAGGCAAAACAGCTCGGTGTACGCGTCGAATTTGCCGCCATATCCCTGCTTAGCCCGCGCGGCATGCAGTACAGCTACAAACTGGATGGTGTGGATACTGAATGGGGATCTCCAACAACCAGTCGTTCCGTCAGTTACCCACGAATCCCACCAGGTTCGTATGAGTTTGTTGTGCGTGCGCGCCACCCGGGTGGACAGTGGAGTAGCGAGGTTGCGGCTCTGCGTTTCACGGTCTTACCGTTTTTCTGGCAACAGCCGTGGTTCGTAGTCGCGATGCTTCTGGCCGTTCTATTGGGCCTGCGAGCCGTTCTGGTCTATCGAACACGCAATATCGAATGGCTAAACGAAACGCTTCGCTCGCAGGTCGAGGAGCGCACACAGTCTATCGAGAAAGCGCATCGGGAGCTGCAGTCGAGCAACGAGCTGCTGTCGAAGGAAATCGAAGCCCGTAACGAGGTTGAAATGCGCTTTCTCAATGCGTTCGAGAATGCGCCGATCGGCATGGGCCTGCTCGATGCCGAGGGGGTACTGTTCGATGCCAACCCCGCGATGAAGAACATATTCTGGCCGGCATTGATCAATCGAAAGTTCGCGGACACGGTCAGCGAGGCCGATCGCGAACGGTTCGTCGAGCACTACGAAGAGCTTGCGAAAACGGAGCTGGACAGTCTCCATGAGAGGCTCGTGTGCGTAGGGGCTGGCGGCGAAGAAATACAGGCGGTGCTCCATCTCTCGGTCGTCCGCTCGGAGATGGGCGAGTTTCTGTACAGCGTGCTGCAGATCCAGGACGTCACCGAATCAATGCAGATGACGCTGCAACTCGAGTACCAGGCGAGCTATGACGAACTTACCGGTTTGCTGAATCGCCGGGCGTTTGAAGCGCAGCTGGAGCGTGCTTTGGACAGCTGTAATGATGGCGGGAAGAGCAGTTTTCTCATGTTCATGGACCTGGACCAGTTCAAGGTCGTTAATGACACCTCGGGTCATACCGCTGGTGATCAGTTATTGCGTGGCGTTAGCGAGATACTGTTGGACAGTGTTCGCAACGATGACTTCGTCGGCCGGCTTGGCGGTGACGAATTTGGCATCATTCTCTGGGAATGTCCGACTGACGCGGCAAAACGAATCGCAGAATCTATCCGTCAGAGTATCGAGAATTTCCGCTTTCACTGGGGTGTGGAAACTTATCGAATTGGCGTGAGTATCGGTGGTCTGCCTATAGATCCGAACGTCGGCGATATCAGCGAGCTGCAGCAGCTCGCTGATGCAGCTTGCTATGCGGCCAAAGAAGCCGGACGCAACCGGGTGCATATAGTTGACGGTGAAAAGGATTCGGCACGGGCGCATCGCGGCCAGGTGCGTTGGGTACAGCGACTGCGCGATGCCATGGATAAGAATCGCTTTGCTATCTACGCTCAACCCATCAGGCCTGTCCAGGAGGGCATCAACGAGCCCGAAAGCATGGAAATCCTGCTGCGCTTGCGCGATCCGGACACCCGCAAAATGGTACCTCCGGGGGCATTCTTGCCGGCGGCTGATCGCTATGGGATGAGCGTTGAGCTCGATAAATGGGTAATTACCAGTCTCCTCGACATGCTGTTCGTGCACCATGCGTTCGAGGCGGTGGACAGACGGTACTGGATCAACCTGTCCGGGAGCAGCGTAGGAGACAAACGATTCGCGGATTTTCTGACAGACGCGGTCAGGAAATCGCCACTACCGCCCGGCACGATTAACTTCGAAATTACCGAAACCGCAGTGATACGAAGTATCTCCGAGGCCGCCGAATTGATGGGCGTGCTCGGACAGATGGGCTGCCAGTTTGCGCTGGATGATTTTGGCAGCGGTCTATCGTCCTACAGCTATCTCAAGAAGCTGCCGGTCGACTTTGTGAAGATCGACGGCAGTTTTATTCGCGACTTGATGCGCGACAAGACTGACAAAATTTTCGTCAAGTCAATTATCGATATTGCACATACGCTGAATATCCGAACTGTTGCTGAATTCGTTGAGAACGATGAAATATTGCAAACCGTTCGTGAGCTGGGCGCCGACTATGGTCAGGGATTCGCCCTAGGAAAACCATTCGTGTTCGCTCCCCGATTTCCGAAATCCGCAAATTCCAGTGACGAACAGGCCGACATCCATGCAAAGGCAGGTTGAGAGGTAATAATGAATTCTGCGCGAGATATTACAGATAGTTCCATACGGTTCGCGAAATCGATCAAGGCACTACCACCGTTGCCCGCGACGGCACAGGAAATATTAACTTGCTTCGGGGACGAGTTTATTGATGCTAAAAAAGTCGCGAGCGTCGTGGAAGCTGATGCAGGGATTTGCGCCAAGCTGCTTGGTCTTGCGAATTCAGCTTATTTTGGTTTGCCCGAACCGGTAAACGACATTGCCGAGGCGATCTCACGGGTCCTTGGCGTCGATACCGTGCGTTCGCTTGTATTGGCGATGGCGATTCAGCAATCCTTTGACAGCAAAAAGTGTCCGGCTTTTGACGCGCAGCGATTCTGGATGACCTCACTGAGGGTCGCAGAGTGTTGCAAGAAGATCGCCGGCGCTGACGAGTCCGCCGACAACGCAGAGCGGGACCTGGCTTACTCTGCAGGCCTCTGCCACAACCTCGGACTGATGGCGCTATCGCACGTTGAACCGGAGCGCACCGGAAATGTGCTGCAGAAATGCAAAGAGCAGGGGCAGCCGGGCTGTCTTACACGGCTCTTCAACGCCGAGTTCGAAACGGACCACAAAATCATGACAGCGGAGCTGGGCCGTATGTGGTCGCTGCCATCTTCCATGGTTGCCGCTTACCAATATCGAGCGTTCCCGAATTCGCCGTGCGACGACCGACTTGGCCTGGTCGTCGCGGCCGGGGCGACTGCTGTGCAGAATGAGGAACTCGAGGACGATCGGAAGACCAGTCTTAGTGCCTGGACGGAGTCGTTAGGTATATCAGCGGAAGATCTTCAGGGCATGGCGCTCTTCGACGAACGGCAAAAAGACCGAGTGCTATCTCTCGCCGGAAGGTTTGCAGGCTGACTACTCGTGTTAAACGAACTGAATGACAATTCCATGAGTGTCCAGGCATGAGCGAGTCTGCCGTGACCAAACGACTGATCGTAATCGCCGATAACGAGCCGGTCGCTCGTGACGCCATGACCGCAGCTTTGGAAGGCCGTGGCTATCAGGTGGAAGTGGCCGAGAACGGTGCGATGGCTTGCGCGGCATTCGTGGAGCATGACCCGGAGATAGTCATTCTCAATATCGCGCTGCCGATTCAGGACGGTCTTTCCGCCTGTAAGGAGATTCGGCGCATGCCTGGAGGCGAGAGTACTCCTGTCGTCCTGGTTTCCGATAGTGCTGATACCGCGGCAGCCGAAGAGGCGTATCGGGCCGGTGCAACAGACTTCTTTACCAAGCCGATTAACTGGGCAGTATTCGGATACCGGCTTGAATACTTTTTGCGCGTCAGTAATGACTACCAGAACATGTGCAAGGCGAAGAAGGAAA
>Ga0209456_10000300_pt1 | contig 27374 bp, 25 predicted proteins | sample COG_11_FD_184755 | JGI IMG/M metagenome (GOLD analysis project Ga0209456, IMG submission 184755) | Pelagic marine sediment microbial communities from the LTER site Helgoland, North Sea, for post-phytoplankton bloom and carbon turnover... | ecosystem: Environmental > Aquatic > Marine > Neritic...
TACTCGCAGCTGCAGCAAAAAGAATTTGCCGATGCAGAGTACGGTTTCCGCGCCGTCAAACACCAGTCCTTCGTAGGTGCTGGCTATTTCGACGCTGTGCAGAACGCGATAATGCACGGCTTGTCGTCTACGACGGCGCTCGATGGCAGTACCGAAGAGGAGCAGTTCGTCGCATAAGTCTATTGACATGCGACTGTCCGGCAGGAGCTAATGCTCATGGAATCAGCGGCGGTTTCGTCTAATGAGTATGAGTAATCGGCGACAGGTTGGTGGCTTGAGCATAGCCAACGAGCTGTATGAGTTTGTCGAAAATGAGCTCCTGCCGGAAATCGGCTTCAAGTCAGATGAATTCTGGGGTGGGCTCGAGTCGATCGTCACCGAGTTGACGCCGGCCAATCGCTCGCTATTGGCGGTCCGCGACGAACTTCAGGAGCAAATCGACGAGTGGCATATCGCCAGGCAAGGGAAAGCCTGGCGGCATGCCGAGTACGTCGAGTTTCTAAAAGAGATTGGCTATCTTGCCGACGCGGGCAAACCGTTCGAAGTCGAAACGGCCAACGTCGATGCCGAGATCGCAGAGATCGCGGGGCCACAGCTCGTGGTGCCAGTCAGCAATGCACGATTTGCGATCAACGCGGCCAATGCGCGCTGGGGAAGCTTATACGACGCGCTCTACGGTACCGACGTAATCAGTGAAGAGCACGACCAGCAGCGCGGCGGTGGATACAATCCTGCGCGTGGTGCCGCCGTCATCCGGTACGCCACCGCGTTTCTGGACAGAGCGATCCCCCTCGATGGCGTGAGTCACGCGGACGTCAATAGTTATGGCCTTGATCGGGCCGATGCGAGGACAGACTTTGTCGCTTCCCTCGCGAATGGCGAAACCACGCAATTGAAGAACCCGCGTCAGTTTGCCGGATATTCGGAAGACGACGATCAGTGCGCGTATCTGTTTCGCAACAACGGCCTGCACATCGAAATACAGGTCAATCCCAACCACGCGGTCGGTAGAGATGCCACGGCAAACGTTGCGGATGTCATTCTTGAAAGCGCCATCACCACGATTCAGGATTGCGAGGACTCCGTCGCTGCGGTCGATGCTGAGGACAAAGTCGGCGTGTATCGCAACTGGCTGGGCCTGATGCAATGTGACCTCGAGGCGACCTTTGAAAAGTCGGGCAAAACGATGACGCGCAGGCCCAATCCGGATCGCGTGTATACCGCGCCCGATGGTGGAAAAGTCGAGTTGTCCGGCCGCAGCCTCATGCTGACCCGAAACGTTGGCCACCTCATGACCACGGATGCCGTCCTTGACGGGGCAGGCGATGAAATCTTCGAAGGCATGCTCGATGCCGTGGTAACGACCGCGTGCGCCATGACCGACCGGCGGCGGGAGGGGATGCAGCCGAACAGCTCCACCGGCAGCATCTATGTCGTAAAACCGAAAATGCATGGTCCAGAGGAAGTTGCATTTGCAGACCAGCTGTTCGGTCGCGTCGAACAGTTGTTTGGACTTACGCCGGATACGATCAAGGTCGGCGTCATGGATGAAGAACGCCGCACCACGATTAACCTTCCCGAGTGTATTCGCGCCGTAAGAAAACGCGTGGTATTCATCAATACCGGCTTTCTGGATCGCACCGGAGACGAGATTCACACGAGTATGCGGGCCGGGCCGGTGCTTCCGAAAGAGGTCATCAAACATCAGCCCTGGATTAACGCCTATGAAGACTGGAACGTCGATGTCGGCATACGCTGCGGGCTGCCTGGCAAGGCACAGATCGGCAAGGGCATGTGGCCGAAGCCCGACGAAATGCGGCAAATGATGGAGACCAAGCAGGCGCATCCGGAAGCCGGGGCGAACTGCGCCTGGGTGCCTTCGCCCACGGCCGCGACGCTGCACGCCATGCATTATCACGCCGTCAACGTGCGCCGTCGGCAAGAGGAACTCGCGAAACGAGAGCTGGCGAGCCTTGACGATATCCTGACACCGCCGCTCGGCGATGTGAGCCGATTGTCAGCGAATGAAATCCAGGCGGAACTCGACAACAATGCTCAGGGAATTCTCGGCTACGTCGTTCGCTGGATCGATCACGGAGTGGGTTGTTCCAAAGTTCCCGACATCGATGATGTCGGCCTGATGGAGGACCGGGCCACCTTGAGAATATCGAGCCAGCATATCGCCAATTGGTTGTTGCACGAGGTGACGAGCGAAGCCCAGGTGCTCGAGACGTTCAAGCGCATGGCGAAAGTCGTCGACAGACAGAATGAGGGTGTTGCATCATACGAACGCATGAGTGACGACTTCGACTCAAGCATCGCTTTTCAGGCCGCCTGTGCACTGGTGTTCGATGGCTGTAACCAGCCCAACGGCTATACAGAACCGTTATTGCACCGCTATCGCCGGCAGAAGAAAGCGCAGCTTGTGATCTGAATCGTGCCGTCCAGTCGCGGGCGACTGTACGTCCTTGTTGCGGCATTACTGCCCGGCTTGCTATTGGCCGACGACCTCGTGACTGTCGCTGTTGCGAGTAACTTCGCGAAGACTGCGGCGGAAATCTCCGGCGCATTCACCAAAGCATCCGGAATACCCGTCCGAACCAGCCATGGATCGACCGGCAAGCTCTATGCTCAGGTCATTAACGGGGCGCCGTTCGACGTCTTCTTGTCGGCGGATTCAGAACGCCCCTTGCTGCTCGAGCAGTCCGGGCACATCGTGAGCGGCAGCCGGCAGACCTACGCAATCGGCAGCCTCGTCTTATGGTCGCCGGATGAGCGGCTGCGAGGCAAAGACTGCTTCGAGGTGCTCGAGCGAGGCGAGTACACGAGGTTGGCTCTTGCCAACCCGCAAACCGCGCCCTATGGTTCGGCGGCTCGGGAGTTCCTCATTGCTGCCGGTCTTTGGCAATCGGCGTCGCAGCGCGCCGTATTCGGAGAGAATATCGCGCAAACGCTGCAGTTCGTCGCAACCGGGAACGCAACGCTCGGTCTGGTCGCGCGGTCGCAAACCGAGGATCCGGGCTTGCCACCCGCTACTTGTGCACAGGCCGTTCCCGCTTCCTCCCACGCCACCTTGCACCAGCAAGCCGTCTTGCTCAAAAGGGCGCGCAGCAATACTGGTGCGCAACGTTTTGTGGCATTCCTGAGCACGCCGATCGCCAGAGAAATCATCGTCCGACACGGCTATACGGTGCCGAACTGATGGATGCCATGACCGACATGTCGGTTTTCGCACCGCTTCTGCTTTCGCTGCAGCTCGCGTTGGTCACCACCGTCGTGCTGCTCCTGATCGGCACGCCGCTCGCCTGGTGGCTCTCGCAAACACCGTCGCGGTTGAAACCGGCCGCACAGGCGATCGTTGCGATGCCGATCGTATTGCCGCCGACGGTGATGGGCTTTTACCTGCTGATTCTCCTGGGCCCGAACGGCGCGATCGGAAGTTGGTGGGTCGAAATCACGGGTAGCGCACTAACGTTTTCTTTTACCGGCCTGGTCGTCGCATCGTGCGTTTACAGTCTGCCGTTTGCCGTTCAACCCCTGCAAAGTGCTTTCGAGTCATTGCCGCGACAATCGATGGAGTTCGCCTGGACTCAAGGGGCTTCGAAACTGGACGCCTTCTTCGCTGTGGCGGTGCCGATGTCGACGCGTGGTTTCATCGGAGCTTCCGTTCTGGCTTTCGCCCATACGCTCGGTGAATTTGGCGTTGTGCTGATGGTGGGCGGAAATATTCCTGGCGAAACACGCGTCGTTTCCATTGCGATCTACGATCACGTCGAGACACTCAACTATAGTGCGGCACACCAGATGTCATTGTTGCTGCTTGGTTTCGCTTTCATCGTGTTATTCGCGATGTTCGTTATCAACAGGCGCTGGAGCACGCGGTGATGTCGCATGAGAGCACAGTCTCGGCGACGACGGTTACGCTGAAACATTCCTTGCAGCGCGGCAATTTCGACCTCAGCGTCGACACCCAGATTCCGGCCAAGGGGATTACCGGCCTGTTTGGCGAGTCGGGGTCGGGCAAGACGACGCTGCTGCGTTGCATCGCCGGGCTCGAGGCCGACGTGTCCTGGGACACGCGGCCGATTCACAAGCGCGGCGTGGGGTATGTCTTTCAGGAACCACAACTCTTCCCGCACCTCGACGTGCGCGGCAATATCGAGTTCGGGCTTCGTCGATCGTCGGCACCCCGGGTCGATCAGCCCAAGGTGGTCGAGATGCTGGGCCTTGGCGACTTGCTCGATCGCACGCCCGATCGCTTGTCTGGTGGCGAAGCACAGCGCGTCGCTATAGCGGCGGTACTGTTGCGATCACCACAACTCGTATTGATGGATGAGCCGCTTGCGTCACTGGACCAGCGCCGCAAGGATGAACTGCTGCCCTATCTTGATCGGCTGCACGATGAGCTGTCGGTCCCGATGATCTATGTCAGTCACAGTATCGATGAGGTCAGTCGACTGTGTGACCACTTGTTGTTGATCGACAACGGCAAGATCGTGGCCAGCGGCGAGTTGCACGAGATGCTGTCGCGACTGGATCTCCCGATGTTATCCGGACCCAACGCCGGGTCCGTAATTGAGGCCAAACCGTGGCGCTATGACCACGATTATGACCTGACGCAGTTTAATTTCTCGGGTGGAGAGCTGAGCGTTCCCGGCCTTTACGATACGAGTACTCCCAACCTGCGGCTGCGTATCGCGGCGAGGGATGTGAGTATTTGCCTGGAACAGCCGGAAAACACGACGATCATGAACATCCTCGAAGCGCGGATCGACGATGTGCAATTTGCGGAACCCTCATCAGCACTCGTGCGGCTGGCGATCGGGACCGACTATTTGCTGGCGCTGATTACGAGACGCTCGGTCGCCCGGCTGGATCTCAAAAGGGGAGACCGAGTGTTCGTGCAGGTCAAGTCGGTGACTGTCCGGCGCTAGTCTCTGGCAATCGTGATCCCTGCTGCAGGCGATGAAGTACTGCTGATATACTCCGCGAAATCAGGCTGACACGCCGAATTCGTTCTGATGTTGTGCCGCAGGCCGTGGTCTATCGGGCAGCGCAACACAAAACCACAATAGAGACTCGATCATGCATAGATATCCATCGATGCCAGCGACGATTATGTTGGCTTTTCTTCTGTCCCTCGTCTCGGTCGCGTCTGCCCGCGATATCGATATCCCCTACACCGAGTACACGCTCGATAACGGTTTGAGGCTGATCGTCCACGAGGACGACAAGGCGCCGATCGTCGCCGTTAATGTCTGGTATCACGTCGGCTCGAAGAACGAGAAGCCCGGCAAGACGGGTTTCGCGCACCTTTTCGAGCACCTGATGTTCAACGGTACCGAGAACTACGATGACGAGTACTTCAAACCCTTCGAACTCGTCGGCGCCACCGGCCAGAACGGTACGACCAACTGGGACCGCACCAACTATTTCGAGAACGTGCCGAAGACTGCGCTGGACATGGCGCTTTGGATGGAGTCTGACCGCATGGGGCATCTGCTGGGCGCGGTTACGCAGGAAAAACTCGATGAACAGCGTGGCGTCGTGCAAAACGAGAAGCGTCAGAGTGACAACCAGCCCTACGGCAAGGTGCTGTACCACCTCCTCGAGGGCGTGTTTCCGGAAGGGCATCCCTATTCCTGGTCGGTGATCGGGTCCATGGAAGACCTGGATGCGGCCAGCCTCGAGGATGTGCAGGAGTGGTTCAAGACGTATTACGGTCCCAACAATGCTGTTCTGGTCGTGGCCGGCGACGTCATCGCTGACGAGGTGTTCGAGAAGGTCAAGCTGTACTTTGGCGACATCCCGGCCGGGCCGCCGATTTCGAAATACGACGTCTGGGAAGTTCGGCTCGAAAGCGACAAGTACGAGATCATGCAGGACCGCGTGCCGCAGGCGCAGTACTACAAGCTCTGGGGCGGTCCCCATCTGACCTCAGGCGATACCGATTTGCTAAACCTGGCAGGCGATGTACTTGCCGGAGGCAAGAACTCCCGCTTGTACGATCGCCTGGTTTACAACGAGCAAACGGCGACGGGCGTCCAGGCCGTCATGTTTGCCAACGAGATCGGTGGCTTTTTCTGGATCGTCGTCACGGTACAGCCCGGCGGTGATATCGAGGTCGTCAAACGTGCGGTAGACGAGGAGGTCGATCGACTGATGCGGGACGGAATTTCCGAAGACGAGCTTGATCGCGTTAAGGCCTCCCGGCGCGGCGGATTCGTGCGCGGTATCGAGCGGATCGGCGGTTTCGGCGGCAAGTCTGATGTGCTCGCGAGAAATGCGGTCTATGCCGGGCGCCCGGATTTTTACAAGGTTCAGCTGCAGCGATTCGAGGAAGCCTCTACCTCGTCGATCGAAGCGGCCATCGATCGCTGGTTACGGCATGGCGCGTATCACCTGGAGGTACGACCATTCCCGGAACTGAGCGCTGCCAGCGAAGGCGCTGATCGCTCCGCTGTTCCGGAGACAACCTCGTTCCCCGAGGTGGCCTTCAACGAATTCCAGCGCGACAGCCTGTCGAACGGCCTCGAGCTGATCGTCGCGCCGCGCACGTCGATCCCGGTTATCAATATGAGCCTTGCGTTCGACGCCGGTTTCGCATCGGATCAGTTCGGTGAACCTGGCACATCGAGTCTTGCAATGGCCATGCTGGACGAAGGCACGAAACGACGCACGGCACTTGAGATCAGCGACGAACTGGACCGCATAAGCGCGACGATCACCGCAACATCGAGCCTGGACTCGTCTACCGTCGCTCTGAACACACTGTCAGAAAATCTCGACAAGGCGCTCGATCTCTATGCCGACGTGGTACTCAACCCGGCCTTCCAGGAATCCGAGCTCGAGCGTTTGCGCAAACAGCGCCTTGCGCAGATCAGGCAGGAAAAGAATCAGCCGATCGCAATGGCGCTGCGCACCTTCCCCAAGCTGCTCTTCGGCGAAGGGCATGCCTACTCGATGCCGCTGACCGGGTCAGGTACCGAAGCCTCCGTGTCGCGCATTACACGGCAGTCGCTGATCGATTACCACAACACCTGGTTCAAGCCCAACAACGCCACGCTGATCGTCGTCGGCGATACCACCATGGCCGAGATCAAGCCAAAGCTCGAGAAACTGTTCAGCCGCTGGAAAGCGGCGGACGTGCCAATGAAGAACATTGCCGACGTGCCCGCCGACACCGGGCAACGAGTGTTCCTGATCGATCGGCCGGGCTCGGAGCAATCGATTATCTTCGCGGGCAACGTCGCGCCGCCGACGGGTGCCGTCAACGAGATCGCGCTTGAAACGATGAACGAGATTATCGGTGGCAGCTTTACCTCCCGGATCAACATGAACCTGCGTGAGGACAAGAGCTGGGCCTACGGTGCTCGCACTATTATCCCGGACGCCGAGGGCCAGAGACCCTTCGTTGCGTTTGCGCCTGTGCAGACCGACAAAACCATGGAGTCCATGTCCGAAATCAAGCGCGAGCTCAGTGAATATTTGTCTTCGAATCCGGCGACCGACGAAGAGATGGCCAAGGTCAAGGACAACAACACGCTGAGCCTGCCGGGTCGTTGGGAGACGAACGCCGCGGTGCTACGCGATATAGGAGAAATCGTGACCTATGACCTGCCGGATGACTACTGGGATATCTACCCGGACTCCGTGCGCGGGCTGTCGCTCAAGCAGATCAACGACGTCGCCGGGCAAGCGATCAAACCCGATAACCTCACGTGGGTCGTCGTCGGCGACCGGGAGAAGATCGAATCTCGCATCCGCGAACTCGAACTGGGCGCGATTACAGAGATCGACGCCGACGGAAATATCATTACACCAACCGCGGCCGACTGACGCGGAGGCCTTTTAAAATGGGGGTCGAACCGAGGTTTTGGAAACCTCGGTTCGACCCCAAATAAAATCAGGCCGGTTGGCGTCGCCGTCGCGGCGGACCATTGCGATTGCCGTTGCGGTTCTTGGGCGGTCCGAAACGACGTTTCTTCGCATGCTCTTTGCGGGCTCCGCCCGAGCGCCGCGAACGACCGTTTTGAATCGGCTCGGCTCGGATCCGAGGATCTATTTCGTAACCGGGCACGATTTCCTTGTCGATTTCCGTGCCAAGCAGCTTCTCGATATCACGCAGCAGCTTTAGCTCATCGACGCAGACCAGCGATATTGCGGCGCCTTCATGACCCGCGCGAGCCGTGCGACCGATGCGATGCACATAATCCTCGGGAACGTGGGGTAATTCGTAGTTGACGACGTGTGGCAAACGCTGAATATCGAGGCCGCGTGCTGCGAGATCGGTCGCAACCAATACGCGCACGGCGCCACTCTTGAACTCCTGCAACGCACGAGTTCGCGCGCTTTGAGATTTGTTGCCGTGAATGGCGGTCGCCGCAATGCCATCGGACTCCAGCTGCGTCGCGAGCCGGTTTGCGCCGTGCTTGGTACGGGTGAAGACGAGCACCTGTTGCCAGTTTTCCTTGCCGATGCGGTGCGAAAGTAATTCGCGCTTGCGCGCCTTGTCGACCGGGTAGACGATTTGACTGACTTTATCCGCCGTCGTGTTTTGCTGCGTAACCTGAATTTCCGCGGGCGAATTCAGTGTGCTCGCGGCAAGTTGCTTGATCTCTTTTGAGAAGGTCGCCGAGAAAAGCAGGTTTTGACGTTCTTTGGGCAGGACCCTTAGTACTTTGCGAATGTCGCGGATAAAGCCCATGTCGAGCATGCGATCTGCTTCGTCGAGAACGAGTACTTCCACCGCAGAAAGATCGATGGTGCCTTGCTGCATGTGGTCGAGCAGTCGACCCGGCGTGGCGACGACGACATCGACACCTTTTCGCAGTTTGCTGATCTGGGTATTGATGCTGACGCCGCCGTAAATTACTGCCGTTCTAAAGGGCAGGTATCGTCCGTAGTCACGCACGCTCTCGCCCACCTGTGCGGCGAGTTCTCGCGTCGGTGTCAGTACGAGAGCCCTGATCTTGCGGCGATTAGCCTCGCCAAACTGCAGTCGCTGCAACAGTGGCAGCGTGAAGCCCGCCGTCTTGCCAGTGCCGGTTTGGGCGCCGGCCAGGATGTCGTGGCCTTCGAGTATGTGAGGAATTGCCTGCTGCTGGATCGGAGTGGCTTTGCTGTAGCCTTTTTCATCGACCGCACGCAGCAATTCGGCCGAAAGGCCGAGTTGATTGAATAACATTGTGTTTTGTACTCCAGGTCGCCTGACCCGCCCGCAACTCGTGGTCGCGCAGGGTTCGGTCCAGGCTGGGAAAAGTAAGAGTGCTCCGAAACCCGCCAATGCCGGGCTCGAAGCAAGTGGCGCAGACCGAAGTGCGCCAGGACGCGGCGGACTATAACAGAGTGCCAGCCAATTGGAAGGGCACAGACCGAGACCTACACCTCATTATTGACTCGTCGCTCGAAGTCATCACGCGATACGCTGGCGGGCAGCCTGCTCTGAATGGGTTCGTCGAGCGCCAGCTCCCAGGTATTGATCATGCAAGCGAGGATTATGTACATGCCGTGAATCGCGATGATGTCCATGATCTGGTTCGGGCTGAAGTGTTCGGCCAGTCTCGACCGGGTGCCGGGACCGATGCCGCGTTTCGTGACCAATTCATCGACCGACCCCAGGAGCAGCGCATCACGATCGTCCCATTCCGATGCGTTGGATCCGTGACGTACTCTTTCAATTTCCTCGATCGACAATCCGGCGGCGAGCCCGCGATCAACATGTGACGCCCATTCGTACCAGTTCCGCATATGCACGGCGATGCGCAGGATGACGAGTTCGCAGTCGCGTTGCGCGAGCGCTCCGCCCCGTACCGCGTAATTTCGAAAGGCCCACCATGCCTTAAGAAGCTCCGGGTGGTTTGCCATCAGGCTGTGAACATTGAGCGGGCGACCCTGCATGTCATCAACGATGTGGTCGAGTGACGCGTCCCATTCCTTCAATGGCAGAGGCTTCATCGGTGGCTCCAGTGCTTGGGCTAGCTTGCGAAGTGATTCAGCAGTGTAGCGAAGATCAGGATCTGCGGCACCGTCACCACCGGTAGCCATATCGCCGTGCGTCGACCGATATTCGTCCAGAGAAGGCCGATCTCCGTGTAGTCGGTCGCGACGCCGGCCATCAGGAAGATGAACGGATTACCGAGTGCGGCGGTTTTGTTGAAGATTTCGAACGCGATGGGTGAGGTACCTTCGCTGCAGACTTCGAGCACGGTTGCGAACAGCAAGGTGACCAGCATACCCGTGAAATCGGGGCCCAGGTATTGCATAAACCAGTGCTCCGGAACGTACGCGCCGATTAGCGACGCGGCCAGAATGCCGATGAGGATCCACCACAGCACCATGTTGGCGAGCGATACCGAACCGGCCACGACGCCTTTTACCGACTCTCTGAAATCGAAGTTCTTGAGCCGATCCCAGGTCACGTCCTCGGCATCGACGTCTTTTGCGGAACCTTCGATCCAGCCGAGCTGATCGAGTAATGTGAAAATAAAACCCGTGATCAATGCGATGACCATTGCGCCGACAACGATCAAAATGCCTTTCCAGCCAAAGAAGCCGAATAGCAAGACGGTCATCGGCATATTCGCCCAGGGCGACGCGAGCAGGAAGGTAATAACGGCCGGAACACTCGCGCCTTTTTTGTACAACTGTATGGCGATCGCGAGAATGCCGTGCGAGCAGGCCGACATCAGGAACCCGGTGAGCACCGCGTTGATCAGTGTGATTTTGCTGCGCTTGCCGAGCGCTCGCACCACAAAGCCATCCGGCACGAAGTAGTCGATGATGCCTCCGAGAAAAAGGCCGATGAGCACTGCCCACCAGACGATGCCAAGGTAGGCGAGCATGCTCTCATTGAGCGCTGCGAGTGGCGGCAAAAACGAGACGAGGAGTACCGCGACGAAGATACTGCCCATGACCGCCAGTCGACTGCCGATGGGTGGTATCTCGTTGTCGGGTTTACTGCTGTGACAGCAATGGCCGGCGGTACTCATAGCGTCAGCATACGAAAGTAGCCGCCGCTGGCAAATGTGACTAGTACTTACTTTGTTGCGGTACGATAAGCCAACTCGATCGACACGCGGAAAGGAATATGTCTACAGGCAACAGATTGGTGGGGGTTATCGGCGGCATGGGTCCGGACGCCACGGTCGATTTCATGGCCAAAGTTATCGAGAAGACGCCAGCCAGCTCCGATCAGGACCATGTTCGTATGCTAGTAGAGCATAATCCCCGGATTCCAAGTCGGCAGTTGGCGATGCGAGGCGAGGGCGATGATCCTGGCCCTGTTATCGCACAGATGGCCGCCCGACTCGAAGCGAGCGGCGCGGACTTTATCGTGATGCCCTGCAATGCCGCACACGCCTGGCAGGATGACATCGTCGCGGCAACGAGCATCCCATTTATCAGCATCATCGAAGAGTCGGTTTCGAGATCATTGCAGTGCACCAGCGATGACGGTGCTATCGGACTATTGACGACACCGGGCTGTTTCGCCGCCGGTCTTTACCAAAAAGCCCTGACCGACGCAAAGCGTGTGGCGGTACTGCAGTCGCCCGAAGAACTCGCCGAGACCATGTCGTTCATTGACCGCATCAAGGCCGGCGACAGGTCGAAGCCTGTAGTATCAGGCCTCTGCAAGCTGACAGACTTGCTGGTGTCCAGAGGCGCGGAAACCGTGATTGCTGCCTGCACCGAATTGCCACTGGTGCTCGATCAATCGATGCTGACAGTGCCACTGGTCGCATCGACCGATGCGCTGGCGGAAAAGACGGTCGCGCTGGCGCTATCCGATGAGTCCTTGCCTGAATAATTAAGGAACGCGAAAATGCGCTTGCCTGATTTTCCACGGATCAATCCGGCGCACGCGTGGACGGCACCCGAGCACTTGCTACGCGCCATTCCCTTGCTGGACTTTGCCATCGGTATCTACGAGAATTCTTATCTGTAACGGCGCGCTCGCACTATTACCTGAGAGATTCAACATGCACCGATTCAAGATGCTCGGCCGCCTGCTGCCGCTGTTGTCTTTGTTCATCACCTCCTTCGCTGCGGCCGATGTTCTCGACGATATTCTCGACAAAGGAACAATCCGTGTCGGGGTCGCGGAGTTCGTGCCCTGGACGATCCGGACCGAGTCGGGTGAGCTGGTGGGATTCGAAGTGGACGTTGCCAGGAAGATCGCGTCGGATATGGGCGTTGCCGCAGAGTTCAAAGTATACGAATGGGATGCAATCATTCCGGCACTGCAAAACGGTGAGATTGACGTCATCGCCGGCGGCATGGCAATTACGCCGGAACGGGCGCTCAAGGTGAATTTCAGCCGTCCGCTGGCAAAGTCCGGCGTCGGGTTGGCCACCAACACATCTATGACGCAGACCATGAAGACGCTGGATGATCTCAACGCCAAGAGCGTTACTATCACGACCGTCGGCGAAACGATGGCGGCACGTGTCGCCGCTACTTTGTTCGATAGTGCCAACGTCGAGATGTTTGCGACGACGGAACCCGCTGAGAAAGCTGTGCTCGAAGGGCGTGCCCACGCTTACCTGGCGGGCATGCCCGAGGTTCGCTTCCTCGTACTCAGGAATCCTAAGAAACTCGATCTGCCGATCAACGAGCCGTTGCTTGCTACGAGCGAGGCGCTGGCGGTGAAGAAGGGCGAGCAGCAGCTTCTCAATTTCCTCGACGCGTGGGTAACGGCACGACAAACCGATAGCTGGATCGCAACTACGCGAGACTACTGGTTCGGAACGCTGGAATGGGCGTCGGTGTCGGGTGACTGATGCGCGCGTTTCGTAACACGCTGCTGAACCATGTCGCGGGAGTCGCCGCGATACTGCTTTGCGTTACGCAGATAAGCTGGGCGCAGGACCGGGAGGAAGAGCCGAAAGCGGATGACGAATCGGTTGAGGAAGTCATCGTCTACGGAACGCGTCGGGGTGACCCCGTCGATCTGGATGCCCTTTATGAGTCACAGTTGCGCAAGCGAATCATGGACGACTATATGAAGCAGCAGCGGCTCAGGGAGCGGGCGGAGTGGCGTAGCTCATTGAGCATCGAGGACGAGAGCCCGTCGCGCATCCGCTGGGGCTACGACCCGGCAGCAGAACTACGCATGCGCCGCGAAACCGATCTGATGGACCTGCCGATCGAGCGAGAACGGGCCGCGTCGATATTTCGCGTCGAGTTCTAAGTGTCCTGCCTGGTTACTCGATATATACATGTCGGAATCGCGGCCTAGTTCGATTCGTTCAGGCTCCAGTCGTAGTCCCTGAATTCGATGTTGTAGCCGTCGGCACGATTCAGATCTGCCTGAAGTGATCCCATGGCCAGTCCTGCCACATAGTCGATCAGGCCGCGTTCAGCCGGACGGCCTTTCGCACGAAGATCGTTGATGAAGTCTTTCTTGTACCACTTGAAAATGGACGACAGGAACACGGTCTTACGGTCATGGTTGACGGACACGTTGTCCGGATTATTGACGAATTCCTCCGCGGCTCGTGTCATGAGTTCTTCCAGTTCATCACCGGTCGGTAGTTCGGGGCGAGCTACCGGGCAGCTTTCGCTGGCACAGTTCAGCACGAAGTGAATTCGAGCGTCCCGGTAACGTGCCCGGATCTTGTTGTTTTCCACGCCGAGGAGGCTTAAGTATTCGCCACCGAACGAAAACCTGAGTTGGTAGAAAAACCCCATACCTTTGATGACCTCGATAGGGGCTTTGACATCGGTCACGCTGGACAAAGGCCAACGGTCGAGCACGGCTTTGATGACATAGGCGTTATAGCCATACATCCAGTAGGCCAGCTCGTCGTTGCGCTCCGGAAATCGATGCGCGGCGTTTTCAGGGCTGAATCGGCTAACAGCGGCCAGGTACGCATCCAGCTGACCAACAGATTCTCTATGCGCATGCCAGCGGCCATAGTCCACGTGACCAGCCGGGGTCACGTATTCGCGCAGCAACGCTTCGAATGCCTTGTGCGAGAAGCCCTGCTCGGGAAAGCCTGCTGAAACTTGAGTGTCTATGATGACTTTGCGGGGTCGATTGACCCAGAGAAACGTCGCCACAACCATAGCAAGTAGCAGCAGGGCCAAGAGTGCGATGGATGTTTTCGTCATAACTTACAAAGACCGGCAGACACGTGAATGTATTACGCCCTCACCCGCAACATTTTCGTCGTATCATTGCGACATGCAATCCGTGATCGACATACAAGGCCTCACCAAGACCTACGCCGGCGGGTTTGAGGCCCTGAAGAACGTCGACCTGTCGATCAACAAAGGTGAGATTTTTGCCCTCCTTGGCCCGAACGGAGCAGGCAAGACAACCCTGATCAACATCGTCTGCGGCATCGTTAACGCGACCGGCGGCAAAGTACTAGTCGACGGCCATGACATTATCGACGAATTTCGACTGGCTCGCGCCAAGATCGGGCTTGTGCCGCAGGAACTGCCAACCGAGACCTTCGAAACAGTGTGGAATAACTGCAGGTTCAGTCGCGGCTTGTTCGGCAAAGGCGCCAATCCTGAGTACGTCGAAAGGGTCCTGAAGTCTCTGTCGCTCTGGGACAAGAAAGACACGCCAGGCATGGCCTTGTCCGGGGGCATGAAGCGGCGCCTGCTCATTGCCAAAGCGCTGGCTCATGAACCCGAGATCCTGTTCCTCGACGAGCCAACCGCCGGCGTTGATGTTGAACTTCGCCAGGACATGTGGAATGTCGTCATGGCATTGCGCAATGAAGGCGTGACCGTGATCCTCACCACGCACTACATAGAAGAGGCAGAGCAGCTTGCGGACCGCGTTGGCGTCATTAACAACGGTGAGATCATTCTCGTCGAGGAAAAAGACAAGCTGATGCGGGAGATGGGCAAGAAACAGCTCATGCTGCACCTGTATGACGAACTGGATAGTGTGCCGTTGCAACTTACTAACTATGACCTCGAGTTAAGCGGGAGCAAGCGCGAGCTGACGTATACCTATGACACCAAGGGAGAGCATACGGGTATTACCGACCTGATGAGCGATCTGCGCAGGTCCGGCATTCGTTTCAATGATTTGCAGACAGTGCAAAGTTCTCTGGAGGATATCTTCGTCGATCTTGTGAAGAGGGAGCGATGAATTTCTACGCTGTAAAAGCCATCTATCGGTACGAGATGGCACGCATGTTCCGGACCCTCGTGCAGAGCATCGTCGCCCCCGTACTGTCTACGTCGCTGTATTTCGTCATTTTCGGCTCGGCGATCGGGTCGCGAATTACCGAGATCGACGGCGTTAGCTACGGGTCGTTCATCGTGCCGGGCTTGATCATGCTGTCGGTAATGACCGAGAGTATTTCCAATTCTTCATTTGCAATCTATTTTCCGAAATTCACGGGCACTATTTTCGAGGTGTTGTCAGCACCGGTATCGTACGGTGAGGTATTGCTCGGCTACGTCGGCGCGGCCGCGACGAAGTCGGTGATCATCGGTACGATCATTCTCGGAACGGCGAGTTTGTTTGTGGACCTGGAAATCGCGCACCCGGTCATCATGGTCGCGTTCCTGTTGCTCACCTGCGTATCGTTCTGCCTGTTCGGGTTTACTCTCGGGATCTGGGCGGATGGCTGGGAAAAGCTGACGATCGTCCCGATACTCGTCATCATGCCGCTGACGTTCCTCGGCGGCACATTCTACTCGATCAGTATGCTTCCCCCGGTCTGGCAAACCATCAGCCTGTTTAACCCGGTGGTATACCTGATCAGCGGTTTTCGCTGGAGCTTCTATGAGAACGCAGACGTTAGCATCGTGATAAGCTTTGGCATGGCGGCGACTTTTCTTATTGTCTGCCTGGGCGTCGTGCGCTGGATTTTCAAAACCGGTTACAAACTCAGAACCTGAGGCTGGCCTGCTTCACTCGGGAGGAGGTTCGAGTATCTCCCGCAGGCTGTCACTCCACTAGCGTGTATTCGTCTATGACTTTCTCGATGGCTTCGGCACACACGGTACAAAATGCCTCGGACCGTGTGAACATCAGGCAATTCTGCTCAGACCGGTAGTAGCCCTCAGCCTGATAGTTACCGCCTTCGAACGCACCGACTATCCCGTTTTGACCCGATTCCTCAAACAATTTCTCGACGTATTCCTTGGTGTATCGGAACAAGGCGTTCATCTCGGCTTCGCTAACATTCGCCTCCCGCATCTCCCGGCGCCGTTCCTGGTAAGCCATGGAATGTTCCTCGTACCTGGCTTTGGGCCATGGAGTCGGGAGCAGGGTGTTGGGCGCTACGTGGTGCTTCCATTTCAGGTTGTCGGGATCGAGCAACGCGGTAACGTTCGGTTCATAAGGCTCTGTGATCTCGGCTGGCGCCTCATAGGCCACGGAACTCGTGTAGTACTCATCGGCCAGGCCTGCGAAATGATGCCCGAATTCGTGCACGAACAGGTACGGCGCCCATTCACTGTTTGCGGCAGCCGTACTGAACAGACCGTAAATTCCGCCGCCGCCATAGATCTCGGTATTGGTCAGTATTTCTATGAAGTCATAGGGTGCGGAGGATGCGATGCGTCGCATCGACTTGTTGTCGAACGTCAGAATATATCGTTCCGAGCGAAACGCGTCGTAGGTTGCGCCGATGGGCGAGTCGCGATACGTGCCGGTCGACGGACGAGACACGCCTGATCGAGCGGCAGCCGGCGCAATTGCCCAGATATTGAAGTCATCCCTGCGTTCCCTGAACGGCGAAGTCGCGAACAGGATATCCGTGAGTTCTCTTGCTTTGGCAAGGAAGGCGTCATGTTCGTCGGCCGTGTAGCCGTCGCCCATCAGGAGCAGGTCGACCTTCTCGCCCGGGTCTCCGCTTTCGTGAATCGCGACGACCTGATCGGCATACATGGCGGACTCGCGGTGCACAAGGTGGTCATCCGGGTCGAGCTCGATGCGCCAGATTTCTTGAAACTCGTTGTCGGCGCCACGCTTATTCAGAACGAGTTCGAAGACATCGTCCTGCGCGGGGAATCTCACCGACTCGTGAAAGGAGCGATTGATTATTTTCGCCTCCGACGTCGTTTCCCATTCGCCATAGATGCTGCTGAAGCTCCTGGACCAGGCGGTTTCGCCGTTGCTTCGGATCTCAAACAGGTATTTGCCGCGCAGTGTGCGGTCTATCGGTTGGGCTATGTTGCCGGACCATGGCAATGCCTCGATGACGACCTGGTCGAGGCTGAATAACTCGGATGCATGATTGCCGCTATGGAAATAATCAACGCGCATCGTGGCCGGCGCGGTCGAACCCCACAGCGAGGAGGTCAATGCCGCAAGGATGACGATAATAAAAGCCTGCTTTCTCATGGAATACTCCGTTTATTTGCCTGTCCAGCCGGCCCCCCGTACGAATCGACCCGGCGTGGCACCGGTATGCTCACCGTCTTTCAATACCTGCTCGCCATTAACGTACACGTGCAGCATTCCGGTTGCATACTGGTGTGGCTCGACGAAAGTGGCGTGGTCCTGGATCGTATCCGGGTCGAAAACAACCACATCGGCGAAGAAGCCTTCCTTCAGTTGTCCTCGTCGATCGATCCGCAGGTTCAAACTCGGCAGTGCCGCCAGTTTTCGGATGGCTTCTTGCAGCGAAATGAGTTGTTCGTCGCGCACATACTTAGCCAGCGCTCGTGCGAAACTTCCATATGCTCGCGGATGCGGATTGCTCTTAAGGAACACGCCCTCCGGCGCGACGGAAGCCGCATCGGAGTTAAAGCTCACCCACGGCAGCGCAACCGCCTTGCGGACTACGTCCTCGGACTGGGAGAAATACACGGTACCCACCCGACTACCGTCTTCGACGATCAGGTCCATGGCCGTAAACCGCGGATCCGTGCCGCGCAACTTCGCGACTTGAGCAAGTGTCATGCCGGTATAGCGCTTCAGTTCTTCGTTCTTGAAACCGGTCAGCAGGATATTGTCCGGTGAGCCCGAGCCCAGGTACATATTTTCCCACTCATCCGACGGCTCGAGCATTTCACGAGCGATTCTCTCGCGGAGCACCGGATCTTTCATGCGATCCAGCGAGGCGCTGAAACCACCTTCCTGAACCCAGGGTGGGATGGATGCGTTGAGCCCGGTGGCGCCCGCCGGGTAGGTATAGACGTCAGCCGTGATCTGCAGGCCCTCCGCCCTGGCACGTTCAACCATGGCTACGGCTTCGTCAAACAAGTGCCAATTGGATTTGCCTGAGGATTTGAGATGATAAATCTCGGCCCGGATGTCTGCTTCGCGAGAGATCGTGAGGAGTTCCTCGATGGCCTCGATCATGTGCGCGCCTTCGTCGCGCATGTGCGAAATATACATACCGTCGTACTCGGCTGCGACCTCGGACAAGGCAATCAGTTCGTCAGTCTTAGCGAACAAACCCGGCGGATACATCAGGGATGAGGCGACACCCAACGCGCCTTCTTCCATGGCGCCCCGTACGAGGTCGCGCATCTGGTCGAGTTCTGCAGGCGTGGGCTCTCGATCTTCGTGGCCGATCACGTATTTACGAGGTGTGGCGGCGCCGATGAAAGAGGCGACGTTCGGCGAGATACCACGACGTTCGAGAAACTCGAGATACTCCGCAAGCGTCGTCCACTCGACGTCGTAGCGAATATCGGATTGCCGGCTTATCATCTCCGCTTTCATGGCATCGTTGAGCGGGCCCATCGAGTTTCCCTCGCCCATGATCTCCAGGGTCACGCCCTGGCGGATATCGCTTTGCGACCGGCCGTCTTCAATGAGCGATTCGTTGGCCCAGGACATCATGTTGACAAATCCGGGGGCCACCGCGAGGCCAGCAACATCGATCTCGATGGACGCGGTTGCCTCACCGATGTCGCCTATAGCGGCTATCTTGTCATCGACGAATGCCAGATCGCCGATATAAGGCTTGTCGCCGCTACCGTCATAAACGGTGCCGCCGCGAAGAATTACGTCGTAGGAAGTCGGCGACGAACACGCCGCCAGAAGACAGCAAATAACGATGGCCAGGGGCAGTGGGCCGATACGACTGAATGGTTTCATTGTTTCCCCTGCGCAGAAAAATACGCCCTGCAATATAGCACTCAAAATTTAGCGATTATGATCTCGCGAATTATTCGGTATATTCACCAGCCGAAACCCCACAACCAGTCGTTGGCTCCAGGTCCGAAAAAAGTATGGTAATTCTCTCGCGGAAGTTCGGCCTCCGGGCTAGTCGATTCGTACTGCTTATCGCGTGCGTCCTCGCAGGTCCGCTCGCAGCCGCGTCCGACGACAGGTTCGCCCTGCGCAACCATAATCCTTTTTTGCAAATATTCGGGTTGCCGATGTTTCAGTCCGCGACACTGGCAGGAAAAGGCAAACTGGAATACGACATCAGTTTCGATCTCACGAATCACGCGGACTCGGGTGAAAACGCGCTCGAGACATTAACGATCGACGGAGAAACCTATTCTTTTACGATGTCGTTGCGCCGGCGCATGGCAGCGCGGCTGGAACTTGGCATCGACTTGCCGATCATTTCGCACCAGGGCGGTTTTCTCGACAACGTGATCAAGGAATGGCACAGCTTTCTCGGGGTCTCCAACTTCAATCGCCGCGGACCAACCAACGAACTTGAATTCATGTACGCGGGCCCCGGGGACAGTCAATATGAGCTGACCTCTTCGTCGACGGGTATCGGCGATATACAGCTGACCGCAGCAATACCCCTCAAGGAGGCGAGCGACACCAATGCTCGCGCGCTCAGCATTCGCTCCAGTGTCAAACTTCCGACCGGCGACGAGAAGAAGTTGCATGGTAGTGGTGCTCTCGATTTCTCTCTGGGCCTTTACGCATCCGACACCCGCTCTTTTCTCGAACGAGATCTGGATCTGTCAGCTTTCGTGGGCGCACTCGTATTGGGCGACGGAGACGTTTTACCCGACTTACAGCGCAGCACGGTGCCGTTTGGCGGTGTTGCTGCCAAATGGCAGGCAACAGAGCGACTCGGTATCCTGACGCAGATATACGTACAGGGAGAGTACTTCGACAGCGACCTGGAAGAGATCGGTGACGGTACGTTTCAGCTCGGAATCGGTCTCGATTATCACCTGCCAAGGCAGGGATTATCACTGGCAATCGCGGTAGCCGAGGACCCGCTGACTGACACTACGCCGGACTTCGCAATTCAATTCTCGATCCGTAGCGCTCGCAAGGGTTCAGGGCCGACGTTGCTCGAGTAGCGAGCCTTTTTCTAGTTGGGACAGCATCCGGTTGTACATGTCGTTGCCGATGCTCGACGCGTATAGTGTCAGCTCTTGTCGCCAGGTACCAGGCACCGAATGCATCGCTTCTTTTTGATGGTAACGCTCGTTTTTGCCGGCGAAATCATTTTCGGCCTGCCTTTTCATACGGCTCGTTTCTTTCGACCGACCTTGCTCGAGGCATTCGGATTCACCAATACTCAGCTTGGAGACGTATTCGCCGTCTATGGGTTCATGGCGATGATCGCCTATTTTCCGGGCGGCTTGCTTGCGGATAGATTCTCGGCAAGATTACTGTTAACTATTTCTCTCATTGCAACGGGTGTCGGGGGCTTCTACATGGCGACCTATCCCGGTACCTGGGGCATGGCACTGCTCTACGGTTACTGGGGAGTCACGACGATCCTGCTGTTCTGGGCAGCACTTATCCGGGCAACGAGGGAGTGGGGCGGAAGCGCCTCGCAAGGCAGGGCATTCGGTATTCTCGAGGGCGGCAGGGGCATCGCCGCCGCGTTGTTTGCGACCCTGGCAATTGCGGTTCTCGCCGCGTATATGCCTGAAAATGTGACGTTAGCGAGTGACGAAGAACGTCGTACCGCGTTTCGCGGCGTCATCCTGCTTTATTCATTCGCCGCAATCGTAACCGCCACACTTACCTGGGTCCTCATTCCCCCGATAAAGCACGTTGGCGATTCCAGTCGGAGCCTGTTTCACGGTGCCGCGGTCGTCACGACCCGCCCGCTCGTGTGGGCACAGGCGGCGGTCATCATCTGCGCCTACTGCGCTTACAAGGGCCTGGACAACTATTCGCTTTATGCGGTGCAGGTTCTCGGCATGGACGAAGTGCAAGGCGCGCAGCTATCGGCTTACGGCGCCTATATTCGGCCTTTTGCGGCGGTTGCAGCAGGATTTATCGCAGACCGTTGGACCGCTAGCAAGATCATAGGTGTCTCATTCTTCATCCTGCTCATTACCTACGCGATGCTCTCAATGGCATTGCCGGAGGGTTCCGGACTTACGGTTATCTATGCAAACATCTTCGTCAGCTTTTTTGCCGTGTTTGCGTTGCGCGGCGTGTATTTCGCGCTGCTCGAAGAAAACAGGACGCCGTCGTTTCTCACAGGGGCCGTCGCCGGCATGGTTTCGTTCGTGGGCTATACACCGGAAATATTTTTTGCCCCGATCACGGGCCGCATCCTGGACGCATCACCCGGCATTGGGGGTCATCAAAATTATTTTCTGTTTCTGGCGGCCGTCGCGGCAATCGGCATTTTCGTTGTCGCCTGGCTGTTGCGGTTGCAGCGATCGGACACGCTCGCGCAGTGGCCGCGTAAGCCCGCACTGGACATGGAGCCCGAAACGAAATAATTGGCACGATTCGTGGGTCTGATTGAGTATCCCTGCGGGAGGGTCCAGTGACGAACAAAGTCCGATTGAAAGAACAATTACAACGAAACGCGGTCGCGCTCATCAGCCTCTTCATCGCTATCAGCAGCCTCGGATATAACACCTGGCGAAACGAGGCCAGTGAGCACAATCGCAATCAACGCCTTATTTCTATTGAGGTATTGCGCAACATCGGCCAGCTCCAGCAAGTCGTGTACCACCGTCATTGGGACATGGATGCCGTCGACAAGGGTAACCCGCGCACCGGATGGGCGCTGGTGTTGACGATCAAGGATCTGTGTCAGGTTCTCGAGGGCCAGGTTCCGGCGTCAGGCACGGAACTGTGGAAGGTGTGGGATAAGAACTGGGAAGGTCTTGGACCGGACAGGGACAGCTACGACAGAATTATTGATGCACTCGGCACGGTGCGAGAGGACACTCATGCATTGCTGCAGAGCCTCGACTAACGCATAATTTTAGCCCACGAACGAAGCCTTAACGGGGAACACCATGCTCAGAATTGCGGCCATACTGCTGGCATTCGGTCTTGCTGCCTGCCAACCTGCGACAGAATCAGCAACGGAATCGACGCCCGAAAGTGCCACCGAGACTGCGGCACCCGCCGTTGAGGTAGATCGTCTGTCCGCCGTGCTCGATCGCCAGGCCGAGGATGTGCAGGCTCGCTATGAATACCGCCATCCGAAGGCAACGCTCGAGTTCTTCGGTATCGAGCCCGGCATGACGGTCGTCGAAGGATTGCCCGGCCGCGGTTGGTACACGAAGATATTACTCCCTTACCTCGGCAAAGAGGGCCATTTGATCGGCGCGAACTATGCGATGGACATGTGGCCTAATTTCGCATTCGCTAACGAAGAATTTCTCAAAACGCAGAGCACGTGGGTCACTGACTGGCCGGTCGGGGCGGAAGATTGGCGCGATGACGACAGCGCGACGGTTGCCGCGTTCAACTTCGGCGCCATGCCGGAATCGGTAGCTGGAACGGCAGACGTGGTCCTTCTGGCGAGAGTGCTGCACAACCTCGCGAACTTCGAGGAAGAGGGAGGGTTTCTGACGGCTGCGCTCGCCGATTGTTTTGCTGCGCTGAAGCCGGGCGGCACACTGGGTGTCGTGCAGCATCAGGCGCGTGACGAAATGTCCGACGAATTCGCGGACGGAAGTCATGGCTATCTCAAGAAGTCGTTCGTCATCGCTGTGGCCGAGCAGGCCGGGTTCGAATTCGTTGCCGAAAGCGACATCAATATGAACCCTGACGATCAGCCCGGCGCGGAAGATGTCGTTTGGCGGTTGCCGCCGAGTTTCGGTACGAGTCAGGACAACCCGGAACTGCAGGCGGAGATGCGCGCGATCGGCGAATCAAACCGCATGACACTCAGGTTTCGCAAACCCATGTAGGCGTCAGTCAGTCAGATCGAGGCCAACAACCACGGGATCATGATCTGAGACACGGTAAGGCGAGTCCGGGTCGAACAATGCCGGATCGCGGCCATTCTCCAGGTTGTAGTCGAGGACCGCGGGCTCGTCGGCGTTGATGTGCCACTCAATCGTGTCGACGACCTGCGGGACCAGGCTGGCCGAGGCAATGGCATGATCCAGGGCGCCTGCCTGGGCGTCGAATATGAACGAGTAAGGGTTGCTCTGTACGTCAAGCAGGCTGGTGAACCCCGCGCTCTTCAACGCGGCTAGCGGGTCTTCCAGGGTATAGGCATTGAGATCACCAATGATCAGGTAGTCGGTGTCGTTGCTGCCGGTAGGATCGTTGGCTACCCAATCAGCGATTGCGGCCGCGCCATTGGCGCGTGTCTGGTTGCAATTACCCTGACCGTCGGCAAGATTCGGGTCACCGTCGGCATCACAGGATGAGCCCTTGGACTTCAGGTGGTTCACGACGACAGTCATTACAGCGCCGGTGGCGATGACTTCGAAGGACTGCGCCAACGCCGGCCGATTCCTCGCGTCATTGAATCGGGAATCGACGCTCCGATCCAGGAGCGCAAAAGAGCCGGCGAGACCTATCGTCGATAGTTTGTAGATAAATCCGGTCTTTATGGCGTCGTCATGAACGGCGCCGGTGTTCACAAACGCGTAAACTCTTTTTCCGATCTTGTCGTTCAAAGCATCGATGATCATCTGCAAGGAAGTGCTGCTGTTGTTCTCCAGTTCCATGAGACCGACGATATCCGCATCCAACAGTTTCAAAGTCGAGACGATCTTGGCGAGCTGCCTGCCCAGTTCCTGGCGGTTGTCTGCGCCACGGCAGTTAGCGTTTCCACGTGGCCCGCAAATGGCCTGACCCGAATCCACCGTTGAGAAGAAGTTCAAAACGTTGAAACTGGCGACTCGTACGCTGCCGCCCACGGGCGGGCTGCCGGGCCGCGGGTTAACAGAGTCAAACCGGGGTTCCATTGTCGGCATCAAACGCCAGGACTCATCGCCGTTGCCGCCGCTGCCGCGCGAGTAGCGCAGGTTACCCGTGATACCGGCAATAGTGTCGCCGGTGCGTATGGAATAGCCGGCGTCGCGGCCCGCATCGAGGTATCGAATCGTTGCCGGGTTCGATGATCGCTTGCCGTCGTCCAGCAAAATGCTTCTTCGCGCGGTCAACGATTTGTGTGCTGCGTATCGGGCGGCGCTCGGCGCATTCGCGTTGGTAAACTGGTAGAGGCGACCGCCTTCCGATAGGCCGACAGTACCGAATCTTTCGAGACTGCGAAGGTTGGTGACGGACAGCGTCTGCGGAAAGCGCAACAGCATTCCCTCGTACCGTTCGAGATCTGCGATAAGGTCGCCATCGCTGTTTGTCGCCGTGCGCTCGGCCGGCAACCTGACATCAGTGGCCTGGATCGAACCGGAACCGACGATGTTCACTGTCGGCTTGGTGATTTGCGTCTCGCCGAAATACTCGTTGACCGTGCCCTGGATGCTTACGCGATCACCGACGGAGACGTTCCTTACAGGGCTATCCCCGTCAAACACGAAAATTCCGTCCGATGTTGCAGGATCCGAATCGGGGATCTCGTCCTGAACGTAGAAGCCGCCAAGATTGTTCGCATGGTTAGCGTCATTATTCTGGAAGTCGCCCGTAACGACACCGGTGAACGAGACTGTCTGCCCTGCCAGCGGGCTGGATGATCCGCTACCCTGGATCTCGGCTATCGATGTTGGCCCGGAAGGAGGCAGCAATGGTACAGCCGGCGCCGTGCCGCTGCCCCCGCCGCAAGCCACGAGCAAGCACAGACCTGGAATTATCGGGGCGAATCGCATTCGGCCCATTCTATCGCCGCCGTCAGTTCATATCGAACACAAGGAACTCGGCGTCAGATGAGGCTGAGATCTGCAGCGCTCGTTCGTCCTGCAACTGCACGCCATCGCCTGCCGAGAGTTCCCGGCCATTGACGGTGATATTGCCATCGATAAGCTGCACGAACACTTTGCGATCGTTCCGCAAGTCGAGGGACAGGTTGTTGCCTGCTTCGAGGATGCTCGCGTACAGGTCGACGTCCTGGTGAATGGTCACGGAACCTTCCCTGCCATCGCGCGAGCCGACCAGTCGCAGACGATTGAGCTTTTCCTCGCGCGGAAAACGCGTCTGCTCGTAGCCGGGTTCCAGGCCGATTTGCTCAGGGTAGATCCAGATCTGCAACAAGTGCAGCTCCTCGTCCTGAGAGTGGTTGAATTCGCTGTGCAGCACACCGGTACCCGCGGTCATGCGCTGTACTTCACCGGCGGTGATTACAGTGCCATTACCCATGCTGTCTTTGTGTTCGATCACGCCGTCGATAATGTAGGTGACGATCTCCATGTCCTTGTGCGGATGGGTGCCGAAACCTTGTCCTGGCGCAATACGATCTTCGTTGATCACACGTACCTTGCCAAAATGAATGCGCTCGGGATGATGGTACTCGGCAAAAGAGAATGTGTGTTTCGCGCGCAGCCAGCCGTGATCGGCACTGCCCCTGGAATCGGATCGAATAATGTCCAGCATTTGTGTTGCCTCCTCAATAAGAGTTATGCGGCGTGTGGCGCAAGGTGAATCAGGTTTGCCATGTGCAAACGTGCGGCATCTTTGGACTCTTCTGCCTGGCTGTTGAGCTTCTCGGCGGCGATGACTTCAACGTCGGTTATGCCGATGAAGGCAAGAGCATGCCTGAGATACGGCGTCGCAAAATCCATGTCACTGCCGACAGAAACACCGCCGGTTGCAACGACGAGGTACGCTTTCTTGCCTTCCAGCAGGCCTTTGGGGCCGCTGTCGGTGTAACGAAACGTCGCGCGGGCGCGAGCCACCATGTCTATCCAGGCTTTGAGGGCCGCGGGAACGGAGAAGTTATAGAGTGGCACGCCGATAACAAGTACGTCGGCTTCCTTCAGTTCGGCGACCAGTGTATCGGAAAATGCCAACGCCCCACGGTGCGCGTCGGTGCGAGCCTCCTCGGGCGTGAAGTTCGCTTCGATCCATGCCTCATCGACAAAGGGAATGCCCTGGCTCAGGTCGCGACTAACCGTCCGGACGTTGCCATAGCGATCGTCCAGGGCATTGATCAGGTCCCGCGTTAGTTCGCGGCTCACCGATCCGCTAGTGCGTGCGCTGGCACTTATTTCGAGAACCCGGGTTTCATTCGTTTGCATGTCACTTTCTCCTGCGTGGCTGTTGCTTGTCTGCGTATCCGTAGTTTCTCTGTTGACAATTTTGAGATAAACATTAGTCTTTGCATATCATTGTTCACTAAATCGCAACAATATGGACAAATTCGAGGATTTACAGGCATTTGTGGCGGTCGTGGAGGCTGGTAGCTTCACCGCCGCGGCCGATCGCCTCAATGCCGCGAAATCGGCGGTCAGCCGGCGGGTGTCGGCACTCGAAGAACGTCTTGGGGTACAGCTGCTGCGCCGCACCACGCGAGTTCTGAACCTGACCGAAACGGGCAGCAGCTTCTACGAGCACAGCGCACGAATCCTCGCCGACCTCGACGAAGCCGAGGCCGCGGTCCAGCAGGAGCATGGCGAGCTGAAAGGCATGCTCCGGGTGGCATTGCCACTCTCATTCGGTGTGCGCCACATGTGTAAGCCCATTGCCGCTTTCAGCAAATTGCATCCGAAAGTGAACTTCGATCTCAATCTCAACGACCGGCGCATCGACCTTATCGAGGAGGGCGCTGATGTCGCCTTGCGCATTGGGCGACTGCAGGACTCGTCACTTATCGCACGGCGCCTGTTCGATGTGCGGGCCGTTGTCTGTGCATCCCCCCACTACCTGAGTGTCCACGGCAAACCTGAAACGCCTGCTGATCTGCAACATCATGATTGCCTCGTGTACTCGAATCTTGCGGACCCCAACAAATGGAGTTATGTCGATGAGGACGGCGGCAAGCACTCAGTCGAGGTGAGACCTGTCTTATCGGCGAGCAGCGGCGATTTCCTGGCAAACGCGGCTGCTCATGGCATGGGCGTCGTGATTCAACCGACTTTTATCGCGTCCGAGTCGATCCGCCGTGGCAATCTCGTACCGGTCCTGACGAACTACGAGTGGCCGATAACGTCAGCCTACGCGATTTACCCGCCAACAAGGCATCTCTCGTACCGGGTACGGGCGTTTATCGATTTTCTGGCGGAGCGATTTACCGGAACCCCTCAATGGGATCGCGATTGCGAGGTACTGAGCGCCAGGCAGACCTGACCGGCGTAATACAACGGCAGCCCCCAGACATAGGTCGGGAAGTCGGTCTGCACGAGGCGCA
>Ga0209456_10000301_pt1 | contig 27334 bp, 24 predicted proteins | sample COG_11_FD_184755 | JGI IMG/M metagenome (GOLD analysis project Ga0209456, IMG submission 184755) | Pelagic marine sediment microbial communities from the LTER site Helgoland, North Sea, for post-phytoplankton bloom and carbon turnover... | ecosystem: Environmental > Aquatic > Marine > Neritic...
GAGTGACTTCAACATCCTGCACGGCGATGACCACTTCGATGCCGAGTGGGGCGTGCTCGAGCAAATGCTAGCTGCTGCGGAGGGCCGGCCGATGAGTGTGTCGACGATGCAGCGCGATCACAGCCCGGAGCAGTGGAGGTGGATCCTCGACCGCGCTTCGAAGGCCAACGAGAAGGGCTTTGACGTCCGGTGCCAGGTTGGCGCACGGGGCATCGGCGTCATTTTGGGCCTTCAGGCGACCTTTCATCCGTTCATGGGCTTCCCAAGTTACAAGGCGATCAGCCGATTGCCGCTCGCCGAGCGCGTGAAGGCCATGCGCGATCCCGAGCTCAGGGCGCGCATGATCGAGGAAAAGAGCGATCCGGTCGCCGGTGACGGCAGCATGCTCCCCCCGCTTGCTGATTTCTTCTTGTCGAATCTGGACATGGTGGCGATGCGGCTATTCCGATTGGGCGAGAAGCCCAACTACGAGCCGTCGCCCACCGAGAGCTTTGGGGCCGCAGCGATGAGCCGCGGTGAGCCAGTGCTGGGCTTGATCTACGACGCGATGCTCGAGCAGGATGGCGAAGCCCTCCTCTACTTCCCCGTCTACAACTACACAGGGATGAACCTCGACGCGGTACACGAGATGCTGACGCACCCGCTCGCCCTTCCCGGGCTGAGCGATGGCGGGGCGCACGTCGGCACTATCTGCGACGCGAGCTTCACGACCTTCCTGATGACCCACTGGGCGCGGGACCGCGAGCGCGGGCGCATCCCCCTCGAGCGCGTCATTCAAATGCAGGCGCACGACACGGCACGATTCATCGGGCTGACGGACCGTGGGCTCCTCGCGCCCGGACAGCGTGCAGACATCAACATCATCGACTTCGACAACCTCGAGCTCCTGCATCCGACGATGCTCAAGGATCTCCCGGCTGGAGGCCAACGGCTGATGCAACACGCAAACGGCTACATCGCAACCCTCGTCAACGGCGAAGTGATCGCCAAGGACGGCACGCTCACAGGGACGCGACCGGGGCGGTTGGTGCGGGCTGGGAGCAACGCATGACATCGTTGCCGATACGCACCGCAGCGCTGACACTCTTTGGAGCGTTGCTTTGCGGGTCCTGCAGCAGCACCGGCGGAAGCAACGACACCGATGCCGGGGTGGACAGCGGGATGGAGCTTGACGGGGCGCTGCCAGATCCGAGATGCAACGGTCATGAAGAGCTCTGCGACCGCCGCTTTGACCAGGTCGCGTACCCGATGACCCACAACGCGATGTCGAACGACGAGGATGGCTGGAATTTGCCGAACCAGAACTTCAACATCACGCGGCAACTCACCGAAGGCGTTCGCGGGTTCATGCTCGACACCTACGAGGAGCAGGGCGAGCTGCTGCTCTGCCACACGCTCTGCTTCAGAGGGAGCCAGCAGCCCTTGGTCGAAGGCCTCGGGGAGATCACGACGTTCCTCGAAGCGAACCCAAACGAAGTCGCGTCGATCATCCTGGAGAGCTACATCACGCATGCGCAAACCGCGGAGGCATTCCAGGACAGCGGGCTCATCGACTTCGTCTACGCCCACGAGGCTGGTGAACCGTGGCCCACTCTGGGCGAGCTCATCGCAGCCGACACCCGGCTCGTGGTCTTCCAAGGAGAAACACAGGAAGCCGAGTTCCCCTGGTTGATGTACTTCGACGACCACGCTTGGGAGACACCGTTCTCTTTCGAGACTCCCGATGACTTCACTTGCGACCCCAATCGCGGTAACCCGGACAACCCGCTCTTCCTTCTCAACCATTTCCTCACCCGGGAGCTCGGTGGAACGCCAGAGTTCGCCGAGATGGTCAACTACAACCCGCTATTCATCGAGCGCGCCAGGCAGTGCGAAGAAGAGGGGGACGCGCTTCCAAACTTCGTCGCCGTCGACTTCTACGACATCGGTGATCTGTTCGACGTCGTCGATGCACTGAACGGTTTTTGACCGGGAGAGGTCAGTCGCAGGAAACTGGAGCGTTGCTCTCGAATGTGGGCGGCCCGGGTTTTTCCGTCCAAATATCCGCGCCGGGATACGGGTCGTCTAGGTCTTCACCGTAGCGGCCAGGAAGGCCTCCGATGTGGCAGTTACCGCAGTTGGTTTCGCTCGAGTAAACGGGCATGGGAGAGCGACCGAGGCCGATTCCATCTCCGTACTCGCGCGTTGGAAGCTCGGTTCGAAGTGCCTCGATGTGATCCATGAAAGGATAGTCACGCGCAGCCCCGAGCATCGCAGCGCGGTCGAGAAGCGAATGCATTTCTTCAAGTGCTGCCGCGCGCGTGTCTTCATCCGAAGCAATCGACGCCTTGATGGCGTGCAGCTCCGCAAGGGTCATGAGCTGACCGATCGGCTTGAAGGGCGCCAGCTTCGACGTCCAGTTGCAGATCCAGTTGTCGCATCCCTCCATCATGGCGATGCCGTAGTCCACATACGCTTCATCGTGCACCATCCCGTAGGTAAAAGGCGCCGCCGCCCTACCCTCGGTGCCGTGGAACATCGAGTTGCTGTCTTCGAGGTTACGAAGCTTTTCGAGGTGACAGATGCCGAGGTCGGCATTCGAGTTTAGAAGGAATGCCAGCATCGCTTGGTTGTTGTGAAAGAACACGACCGCTGGCTCGTGGTCGGCCAACGGCTCGACGGCGTCATGAATGCCGACGGTGGCATCGTCGATGTAGTCCGTGTAGTCGGCGACGCGGCTGAGCGGATCGGGGTGCTGGAAGAGCGTCGTCAGGCTGAAGACGGCTCCAGCCGAAATCAGCATGCGGATGCGCGGATCGACGTCCTGGTTGGCAGCCACGTAGGCCTTGGCCTTCGCGTGCCAGTCCGGGTACCGATCGTGATCCGAGTTCCCAATGAGATCCCAGAACTCGGTCTCGAGGGCGAGGTCCAGATCAGGACCCCATTCATCCGGATTCTGCAGCCGGTCCGCCTCCACCGTGCGGATGACACCAAGCTGCACGGGAGCGACGTCGCCGCTGCTCGTCGAGGTACAGCCCCACACTCCAGACACCAACAGGACCGCAACAAAACGCAGCACGACGGGGAGTATACACGACGCCGGGACGCTGGTTCACGGCGACGAACGAAACGTGTTTCGTGGAAGTGTGAACCCTTCATCCCCACCCCGCCGCCCCCACGCGAGCGCCTGCTTGACAGGCTGCGCGCCCCGGATGCACGGTCCCAATCGATGCGACGCTTCCTCCCTCTCCTCCTCTGCACGTGGTTCCTACTCCCCCTGTGAACGTTCTCGACCGCAAGTTGTTTCGGGAAGTCATCCGGCTGCGCGGCCAGGCGCTGACGATTGCGATCGTCGTCGCGTCGGGGGTCGCTTGCTACATCTCGCTTCAGAGCGCGTGGCGGGCGCTGTATGGTTCGCGCGATCTCTACTACGAGACGAATCGGTTCGCCGACGTGTTCGTGCATCTCGAGCGCGCGCCGAAGTCCGTTGCCGGACAGATAGCCGAACTTCCCGGCGTCTCACATGCTTATCCTCGAATCGTCGAGCGGGTGCGCCTGCCGATGGACGATCTCATCTCGCCAGCGAGAGGCGACCTCATCTCGGTTCCGTCGACGGGTAAGGCTCCGCTCAACGGTTTGGTCCTTCGGGCGGGACGCAACCTTCAGCCCGGTCGCTACGATGAGGTGCTCATCAACGAGCCGTTTGCTGACGCCCACGGGCTGGAGCCCGGCGATCACATTTCTGCCGTGATCAACGGGAAGCTTCGAGAGCTTCTCATCGTCGGACACGCGCTATCTCCCGAATATGTGTTTGCGGTCGACTCGGGTCTTCTCATGCCAGATGACGCACGGTTCACGCCTCTGTGGATGCTCGAGGATGCGATTGCGGCCGCGTATCAAATGGAGGGGGCTTTCAACGATCTGGCGGTGAAGCTCGAACCAGGCGCCAACGAAGACGCGGTATTGGGTGCGATCGATCGCGTGCTCAAACCCTACGGAGGCCTCGGTGCATTCACCCGAGAACATCAGCTCTCGCACTCGATTCTCACCAGCGAGATTCAAGGAATCGAGACTCTCGTCGTCTTTCTTCCAGGGGTCTTCCTAGGCGTCGCAGCATTCCTACTGAACGTCGTGTTCAGCCGATTGGTTACGTTGCAGCGCCCGCAGATCGCCGTGCTGAAGGCGATGGGCTACTGGAACCGGACCATCGGTTTGCACTACTTCAAGATGGTAGCGCTCATCGTCAGCTTCGGGGCGCTGATCGGTCTTGGATTGGGGGTGTGGTTAGGCAAAGGGATGCTGGCGATGTACGCAGAGTTCTTTCGCCTTCCCCAGATGCCCGATCGGGTCGATTTGACCGTCAGCGCCAACGCGATTCTGTTCAGCCTTCTCGCCGGCGCTCTCGGGGCCTCGCTTGCCGTGCGCGCGGCTGTAATTCTTCCCCCCGCAACCGCCATGCGTCCGCCGGCACCGACCAAATACAAGACCGCTGCAGTCGAGCGATGGGGACTGACGAAGCGCTTCACCCAACCTACGTTGATGGTGTTTCGCGAGATCTGGCGCCGCCCGGGACGAACAGCGCTTTCTTCGCTCGGGATCGCGCTCGCGCTATCGATCGTGATCTTGGGCCGATTTGGCTACGACGCGTACGGCCCGATGATGATGGTGCAGTTCGAGCGTGCGCAGCGCGAAGACCTCACCGTGAGCTTCGTGGATGCGATGCCGCAGAGGGGCCTCGGTTATCTCGCACACGTTCCTGGCGTCGAGGAAGTCGAGGGGCTTCGGATGACGCCGGTCCGAATGCGCTCGAAGCATCGTTGGCGCGACACGGTTCTGATCGGCGTTCCGGATGGCGCGCAGCTTCGTCGACTGTTCAGCCTCGATTTTAGGCACGTGCCGATTCCCAAGGAGGGGGTCCTGCTCACGAGCGTTCTCGGAGACATCCTCGAAGTCGAAGAGGGAGATGTCATCGACATCGAGCTCAAGGAGGGGGACCGCGGTGACCGGAAGCTCACGGTCGCGGGGCTCATCGAGGAGGGTTTCGGCCTTCAAGGATACGTATCGAAGCAGAATCTGCATCAGCTGCTGCGAGAGGCTCCTAGGTTCTCGTCGGCCCTGCTCCGAATCGACGCGCCGATGGAAGGTGAGGTTCAGTCCCGGCTGAATGACATCCCCGCGATCCAGGCGGTGTCTCGAAAGAGCGATGCCGTCGCCAGCTTCGAGAAGCAAACCGACGAGACGATGAAGGTAATGACGTTCATCATGACGTTGTTCGCAACCGCGATCGCCATCTCCATTGTCTACAACAACGCCCGCGTGAGCGTATCGATGCGGGGACGGGACTTGGCCACCCTCCGCGTGCTTGGATTCACCCGCGGCGAGATCTCCGGCATCCTGCTCGGCGAGCAGGCTGTGCAGATCGCGCTCGCCATTCCCCTGGGCCTCATTCTCGGGACGATCGGCGCCAAAGCGCTCATCGCGTCTTGGGCCGACCCGGAGATCTTCAGAATCCCATTCATCATTTCGGACCAGACCTACGCCTTCTCCGTGGCGGTGGTCCTCGCCTCGGGGATCGCTAGCGCGCTCCTGGTCCGCAGGAAGTTAGACCGGCTAGACCTGATCGCGGTTCTGAAAACGAGGGAGTGATCTACAAGCCAAAGGGCTCGCTCTCCCACCCCCAAGCGGGGTCTACCTCGAGCCCGAGGTGTTTCATGACCGTTGGCGGTACGGCGGTGTGGCCGGGGCCGGGCGAGATCGTGCGGCCGCTAGGAGCCGCTTCGCCGCTCACAATGATCGGGATCGTGCGCTCCTCGTCACTCTGCCCGCCGTGACCGAGACCAGCAATCCCTGTGCCGCCGTGGTCGGTCGTCACGACGACGAGCCAGGATTCTTGGTTGTGCGTCGGACGAGCTCGCACCGCATTCACCATCTGGCCGATCTGTGCATCGACCGTCTCCAATGCGTCTGCGTATTCGGGCACCGCCGGGGAATGGCCAACTAGGTGGCCCTGGTGATCGACCTCGTCGAGTTGCACGAAGACCACATCCGGAGTCTGCGTCGCCAGGTGTGCAACGACAGCGGCCGTCACCTCGATATCGCCCAGCGCCGAGTCGCTCTCTTCGGGCCAAAAGGCTTCATCGCCCTCGGCCGATACGAGAATGGTCTCGTTGATCGGACCCCAGGTCACGAACGACGACAGATAGGCGTCAGGCTCGCGCTCTCGGATCCGCGCGAAGAAATGCGGGTACATATCAAACTGCTCGCCTACGAAATCGTTGAGCTCGACCCCGTGCTTATCGACCCAAACCCCGGTGAGAATGCTGCTCCACCCAGGCCCGCTCCAGGTCCCCTGTTCGGTCGGCGTCCCCAACACGCCACCGGCAAACGCGTCATAGGTGACCGTGCCATCAGCGATCAGGGCATCCATAGCGGGAGTGGGCACCTGCTGCAGCGCATCGACCCTGAGCCCATCGATGCCGATGACCAGGGCGTGCTTGGACTTGGAAGTATCGCCATCGCCGCCGCAAGCAGACGCCAAGAGCAGCGCAAGAAAGAAAAAGCGTCGCATCGGGGACAAACACTACCCCGAGTCGCCGACGCTGTCACTGACACCGTGGTGATCGACTGGGAAGCGGGCTAGAGATGTGATACCGATTGCGCGACTCGAGTTCGATGAAAGCGCGCGCCATACCCGCAGTCCTGTTGGCTCTCTTGCTTGGCTTTGGTGTGTCGGCACGGGCGCAGGATGCGGGCACGGAGGACGCAGGGGCGAAGGAGCCTCCGGCCGACGAGGCAGCGAAGCCCGAACGGCCCCCGCCGACCGCGGGGAAGCTGCCGGTCGAGGATCCGACAATCCACCGCGAGAGGCATGAAGACTTTCAGAGGGAGGCCGTGCAAGACCCCGAGGCGCAAGCTGACCCAGGCGAAGCCTCGGAGGCAGATGCCGAGCTTGAAGCGGAACCAGAACAGACGGTCGGCGCACTCCCGGTGGAAGACCCGACGATACATGAACCCGTCGAGGTTGATGAGGAACCCAGCCCAGGAGAAGAGGAACCCGAGCCGGAGCCGACCGAAGACCAGCAAGACTGGGGGCAGAACGTGAAGGTCGCGTACGGCTATCAAGGGGGCCTCGTCGTCGGAGTCAACGACTGGTTCTATCTCGCCCTCTCCGGCCTCGTTCAGGCTCGGTACGCGGTCAACTACCGCACGAAACCGCCAACCGATGCCGTGACGGGAGAGCGCGAAAAGCAAGTCACGCAAGGGTTCGATGTAGCAAGGGCCCGTTTCCATCTGGGTGTCGGGCTTACCGAGTTCGTGGCCCTGTACATGCGCATTGGTGTCGTGGCCGGCGGCAACTTTTCCTTCCAACGCGCCTTCATCGATCTCAAGTGGAAGTACCTTCGACTTCGAGCGGGGCTGTTCATGAACGAGTTGGTCGCCGAATCGTTGATCAACCCGAACGACCTGTACTTCAACGACTACTCGATCGTCGAGAACGTTTACTCGCCGGGTAGCTCCAAGGGCGTGATGTTCACCTACCTGCGCAAACGTTTCTCGATCAACCTCGGCTACTCCGACGGGCTTCGAACCGGCTTCTCCGAAATCAGGTCTGCCACCCGAGCGGACTTCGCCGTGACCTTGCGCAGCCAATACGCCTGGGGCGAGAGGGGGCTCGGCGGATTCAATCGCCTCATCGCGCGCCGGGGCACTCCGTTTGGCATTCGCCTCGGTGGAGCGATCCACTACCAAGATGGCGGACGGAGCCAAGGGACCGCCCCTGTGAAGATCGTCTTGGGCACGGTCGACCTTTCGGCGCGTGGAAACGGCTGGAGCGTACTGGTCTCGGCAACCAGTGGGCAGGATGCAAGAGTCGACAGCGCAACACCCGCTGAGAGCCTTGAGGTCGTTACCGGAGGCGTTTCGGTGATGGGCGGCTACTTCGTCTTGGATGATCTACAGGTCTTTGGGCAGTACAGCATCGTCGGGAAGCCACATATCCAAGGTGAACCCCCACCCACGATGCCGGGGGCGCCCGTCACCGACCCAAGCGATTTCCACGCCTTCGGTGTGGGTTTCACGCTCTTCGTCATCCCCGGACACGACAACGTGAAGCTCTCGAGCGACTTCCAGTACTTTCTGGGCCACGAGCTAGGCAGCGTCGTGCCGGCCTCGCCGCTCAACAACATCCAACCCAACGACGATGGCAGCCAGTTCTTCTGGCGTATCCAGCTCAGTGCCGCGTTCTAAACACGTGGAGCGGTGATTTGATTTGAGCCGAGCATGTCGGAGGCGTGCTGGGCGAAGTGGTCGCGCAGCGCCGCATTGAGCTCGGCCGCCTTTTGGAAGGTCACACCATGTCCAGCGTCGTCGAACCGCAGGACCTTGGCGTCGGGGATGCGCGCGGCAAGCCTGTCGGTCTGCGACGGGCGGATCAAGATGTCCTTGCCGGGACGAACCAGGAGTGTGGGCAGTTGAATTTGCGATAGCCTGGATTCCGTCGAGTATCTCCAGACCGCGTAGAGCTGTCCAAGCACCGTGCGGAGAGCGGGAGGATGCCCCAGCCGCACGTTCAGATGCGAGCGAAGCGCGGCGGGCCCGATCGATTCGAGAAATTCATCGGTATAGAGCAAACGCGGCAGCGAGTGCATCCGTGCTTTGCGACCGCCAAAGAGCCCCTGCAGGAAGAACCTCAATCCCCTCGGCGTCGGAAGCGACGCGACCGGCGCGCCACCATGCGTCGCCATCAACGTCAGACTTTGGCAACGGTCCGAAGAACGAAGCGCAAGCTCTTGCGCGATCATTCCGCCCATCGAAACGCCAACGATGTGGGCTTTGTCCCATGACAGGTCATCGAGGATCCGGACGGCATCATCGGCCATTGCCGGAACCGTCCGAAGAAACGGCCCTCGGTCGCTGTCGCCCACGCCAAGATGGTCGTAGTGACAACACCGGTGGTCTTCTTGAAGGTCGTCTACCTGAGGCCCCCAAACCGCCCCAGGCATACCAAAACCCATGACGAACAGAACGGGGGAGCCTTGCTGACCGAAGGTTCGATAGGCAAGGGCTGGCGCGGTTCGCGTGAATCGAGGCGTCAACGGGGCATCCTCTCTAGTGACGGCACTGACGGTTTTCTCATGGCACCTGAGCTTGGCGTTGATGAGGAGTGTGGGCCCTTCATCCCCACCCCGCCGCCCCCACGCGAGCGCCTAACCCTACCACTATCCCCTCCTCCCCTCGCAACAGAAAGGGTAAGCTGCGCGTCATGGCCTCGAACTTCTTTGACGACGTCAACCACTACTTCGATGCGGCCTCGGCTCACGCCGACGTCTCCCCGGACATCCTCAGCCAAATCAAAGCATGCAACGCGGTCTATCGGATCCGGTTTCCGGTTCGCCAAGACGACGGGGAGATCACGGTGGTCGAGGCATACCGGGCAGAGCACAGCCACCATCGATTGCCCACCAAAGGCGGCATCCGGTACGCGCTCGATGTTTCGCAAGACGAGGTCATGGCCCTCTCCGCCCTGATGACCTACAAGTGCGCGGTCGTTGACGTGCCCTTCGGTGGCGCAAAAGGCGGAGTCTGCGTCGATCCGCGAGCGGGGTCCGCCTCGTTTCTGGAGCGGGTGACGCGCCGCTATACGAGTGAGCTCATTCGCAAACGCTTTATTGGCCCCGACGTCGACGTCCCGGCACCCGATGTCGGCACCGGTGAACGCGAGATGGGCTGGATCCACGACACCTACAAGAACAGCGGGCCGGACACATTGAACGCCTTGGCGTGCGTCACCGGCAAGGCGCTCAGCGTGCACGGCATCGCCGGGCGCCGAGAAGCCACGGGGCTGGGCGCCGTCATCGCGCTCGAGCACTTTCTCTCGGAAGAGGAGGACGTGAAACCGCTCGGTTTGCAGACCGGACTAGCTGGAAAGCGCATCATCGTGCCCGGCCTCGGCAAAGTCGGGCTTCACGCCGCACTTGCCGCGATCGACCGCGACGCGGTCATCGTGGGCATATCGGTGAGCGATGGCGCGCTCTACGACGAGGGTGGATTGGACGTCGATGCGGTCCTTCTGCATCGCGCCGATACGGGCTCGCTCAAAGGTTTCCCAGATGCTCGATACTTGGCCGATCCGGACGCCATCCTCGAAGAGCCATGCGACGTGTTGATTCCATCCGCGCTCGAACATCAAATCACCGCAGAGAACGCGGGACGGCTGCAGGCGAAGATCATCGTCGAGGCTGCGAACGGCCCGGTCGATCCGGAAGCGGATGCAATCCTGAGGGAGGCGGGAACCGTGGTGCTCCCCGACATCTACGCGAACGCGGGTGGGGTCGTGGTTTCCTATTTTGAATGGATCAAGAACCTCTCCCACGTGAGCTTCGAACGCATGACCCGTCGCTACCAGCAGATCGCGAATAACCGCTTGGTGAATGTGATCACCCGCCTGACCGGAAAGACCCTCCCCCCCGAAGACGCCACGCTCCTTCTTCAGGCGCCCAACGAGATCGACTTCGTTCGCACGGCGCTCGAAAACACCATGGCGATTTCGTACGAGAAGATCCGAGAGCCTTGGAAGCGAAGGGGGCTCCCGGACCTCCGCACCTCCGCGTACCTGACAGCCATCGAAAGCGTCGCAAACTCCTACGCGCTCGACGGCATCTTCCCTTAGGGTCAGCGCGCAGCCCCGTGGCGACGAAGTCGCTTTACGGGGTCAGCGCCAGTGAGCGTGTATGAAATCTGCGATCGCTGCAACTGCCTCGTCGGCTGCTTCCAGCATCCCTGCATGGATCTGGAACTCGTGCCACAGCCCGTCGAACTTCTGCAAAGTCACGTCCACGCCGGCTTCGCGGCATCGGTCGGCGAGACCGGTTGAATCATCGAGGATGATCTCCCAGAACCGCTCGAACTCTACAGGAAACGGAGGGCCGAGAAAGGGCTTCACCAAGAAGCGAAGAAGAACCCGTAAGAGTCCCGCGGGCAGTCGGATCGCCATCCCGCCTCATGTAGCTCGGAATCGACGCACTGACGCTAACGCTGACACTGACCCCGTAAAGCGACTTCGTCGCCACGGGGCTTTGCACTGGCACCGAAGGCCCGTGGGCGATGCGTAGCATCGGTTTTACGGGCTGGCACTGACCTAGGACAGCAGCACTTCCCCCGCCCCCCGCATCACGCGAGTCTCCCCCCCGGTCATGATCGACTGGCCGTTCACGAAGACGTGCTCGATCCCCGAAGGCGCTGCGTCGCCTGATTCGCTGACGCCATCACGAACCTCGTTCCAATCGAACACGACGATATCGGCCGCGTAGCCTTCTTCCAGCCGTCCCCGCTTCTCCAATCGGAACCGTTTCGCCGCTGCGCCCGTCATTTTGTGTACGGCCTCTTCGAGCGAGATGTTCCCGCGCTCGCGCGCCTTGTGGAGAAACCTCGGGAATGTCCCGTAAGCCGCGGGGTTTTGGTGACCGGCGGGCTCTGGCCACGAGTCGGAGGCGAAGATCGCGGCGGGGTGCTGCATGAGCCGATCGATGATCTCGTCGTTGTAGTAATCGTGGAAGAGCACCCTCGCCTCCGCGTTGCTCTTATCGAGGATGTCGAGCATCGTGTCGAAGTTGGATTTGCCCACTCTCGCAGCTATGTCCGGAAGGAATCGGCCATTGTCTTCGTCGTACTCGGCGCACTCCGCGTTCATGATCTGCATCTGCGGGTAGCCAAAGCCCACGAGCCGAAATCCAACCTCGGCTTCGACGCGCAAGCGCGCGCGCGCCATTGGGCTTTGGAGCGCGCCGGGCATGCGCGCCATGAACCATTCCGGAAGCAGCGTGTTGAGCAACGTCGCCCCACACCCATAGGGAAACATGTCGAAGCAAACGTCGACGCCGTCTGCGATCGCGCGGTCGAAGAGCGCGATCGCTTCGTCCACCGTCTTCCATGTCTGCGAGCCGACGAAAATCAGATGCGAGAACTGGAGTCGGACTCCGGTGCGTCGTGCAAGCCCCAGCATGTCATCGATCGCTTTGAGGTTGTGCGCCCGGCCGAATGGAATCATCGGGTAGGTTCCGGAAAACGAGGAGTACGCCTTGGCGTGGACCGTGAGCACCTTGTCGTGCCGCTTCACCAGACGAGCCACGTCGTCTAGCTCTTCGAGCTTGGCGAAGACTCCCGGCTTGTATTGCAGACCCAGCGACACGCCCGCGGCCCCTTCACTCAGGGCACGCTCGAGGACATCGAGCATCTGCGTGTATTCGGCTTGGCTCAACGGCCGCGCCTCGAAGCCGGACAGTGACGTGCGGGCCGCGCCGTGGCCGACCAGGTGAACGAAGTTGTGCGTCAACCCGAGCCCGTCGAGCACCTCCCGGTATTCGGCAAAGCTATTCCAGTCGAGGGTGTCCCTCCCCGCTTTGAAGAGAGAGTTTTCGAGCAGGCCGCGGTGCTTCGTTTCGGGTGCGAAGCCAAACGTGCTGAACCCGCAGTTACCCGCGACGAAAGTGGTCACCCCCTGTGCGGTGAACGGATCGAAGTGGTGCGGGTCGTCGCTCGCGGAGAAAAAATCCATGTGCGAATGGGCATCGATGAACCCCGGCGCGATGACCTTGCCCGCACAGTTGATGGGCGCGGCCGAATCGTCGGAGACCTCCCCGATTGCCGCGATTCGGCCGTCCTCGAGCAACACGTTTCCCGGTCTTGGCGCTGCACCCGTACCATCGACGATGAGCCCCGCGCGTAGAAGGGTCTTTTGCCCTGGTTCGCTGGATGTCATATCGGGTAGTGTACCCATCACCGTGACCTCTTCGGGAAGAAACCATTTTCGTATCGTTCTGACTGGCGGTCCCGGGGGCGGGAAGACGACCGCCGCGGATCTGTTCCGCCGAGAAATCGGCAAGAAGGTGGTCATCGTGCCCGAGACGGCGACGATGTTGTTCACCGGTGGCTTCCCACGCGTGGGCGAGCCGAGGGCACGCGCCGCGACGCAGCGGGCCATCTTCCACGCTCAAGTGGCGTTGGAAGACATTCAGGGCGCCCTATACCCTGGTCGCGTGCTGCTCTGCGATCGTGGAACGATCGACGGCGCAGCATTCTGGCCCGATGAGGCCCCCCAAGGCTTCTTCGAGAGCTTGAACACGACCCTCGAAGAGGAGCTCAAGCGCTACGACGCCGTGATCTTCTTCGAGTCGGCAGCCGTCGGAGACATCGCGATCGAGGGTGGCAATCCGGCGCGCACCGAGAGCAACGAGGAGGCCCGGCAACTCGACAAGCGCCTGCGCGAGACGTGGTCCAAGCACCCGAATTTCTACTTCGTTCCGCATTCGGAGTCGTTTTTCTTCAAGCTACAACACGGGCTCCAGCAGCTTAAAGAGATCGTCCACGCCAATCACTTGTTCTCGGCCGACTCATAAAATGGCACGAATAACCCATCTATACTAAACCGGTTGGTGATGGGGATGTTTCGACTGTTCGGTCGGTTGCGCCCAACCCTCTTCGCGGGGCTGGTCGCGCTTCCGTTATGGGTCACCTCGGCGTCGGGCTGCATCAGCCAAATGCAGGCCGACATCGCAGCCAATCAGAAACGACTCGACTCGCTGGAAGAAGACCTCGAGGTCAAACGCAGAGAGCTCGAGGAAGCGCTGGCGGAAGCGAGCCGCGTCCTTCGCCGCAACAGCGCCGACCAAGGGCTGCAAATCGAGCAGATTCAGGAACGCCTAGCCATGATGGAAGGCCAGATCGCCGAGCTTCGCCAGGAGAGCATGGGAGCCAGCCGAGCCGAGGTCGAACGAACCATCGAGCTCCAGCGCCGGCTGAGTGAAGTCGCCCGGGCTGCCGGCATGGATGTCCCCCTGGACTCAAACGAGATTCCGCAGAGCAAGAGTGCACACTGGGAAGCGCTGACGAAGGCGTATCGCATCAACAAGCATTCCTATACGCGCGCCCTCGCGCGCGTATACGTGGAGCGGTACCCCAAAGACAAGCACGCGGATAACGCGCAGTACATGATCGGCTCGAGCTATTTGAAGCAAGACCAGGCTGCCGCGGCGCTCGGTGAGTTTCAAAAAGTGCTGTCGACGTACCGCAGGGGTGATGCGATCGACGAGACGCTCTACGACATGGCGCAGGCGTTCCTACAGGTGCGATCGTGCAATGACGCGGGCACGGCGCTCAAGGCTCTGCTGAAAAACCACAAAAACTCTCCGCTCGCTCCTCAAGCCAAGAAGCAGCTGCGCAAAGTGCGTGGGCTCGGCGCTGCTGACTGCGACGACCGCTAGCGGCTACGGGCTCGCAGGCTGGGCCTGCGCTGTCAGGTAAATTGGCGAAGACCAAGCGCGCTCCTGGTTCATCGACAGGCAGTCTTCGTCGAAGGGGACGCGGTAGTCGCCGTAGCATGGGTCGCACTCGTCGCCTTCACAGCGAAGCAAGCCCGCATTGACGGCCGGTGTTGACTCCTGAATCGCGCGCACGTAGTAAAGAACCTCCCGGCCTGCCGCCGAATACCAAGGGTCTTCGAACTCCACCTCGCACACCTCAGCGTCGGCTGGACATGGAAGGGTGAGCCACGGGTCCTCGATCAGCTCGGCGACTGCCTCGCTTTCTTTCATCTGCCGCCCGATGCGAACGACCTCGACGCGGGTGATGCGTCGGCGTTCGTCGGAGGGGTGGTAGCACTCACCAGCGCAGATCCGATCGATTCGCTGCGGACCGAGAGCGTCGGCCACTTCATCCGGACAACCCGCCAGCTGAGCAAACGCCCCGGCGGCGCGCACCCGAAACTTCGGAGTCCCGTCGAAGTCGAGTTGACTACCCATCGGCACGTGGTCCTCGCCCGCATTGACGAGATCGAACCACAGCAAGATGCGATCACCGGATGTCCCATAGACATGCCGGTCGAACATCGCCTGCCAAATCGCATCGCGGGTCCTCTCCTTCGCGTGCACGGCGATGAGCCCACCCGTGAGAAAGAATGAAGCCTGTCGCTCCAACCACACCCGGCGGAACGGAGGTTTGGCGTTCACAGCCTCCGGGGACAGAGCTACCGACTGGCCGGCTTTAGCGGGATCCCCAAACAGGACTTTCTGCCACTCCTCGGTCGAAGCTCCGCGTGCCTCGGTCATCTTGCGGCGCTCGTACTCCTTGTAGCCTGTGCCGGGCCGTGCAGCGTGGTTGTCGCTCGATGCCATGAAGCCGAGGGTCGTGTGGCGTGGTGCCTCTGGGTCGTCGAAGCTCCCGCGCGAAAGGATATACTGGACCGAGCCGCCCGGACGGTATGAGAAGCTCGGGTTGAAGCAATCCGTACACTGACCGCAGTTGCCCCACTCAGTGAGATCGGTGCCCGGCAGCGTCAGATGACCGGCGATGCCGACTCTCAAATAGTTCTGGCGCGCGGCCTCGACGCGCTCATCACACTTTTCGGACAGGGGGTTGTCGCAACGGCTCCGGATGATCTCCCCTGCGCGCCAACAACAGGGCTCATACCCCTCGGTTGGTTTTGGGCAGGTCGATCCGCTCTCGGTCTCCTGTACGGCGCGGAAGGTTCGGTACTCCTCTGAGTTGCCGTGCCCCGAGAACACTTCGATGAGCTGCTGCCACTTCGGATCGTCGTGCTTGGCTTGTAGCTGCTTGTCGTACAGGTAACCCGGCGGCGTGTAGAAGCCCCAGGTGGTGCCGTGGGGGATCACCATCGACTTCATGCCCCACTCTCCAAGCTTGCGGAAGAGCACATCCGGCGTTGCTGCGCTCTCGCGACAATCGGCGGGCAAATCTGGCGAAGCAACACCTTCCGGACATTTGTCCACGTCGATGATTTCCGCGACGTGCGCGGCGACGTCGTTGTAAGGTTGCTCGTCCGGAAACGCGTGAAAGGGAATCGAGATGTTCGCGCGGATGGCGCTCATGTCGGCCATCGCCTGCGCAGCCAGGCCTGGCGCAGCGATGGGACGTGCGGGGACTCGGTCGTCCTCGATGTCTTTGAAGATCACGTTTCTATGACCGTAGTGACTCTCGGGGGTCGCGCCGATCTGAGTCCACTCGAATCCAGGAAACGCAACCAAATCCGGCTTCTCGCTATCGGCATCGACCGCATTGCACTGGCGCACCGACTCCTTGACCATCGCCCAAGTGCGCGGCGTCAACGCTTCGGCGTGATCGGTAAGAGAGTAGAAATCGAGCTGAGAGCAGAACCGCGCGAAGTCGCACGCGTCGGCCGGCGGATGCACACCCTCCCCCCCCATCAGAGGAAGGCTCCACTGAAAAGCGTCGACCGACAGCGTAGAGTGCACGTGAAGGTCGCCAAAGAGAACCCGCGTCTCCGAGCCGTCTACGACTTCTTTCTGTGCCTCATCGCGCGCGCTCAAGATGCCGCGGTCGAGGGGGGTGGCGGTAATTTCGCCATCGGTGTGCAGATCACCTCCGCCGAGCACGACCCAGAGAGCGATCAGCACCAGAGCGAGGAACACGACCGTGACGAGGCAGCCTCGCTTCCAAACGGACATCGCGCCACAGAATAGAGGCCTGCCACCATCAAGCCAAGCAGCTTTTGCGGCTCAGCGCGCCCAGCGAACGGTTTCGGCGCCGCCGTTGATGACTTGGTTCTGGTCCACCCCGTCTTGCCCAGAGAGATATACTCCCGGTGAGCCGCGGCGATTCGAAGAAAACGCGATCAAACGACAATCGGGTGAGAAGGCGGGATCCTTGTTGTCACCCTGGCCTTGCGTGAGTCGCATGTACTCCTGCGTCTCGACGTTGACGACGAAGATGTCGAAGTTCTGGTCGCGCCCGCTGAACGCGATGAGCGGCTGCTTCGGGTCTCGGCACCAAACCGGGGTTTGGTTGTGGTTCCCACGAAACGTCACGCGCTGCACGTTCGTCCCGTTGGCGTTCATGGTGAAGACCTGCGGGCTCCCGTGACGGTTCGACACGAAAGCTAGCTTGCCTCCCGGTCCGCACGTTGGGCTCACATCGATCCCCCGACTACGGGTCAGGCGCTTGAGGCCCGCGCCATCGAGATTCGAGCTGTAGATCTCGTAGTTCCCGGACCGCGACGATGAAAAGTACACGCGCTCGCCACAGATCGCAGGCGCCATCGTGATGCCCTTGCCTCCGATGATGCGCTTGCCTCCGACGCGGCTGTTCGTGATGAACATCCCTTGCTTGGTCATGCGAGTATACCAAATCGAGCCTTTGCCAAAAGAGGGAAGCATCGACACACCTCGGCCGCTCGACACCTTGCGCACACCGTAGCCATCCATCGCGGCGGCGTAGACGCTCTTGTGCCCAGGCCCATGCTTGCGCGCAAACGCAATCTCGGTGCCAAACGGACCGTACGTCCCTGTGACGACCCCGATCACTTGGTTTGCGAAATCGTGCATCCATTTGCGAAGCTCAGTTGCAGGGCCGCGGTAGCTACGACTAAGCGCGGGGACCGCGCCCCCACTCGACTGATAGAAGCGAAGCTCGACAACCAGCGCTTTGTCCTTCCCAAAGACCTGACCCTTGATGACCCCGTTGGCGCCCAACGTGGCCCAAGCCCCGAGGTCGACCCCGAGGCCCAAGCCCGCGTAGTCGTGTCGAACCGACTGTGGGCCGATGACGCGAAAGCCGGGCATCAAGCGGAAGTCGTTTTGCAGGATCGCGCCGCCGCTCGCAGCGTGATGCTCCGGCTCACCGATCAGGTTCGGAATGCCGATACGGAACACTTCTTCGTCAGGCGCATCGATGTCGACGACGATCTTGTCTTCGGGCAGAGGAGGTGCGTCATCCTGACCAACGGCCGGTAGAGTCGAAAAGACCATTGGTACGAACGCCAGCCCCAGCACCAACGTCCCCCGAACCCATCGATGTCGAAAATCAATCAAAGTCATATGCAACCTCAACGGGCATGACGCCCAAAGAAACGCAGAGAGATCGTTTCTCCCAAGACTCGGTTCGCCACCGACTCCGGCGGCGATGGAAGCTCCGCCCCCTCTGCTTGACTCATCCTCCGACGAACCGAATCGTCGAATGCTTCATTCCCGCTGGGGCGCTTCACTTCGTAGTCGCCGACGCGCCCGTCCTTCGTGATCGAAAGCTCGATCACGCAAGCGAGCTTCTGAAGCTCCTCGTCGGTGATCAGCGTGGGCACCTGCCAACCGCTTCGAAAGTAGGAATAGAGCTTGCCGAGGTAGATCTCCACCTCGTCCCCACTTGCTTTGGTGCCTTCTACGATCCCGTCTGGGTCGCCTTCGAGCTCCGGCCCCTTCGTTAGATCCGAAATCGCGCCAGCGCGCTCGCCGAGCTGCGAGAGCAAATCCTCGTCGCGCTCGTTGCGCTTGTCTTTGGGCTTCGCGAGGCCCTTTTCCTTCTTGCCCGTGGGCACCGCGGCCATCGGCTCGGAGTCCGGGGCTTGAGGCACCGGCGCTGTTTGCTGCGCGTCGGGGATCTCTTTGCTGGGCAACCTCCGAGGCTCCTTGCGCTTCCCCAAGCGCACGAACCGCGTCTCGATCACCTCGATCGCCGGCGGCGGCAGATCATCGACCGCTCCGCCAAAGATCGACTCCATCCCGCCGAGCAAGAACCCGCTCAACAGAGCCAACGCGGGAATCGTGATGAAGGCCGCTAGTGCGAATCCAATGCCTCCCGCAATCTCGGTCAGCGTTGGCTGCTCGGTCTCGAGCAGGCAGAGCGCTCGCCAGTCGCCGGCGTCGACCATCGCCTATCTCGGCTCTCGAGTGAGTGGGTCGGTGACCAGCCCCATCTTTCCGATGCCGGCCTGGCGCACGAGCGCAAGAACCTGTGCCACTGCGCCGTACGGGACCTGCTCGTCCGCTTGGACGAACACCTCGTCGACATCGCGAATCCGCTCGTCATTCACGAGGCGGTGCCGGAGCACGTCGAGCGACACCTCCTCGTCGAAGAGAAAGATCCGTTGGTCTCGCTGCACGGTGATGAGCGGATGCTCTTGGTCGATGTTCATTCGCGGCGCGTCGGCTTTCGGAAGGTCGACATTGACGCCCGTCGTCAGCATCGGCGCGGCGATCATGAAGATGATCAGCAACACGAGCATGACGTCGACCAGCGGCGTGACGTTGATTTCGCTGAGCGGGCTTCCCCCGCCTCCGCTGCCGGTGGAGAACCCCATCGACTACTCCACCAACAAGTGGCGGCGGATGATATTCAGGTAGTCGCTCGCAAAGGCGGCCGTCTCGCTGTCGACCACGCGAATGCGCCGGACGAAGTAGTTGTAGGCCATCACGGCCGGGATCGCGGCAGCTAGGCCGATCGCTGTCGCAATTAGCGCTTCGGCGATGCCCGGCGCAACGACGTCGAGCCCGGCGCTCTTCTCACCGTGGATCGCGATGAAAGAGTTCATGATGCCCCAGACGGTGCCGAAAAGGCCTATGAAAGGTGCGGTCGACGCGGTAGTCGCCAAGAACGACACCTTGTTTTCGAGCCGGGTGAGCTCCGCGCTTTGCGCTCGACGAAGCGCGCGCTCCACGTTCTCGACGTCCCCTCTTGTCGGACGCCCGGTCCGCGCGATACGAGAGAGCTCGCGATACCCCGCACGAAACACCGTTGCGATTGGGGATCGTTCATAGTTCGCCGACTGGCCGTGGATGTCGTTCATCGCCTTGGCGTTCCACGTGCGAGCTCTCTCCTCGGACCAGAAGAGCTGCAGGAACCCCCGGCTCTGGTCAGTGACCTGCTTCAAACGGATCCACTTCGCGCCGATGATGTACAGACACATCACCATCATGAAGACGAGGATCACTAGAACGAACTGCACGACCGGCGAAGCACCGATCACGAGCTCCCAAGGATTGAGTTGTTGCGGTGCGCTCGTCTGAAGGAAGACCGACAGCATCAATGGCTACCCCCCACGAGCGCACCCCCCAAGGCGTCAGTTCTCGGAGCCGCTGACGTTGCGGTCGCGAGCCCAACCGGCTTCATCGGTCCCCGTCGCCATCTCCTCACCCACGGAGGTGGTGGAGACACGGCTTCCATCCAATCCGAGCGAAGTGAGATAGCTGCGTACAGCCTGCGCGCGGCGCTCACCAAGCGCGATGTTGTACTCCTCGGTACCGCGCGGATCGGCCGCACCGGTGAGAAGGAGCGACACGCTCGAGCCCTGCTGCCCCCGATAGCATTCCACCGCTTCCTGAAGCGCAGCGCGTGAGCTGCCGTCGAGCTCGGCCGAATCGAATTCGAAGTACACAGTCTCGACCGCACAGGGCTGTTCGACCGGTTCGACGTCGAAGTCGGGTTCCGGCTCGGGAATCTCGGAGCCAGTCGTCTCTTCGGGCTCTGGCTCCTCGGCGTCCTTCTTGCAGCCAATCAACATGGTCGCAAAAAGGGTGAGGCACACCAAAACGGTGAGAGATGAATTGAGATGTCTCTTCATGGAGTTCCTTTTCCTTCCCCCTCTGAACTCAGAGAGCACGAGCGCCAGCATAGTCCCAGGGTAGTTACGCGCAATTTTTCTCGTACCTGCGTAGGGTTAAGCAGCGCACCGATTCGTGGTCTAAATATGCGAAGTCATTTGCCGGGGTCAAAGATGTCGCTAATTGTAAAATCAACGATGCCGGCGATCTGCATGACCTCCCGAGCAATTCCCCTACTCACACTTGTGACAGCCCTATTCGCGGGCTGCAATGGGAGATCGTCTCAAAATGAGGCCCCCGCGGCCGCCCCCGTGGCAACTCACGAGCATTCGAGCGGTTCTGAGGACGGTTTTCCAGACCCCCAGACCTATGCCCACCGCCTCGACGGTCCGGCTCGAGACGAATGGCAGAAGCCCGAGGAGGTCATCGAGTTGCTCGAATGCCAACCAGGAATGACCGCTGTCGATCTCGGGACCGGGACGGGGTATTTCTTGAGCCGTTTGTCGACGGCGGTCGGGGCACAGGGTCGGGTGCTCGCCCTCGACATCAGCCAGGGGTTGATCAACGCATTGCCCGCGCGACTCGAAAAGGAGGGGCTCTCAAACGTGCGGCTCGGCTTGATCGCGCCGGACGACCCCGGGCTCACGCCCCGTTCGGTGGATCGGATCCTGATTGCCAACACGTGGCACCACATCTCCAATCGCGTGAGCTACGCGGAGAAGCTGTTTGCCGCCCTGGGTCCGGGGGGTCTGCTCCTGATCGTCGACTTCACCATGGACAGCCCCGAGGGGCCTCCTGCTCGCAAGCGGCTCACATCCGATACAGTGGTGTGGGAGCTTGAGGCCGCCGGCTTCACGGTCGAGGTGAGCGAGGAATCGCTTCCCTATCAATACGTCATCGCTGGCCAGGTGCCCTAGGTCAGCTGGCGGCGCGTCGAATCGCGTGCCCAACCTTGAACCCGACGGCGGTCGCGACCATTCCCAGGCGACTGCGCTGCGTACGAAAGCGGGTCGAGAGGGGCGCCCGCGACGGAAGCGAGATCCAGAGCCGCAACAAGTGACGCCTGCGCTCGGGCTCCGGGTAGTCCTCGTAATCGGTGCGGGCATGAAGCACGGTGTGATTCGACAGGAGCTGCACGTCACCGGGGTCTAGGTCCATATCGAGGTACGTGTCTGGGGAGTCGGCGATCTCGTTGTAGAGGTCGAGCAGCGCGCGGGCCTCGGGCGGCAACATCGATTCCCCCTCGAAGCCCACAGCCGAACGGAAGTAATCGGTGTGATAGAAAGTGCGTAGGCGCCCAGCATCGAAGCGGCAGGGGCGCACCGGCAGATACCGCACACCACCCTCGCCCTTGGTGTCCATCATGAAGGGCTCGTACAAGCGGTCGACCAGGTCGGGCCGTCTACCCAGAAGCTCGTTATAGACCGACACCGAGCTTACGATTCGACTTTGGCCGCCATGCTTGGCTTTGGTGAGGCACAACAGCCCTACGATATCGGCGGCGTCACAGTGGAAGTTGATGTTCACACGAGTGCGATAGTGGCGCACTTCGTCAGGGCTTTCGCCGGTGTCCCTCACGTGCCCGAGCAGGTCGGCCTGTGGGTTCTGAGCACCAGGGATCCCGAAGTGTTGACCGAAACACCAAAAGAAGAGCTCCGAATCGCTCTGTGGCCAGCGCGTGACTGGAACGCCGCGGAGCACCTGAAAGCCTCGCCCTGAACGGACCTCATCTCGCCAGCGGTCGATCTTCTTGCAGAGCGTCGGCAGCGGGAAATCTTCCTTGGTCAGGGCCCCCAGCGGTTTGCCCGTCGCCCGGGCCGCAGCGAGCGCACGATCGAGCTCGGCGACTTCCGCATCGGTGAGCGTCTCGCGCCAGTCCTCGCGTTGTGCGAGCTCGCTCCCCTTCCATGCCGCTGGAACGTTCAACGGTTCGCGAAGAACGCGTTCTTGCGGCCGCGCGAAGTAGTGAATCGTCTGCGCGGTGAGGGTTTTGTACACGGTCGCGGCTCCTGCGTGTCGAGTCTTCACCCGACGGGTCGCACGCATATTTTGCGGCACCGTTGGCGTCTCCACAAGCAGGCCCTATATGGTCGGGAGGAGGCAGACGATGAGCGATCCGAGCTATGCGTTTTCCAAGCAACTCGATGGCGTTTCGGTGGACGAAGCCCTCGAAAAGGTGGCCGAGGCGCTCAAAGCAAACGGCTTTGGCGTGCTCACCAAGATCGACGTGCAGGACACGCTGAAAAAGAAGATCGACGTCGACTTCCGGCCGTACGTCATCCTCGGCGCGTGCAATCCAAAGCTCGCGCACAAAGCACTTCAAGGAGAGTCGTTCATCGGCTTGCTCCTGCCATGCAACGTGGTCGTGCAGGAGTCCGACGGCGGAGCGCTGGTCTCGTTTGCCGATCCCAAGGCGATGTTCGAGCTCGTGCCCGACGCGCCGATCGAAGAGGTCGCCGCCGAAGCGCGACGGCTCTTGCAGAACGCCAAAGATCAGCTCTGAGCTACGCGAGCGCTTCGATGCGTGCGGCCACGTGCTTGTGCCACGGAGTACCCGCGAGCCAGTCGCGGTCCTCGGTAGCTGTCAGCTCGTTGGGCGCAACGCCGGTCTGAACGCGGTGCCCGTCTTCGGTGCTGTGGTCGACACCAAGCCCATTGGGCAGCGAGACGTGCCCGGGCTGCATCATCCCGGACACCTCCACAGGCACTTCGACCGAAGCGCGTTTGGTGGTGAGACGGACGCGGTCGCCGTCGGTCACACCAAGCTCAGTCGCGTCCAGTGGGTTCATCCGCAGCAAGCCCTCGGCGTCTTTCTTCCTCCATTGCGGATCGCGAAAGATCGTATTGGCGGTGAAGGATCGACGCTCACCGGCCGACAAGACGAACGGGAAGGCGTTGTCGCCAGTGCCGGTTCTTGCGTCCCGAAGCGTCGACAGCTCCTCGAGCAGCTCGGGAATCGAGGCTTGAATCTTCCCGTTGGCGGTCTTCACACGCGCCCAGCTTTCCTCGAACTCGTCGACCGCGAACACGACGCCGGAGGCGCTTTCGAGAATCGCATCGAAAAGATTTTCCGGAAGCTGCAGCCCGCTACCCTCGAACCCTGCGCGCTGAATCGAGCTCGGCTCCTTGGCGGCAAACTGATGGGCCAGCCCCCAAACGACCGCTGCGGATTGCATCCCAGGGGGCAGGTGGGGCCCGAGGGTTCGGTAGAGGATGACCGGCGCCAAGGGCGCAAGCTTCGGGTTCGATAGAACGTTCGCGAAGAACGCGGGGATGAATGCCGGACGGCCTTGCGCGGCGGCCGCGTGCAGGGGAGCTAGGTCCTCGTCTGTATAGGCGGCGAGCGCTTCGCAGAGACGAGCGTGGATCTCCGGTTCGGGGAGGACGCCTGCGGGCGCCTCGAACACCGGCTGGCGCACGTGGAAATAGTTCTGCGGGAACTCGAAGTTGAAGAACGTGGCCTCCGCCTTCTCGTATTGCGTGGGCGTCGGAAGAATGTAGTCGGCTAGCCGGGCCGTCTCGGTCATGGCGATGTCGATCACGACCAGGGTGTCGAGGGCGCTCAGCGCTTCGCGCATGCGCTGACTGTCAGCCAAGGAGTGCGCCGGATTGGCGCTTTCGACGATCATTGCCCGATAGCGCTTGGGGTGGTCCGTGAGAATCTCGTCGGGGATCGAATTGCAGGGCGTCAGGCCTGAGATGATCCGCTCGCCCGCGACGGGGGTTCGCCTGTCGTCGCCACCGGCTGCCAGTTTCTCGAGGTTGCCAGCGACGCTGACGAGGGTGGCCGGCACGTACTGGGCACCGCGCTTCCCGAAGTTGCCCGTCAGGACCCACAACAGCTTGTTGAGGTAGCTGTTGAGGGTCGAAAAGCGATTCATCTGGATGCCGAGGTCCTCGAAGACCGCGACGCTATTGGCCTTGCCGATGCGGCGCGCCGTCTCGCGAACGAGCGCTTCAGGTACCCCAGCGATCTCGCTGTACTCCGCTACGGGGATCTCACGCAGAGCACCGACTGGATCTTCGGCGCCATCGACGTGTTCCCCGAGCCAGGCGTGATCGATCAAGTCTTCTTGAACGAGAACCGCCCCGAGGGCAGCAAGAAGCCAGGCGTCCGTTCCCGGCTTCACCTGCAAATGGATGTCCGCGAGCTCGGCGGTCTTGGTTTTGCGCGGATCGATGACGATCAGGGATCGCTTCGGGTCCTTGGCCATCTCCTTGAGCGTCACACGGGCGCGGGGGATGCCATGGGACTGCCAGGGGTTCTTGCCGATGAACAGGCCAACCTCGCAATGCTCGAAGTCCGCGCGCGTGACGGTGCCCATCATGCGGCCGGCAACCCAAAACTCGCCGGTCTTCTCTTGCGCCAATGCACTCGAACGGTACCGAGAGCCGAGCACGCGACGGGTTGCTACCGAATAGGCCGCCGGCAAATGGTTTCCCTGTCCGCCGCCACCAAAATAGAAAATCGATTCGCCGCCGTGTTCGTCACGAGTCGCAGCTAGGCGCCCGGCAACCTCGCGAATCGCCGTGTCCCAATCGATTTCTTCGAAGGTTCCGTCGGCTTTGCGGCGAAGTGGCGAGGTGATCCGGTCCGGCCCGTTTTGGTAGTAGTCGAGCCGGTGGGGCTTCTCGCACGCGTAGCCCTTGGATGCGGGGTGCGCCTTGTCGCCTCGGATTCGGGTGAAGTGCCTGTTGCCCTCACCGCCCAGTTGAACTTCGAGCCCGCAGTTGCACTCGCATAGAACGCACGCCGTTTTTTCCCAAGAGCCGGACATAGGTAGACCTCGCGCTTCAGTCGTCGATGGTGGCTGAGCGATCCTAGTTCCGCTTGCCTGGCTGCGTAACCCGGAACCCGCCTGCGATTCGTCAGCAGGCCCTGCGGCGGCTCAGGCTGAAAGCCACGGGCCGAATTCATTGCGATATTGCGAGAAACACTCTATTTGAGCGTCGATGAACCAGCTTCCGCCACACATGCTGTTCTACGATGGTGTGTGCGCAATGTGCAACGGCATCGTCAAATGCATGTTGCGCATCGACGAAGACCGCTTGTTTCATTTTGCCCCGTTGCAGGGGGAGACCGCGGAGCTCGCGCGGAAGCTCGATCCCGAGTTCCCCACGACAATCGAGACCGTGGTCTACGTCAGAAGAGGCGAGGTGTTTGTGCGATCGCGCGCGGTGGCCCTCGCGATGCAACAGATGCCCTATCCGGCCAAGGCGCTCTCTTGGGTTCGGTTTCTGCCGGTGTGGCTCGCGGACTTTTTCTACGGCATCGTCGCCCGCACGCGATATCGAGTCTTCGGCAAGTACGACCACTGCCCACTCCCGCCCGAAGGGGATCGCGCGCGGTTTCTCCCTTAGGTCGCGCCCCGCAACTCGATGTAAGCAAATGTCTCACCTGTTTGGGAGGCACTCCCCAGTATTGCTACGTTGAAGGCAGCCAACTGAGGGGGGCGCGTATGCGCGTTGCGAGGACCACACTACTGACACTTTGTTTGTTTGCCGCGGGGTGCGGCGACTTGTTCGAAGGCCCAACGGCTGGAGGAACAGGCGGAACCGGTGGAACGTCAGGCGACCCCCGATTCGTTGCGGACTGCAGCAATGGGCCACTCGGCGCGCCTCTCGCGAACTGCGAGCCCGATCCGATCGAAAGCACTGGCGACCCGTACGCCGACTGCGTCACGCGCATCAATCAGCTTCGCTGGGAGTGTCAGTGCCTCCCGCCGCTTCAACGCTGGACCGAAGCAGAAGGATGCGCCGATCAGCACGCGGAGTACGACAGCACGCGAAACGCCCACGCGGGTTTCAGCGACGACATCTGCTCACCACGAGGCTGGGCGCAAAACGAATGCCCCGGCTGGCGTTCGACTGAACACGTCATTACGGGCTGCTTGCAGGCGATGTGGGACGAGGGCCCGGGCGAGCCGTATTCAGAGCACGGGCACTACATCAACATGACCAATTCGTCCTACGGCATGGTCGCATGCGGATTCTACGAAACGGCCGACGGGGAGTTCTGGTCGGTACAGAACTTCCAGTAGGGGCAAAGCCTGGCAGTGCCCCGGTGGAAGTGGTGAGCTCTCGCCTATTCGGTTGGCGGCGTCCAGGCCGTTGCCGCCAGGTCGCCCTCTTCCAGGCCAAGCCAAATCCGCAGTTGTTTCAACATGAACTCGGCGCCCTCGCGCGAGGATAGGTCGACGCGGTAGGTGTTGATGTAGCGGACGCTCTCCTGCAGCCACATGTCCCAGCCCTCTTTCGAGAGCTTTTCGTAGACCAGCTGGCCCATCTCGTTTGGGAAAGGTGGCTTCGCGAGGCCGGGAAGCTCTCGGTCGAGCTTGATGCAATGGACCAGACGATTCGGATCGGCTTCAGGCATGACTTCCGGAGAACCTAGCACCGGGGCCGTCCGTGGCTACCCCAGAATACGAAAGAAAGAACGCAGCATTTGATAAGTGAGGCCCCATACTAGGCGGCCATCGACGTCGTAGGCCGGGAAGTCGATCTGGGTGCCGTGCCATTGATAGGGACGGATCGTGTCGACCTCGCCTCGGTAGAGCGGAAGCAGCGGTGTCCAGAGGGCCTCGGCCACCTCGGTCTCGTCGACTTGGATCGGTGACTCGCGATGAACCTCGAACACGAATGGACGGATCACAGTCTCCTGCGGCTTGCCGCGCGCAATCGCCTGAAGGTCGTCGAGTTGCCCGATGTGCTCGGCCTCGCGGGATAGATCGAGGCCGACCTCTTCGCGGGTCTCCCGCATTGCGGTGTCTATCAACGTCGCGTCGCCGACGTCCTGCCTGCCGCCGGGAAACGCCATGTGCCCCGACCACGGATCACGCGGATGCTCGGCCCGCCGAATGAGAAACACCTCGGGCCCCACCGCCCCGTCACGGAGAAGCATGGCCACCGCAGCCCACTTCTCATGCTCCGCAAGCTCCCGAGGCGAGCGCCCCTCGAGCACAGTGCGAACGTCTGGTAGGCCAAGAACGGTCACACATTTTGCTAACCCGTAC
>Ga0209456_10000302_pt1 | contig 27309 bp, 21 predicted proteins | sample COG_11_FD_184755 | JGI IMG/M metagenome (GOLD analysis project Ga0209456, IMG submission 184755) | Pelagic marine sediment microbial communities from the LTER site Helgoland, North Sea, for post-phytoplankton bloom and carbon turnover... | ecosystem: Environmental > Aquatic > Marine > Neritic...
CAGGGTGAACGTGCGGTCGGGTAATAAATGCGGCGGACAGGCGTCAGTCGAAGTCGACGCCCATGTCCGTGAGAATCTTGTCGAGCTGGCCTGTCTCGCGCAGCCTGGTGATCTGGGCCCTCATTTTTGCGACCTCCTTCTCACCTGGCACGTCGATGATGAGGATCGCCGGCGCGGCCCGAAGCGTCGCATTGTCTGCGACCGTCAGCTCGTTGGCACGCATGATGCCCTTGAGGGTTTTTACGTATTCCCCGCCCTTTTCGGAGTAGCTGGTGAGCGTGTCGGCGAGTTCAATCCCTGTTGGCACCCGCCCCTGCGACCGCGCAGCCGCGCGTCCGTCGCGCAGTTTCTGGTAGGCGCGGTGGGTGTTGAGGTTTTGCATGTAGCCGCGCACGGACTCGAGCGGCCACTCGTAGGCGGCAACGCCGTAGTCTCCCTTGCTGGCGCGTTTCTGCCTTGGCTGCATGCCTTTTCCGCCATAGGTCCACTGACCAAACAGAGCGTTGCCCTCGCGGGCAAAGCGGGACGTGCCATAGCCGCTTTCATAAGCGGCCTGCCCCAGCGCCAGGGAGGGTGGAATCGCGTCCACCCGCGCCATAAGCTCCGCGGCGAGGGCGGACAGCGCATTGCCCTTGGGTAGGGCTTCGCCCTCCTTGAGCAATCGGTAGTGGGCGGCGAGACCCGCCAGCCATTCGCGGTCTGCGCCCGCCGGGCCATCCGCGATCTTCTCCAACCGCGCGCGGTCCTCCAGGATAGTCTCGTTCGAATAGAGAATCAGCGGTAGAAGTGAGCGGTAGAACAACTCCTTTTTCACCTCGACCGGCAGGCTGGCAGATTTCTTATCCCACGTTGGTGAGGTGGCGACGGTCAGATAGGGCGGAACCTCGATGGCTGAGTCTGCCTCGATCTCACCCCAGTAGTCGGCGCTTCGGTATTCAGCGACAATTTCATCGGCCGAGCCAAAGATCCGTATCTCTGGCGTTTCGGCCCCCACGACGGGAACCAGCATCATTACGCCGATTGTGACTGCAGCCGCGCGTCTGGCGATGGCGATCATGATTTTGCGAGCCTCCGCTTGTTTTTCCGAGCGCGCAGGGTAGCACGGCCGCCGTCTGGTTCCCAACTCACGCCCAGGCCCGATACTTTCTCATTCACTTTCATTACTCGGGCCCGAACGCGCCTTGAACGCGGCGACAGCATCAGATATCTGTGAGAAGGTCCTTTCCTCGGGGAACAGATGGTTTAAGTCCGACCCCAGGTTCAATTCACGCAGCGGAAGATGCGCTCTTGCGACCGCCAGTTCGACGCCCTGAGCATCCAGATTTTCCAGAAACGGCCGCAGCTTTTCCAACGCTGTGTAATCCATCGTCGGCATCGCGCTTGCATCGATCACCACTTGTCGGACAGGATGCTTTTCTCGATCGATAAATCCCTGCAGTCGTTCAATGAAGTAATTGACGTTGGCGAAGACCAGTGGACCATAAAAGCGGTAGACCACAAGACCCGGTATGCCCTCAGCCTTGTCATCGTCACCGATATCATGAAGTTCCTTTGAAGCCGGAACAAGACCGAGCAGGGCATCGTGAGGTCGTGCGAGCTGTGACAGCAATATGGCAATAGAGAATGCGGTACCGATGAGGATGCCAGGCAGCACGCCGATCACAACCACCGAGGCCATGGTTGTCAGCGCTATCCATGCAGTCTGACGATGCTGGGCCCAGATACGTCGTATCCCCGCCAGGTCGATCAGCCCGAAACCTGTGTAGATCAGGATGGCCGCAATGGCGACCTTGGGTAGGTGGACCAGCCATTGGAGCGCGAACACAACGAATACAACCAAAAACACTGCCGAAGCGAGATTAGCCACTTGGGTCCGTCCCCCGGTGGCGCTATTCAGTAACGTCCGGGTCTGACTGCCGCCGACCGCAAACCCGAGAAAGGCGCCAGAAGCAATATTCGCTGAACCGAGCGCCACCAGCTCACGGTCCGGATCGATCGCGTAGCCATGTTTCTCCGCCATCGCGCGCCCCAGCAGCACACCCTCAGGAAAAATAAGCATCGACAGACCCAGGGCACCAACCGCCAGCGTGGCGATGTCATCAAGGTCCAATGTAAGTCCCACTGTGTCTGGGATGCTATCGCGTATCTCACCGATAACACGTACGCCCATGGAATCGAAATTGATCAAATAGCCGCACACCAGCGCGATGAAAAATACAGGGACGAGTGGCGGCAGCTTCGGGATCAGGCGTTTGGAAATAAACAACAACACGATGACGCATGCCCCTACGGCCAACGTCTCGATATGTGTGTCCGGGACCTTCTGGAACCATTCGATCAGGCGCGAGAAGAAAAGCTCCTGTTCCAGGTCAATGCCGAAGAGCTTACCCCATTGGCTGACAATGATAACCAGAGCCGCGCCGTTGAGATACCCCAACAGCACGGGTGTGGACAGAAAATTCGCGATGACCCCAAGCCGAAGTTTTGCTGCAACAATGAGGATGATTCCGGTGAACAGCGCCAGCCAGGCACCGGCAATCAGACCCATGGACGGATCACCGCCGGTGAGCGGCATGATAGCGACGCCCGCAAGCAGTGCCACAGCGCCATCGGGCCCCACGTTCATGTGCCGTGAACTGGAGAACAGGAAATATCCCACTGTGGCGGCGAGTGCAGTGTAGATACCACCCACCGGCCCGGATCCGGCAAGTTCTGCATACGCCAGTGCCGAGGGGATCAGTACCAGGCAGATAACGAGGCCGGCGAGTATATCGGGTGCGAGATTCTTGCCCTGGTAGCTGCGTAACACCTGCAAACCCGGCACCGACTGAAAGAGTCGGGAAAAACGCGTTGTGTCTGGGGGCTGTGATTCTTCAGTCATGGCGTACTACCTCCCTTTCCTTGCCTTGTGCGTCAATGGGTTACCCCTTCTTTCATTAATAATTACAGCCAGTTATACAGCAATGAAGTGGACTTGCCCACTGCAATCACCACCTTTGGATTTCGCCGGCTACGGGACGAAAAACGTCGGAAACAGTTGCTCAATGGGCGTGGACTTCAGGGTAAAGGGCTTTTACTATTGTCTGTACTCGAATAGCTAACAGTTACCCTGTGGTCAAAGGGCTCTCGGTACAATAATCGCTTGAAGGGCGAGACGATGGTGGGACAAGGTAGCGGGGCGGACAGGTCGATAGAAATACGATCTCGAACCTGATCCCGCAATAAGAATTTTTGCAGAGGAGATAATGTCATGAGACTTGGTATCCGATGTTCCGCCGTCACCAGCATTGCCGTCCTGGTTCTGGCGATGTCCAACTCCAGTATGGCGCAAAAGACGGGTCGATATGCCGGCTACGGCGCCGGCATCGGTGCGTTGGTCGGTCTAGTGGCCGGAGGCGATCTCGGTGACGTAGCGGTGGGTGCAGCAGTCGGCGCAGCCGGCGGAGCTGCTACAGGGGCCTACTCGGACAGCAAGGACCGTGAACGCGCGGCCATACGGGAAAAACAACGCGCCGAGCAAGCGCAGCGCCGTGCAGAGGCAGCCGCCAAGCAACAGGCTGCAGAGGCAGCAGCCGCCAAGCAACAGGCGGCAGCGCCGGCGAGTCCGACTGCGGCGGCGGACGCTGAATTAGTCGCATTAATTGGTCAGGACAACTACGAGGCCTACAAAGCCATGCGCGAATGCCAATACAAGCGAGCTTACGCGCTGGTCCAGGTAGGGGCTGTATCCGATAACCCGGACCACCAGCTGGCCGCCCTTTGGCTGGAGGCGGTAATTGCGGGCGATCAAGGCGACAGCGCTCGTGCAAAAACCGTGTACCCGCGGATCGTTGATCATGATCGCGACATAGACTCAGCTCAGCAGGCGAGTCTGGAGACGGACCGTTTCATGCTGGACGTGCGCGAGGAGCGACGAGCGCTGGGGATGCCCTCCTGCAGGACGTGAATGCCGCTAAATGGGCCAGAACCATGCGCGTGCTCGCGGCTTGGATCACGCGCACCAATGGCGCCTGGACGGGCAACCCGGCAGTGTGATGCTCGACAATGATTTGCACCCGCTCGACGGTGCCGCCCACAGCGGAAATGATGGACCTGCCGCCGCCCAGCGCCTGCTGTTCATCCCGCGCTTTGCTGGCCGCACCGCTCACCGACCAATCGCCGCTATCGAAATCATCCAACTGAATGCGCCGCGCAAGCAGGTCCCTGTCCCAGCGCGGTGGCCGCTATCGTGACGACTGGATTGCGCGCCACGAACCGACCGTGCTTGTCATGAACGACCGCGCAGCTAAGCTCGTTTTGACACGAACCGTGCTGGCGCTGTGCCTGGTGCTTTTCTGCGCCCTGTCAGGCCCTGCCAACAGCCAGCAACAGAACAGCCCGAAAACACCGAAACTGAAAGAGGTGATAGAGGAACCCGCTGCAGGATCAAAAACGACAGAAATTACCGACACAGCGACGGCCGCAGAGAGCAGGAAACTGATCAAATATGGTCCCGATGACGAGTATGACCGGGGCGTGCCGCGTACCAGCCTGGCGGGTTATATACGGGCCGCGAAACGTGATGACTTTGAGCGGGCCGCCGCATATCTGGATCTGCGAAATCTACCCGCAGGTCTGCGCCCGGAGGACGGCCCTGCGCTGGCAAAACAACTGGCCATCATTTTCGAACGCGCCCTCTGGATCGATATGGACACACTCAGCACCGATCCCGAAGGACACAGTGGCGACGGCTTGCCGGCCAGTCGCGACCTGGTCGGGCGGGTTCCGGTGGGCGAAAGGCAATTTGATATTCTGCTGCAACGCGTGCCGCGTGGCGATGGCGTGCGGATCTGGAAGTTCTCTTCCAGATCTGTTGCCAATATACCCGCCATGTATGACAACTACGGCTACGGACCTGTCGGTGAGCAACTATCAAATTATTTGCCGTCGGCACCGTTCCTGGGGCTGGAGTTATGGCAATGGGTATTTTTGATTCTGATCGCCTTTACTGTGGCGGCCGTGTCGTTCCCGGTCATTCGTCTTTCCAGCTGGCTGATTCGGCGCAAGGGCTTCGCGTTAGGCGGAGTCATAGCGCGCTTTATCAACGGCCCCGTGCATGTTTTAGTCGTGGTGTTCATTACCCGCGCCTTTAAAGATGCCATTCATCCATCCCTGGAGGCCATGGCACTTTTCAGGGCCAATACCATTACGACCATCGTTACAGTCTGGGCCATTATTCGCATGGCTCATTTATTGAGTGACTACTGGTCGCTCGAACTACAGCAACGCAATCGTGAACACGCGACTGTCCTGTTACGCCACGCGCTAACGACATTCAACATCTTTGTTGTCATCATCGCCGTGCTCGTCTGGCTGGACAATATCGGCTTCAGTGTAACAACCATCCTTGCCGGTCTTGGCATCGGCGGTATCGCGATCGCCCTGGCTACTCAGAAAACCATCGAACATTTTATCGGTGCCGTTACGCTCTATCTGTCAGCGCCGGTCAAAGTGGGTGATTTTTGCCGCTTCGGTGACAAAATAGGCACCGTTGAAGAAATCGGCCTGCGCTCGACCCAAGTGCGAACCCTGGAGCAGACGATCATATCCATCCCCACGGGTGATTTTGCTGGCATGCAACTCGAGAATTTTGCCGAGCGCCAACGGTTTCGCTTTGCGCCCAGAATCCGGCTCCGGGTCGACACGTCGGCGGATCAAATTCGTTTTATTCTACTGGAATTGCAGAAGCTGCTGCACGCCCACACCAGAGTCAACGATAGCCCCCTCAGGGTACGTTTCGTGGGATTCGGTGTCGATGCGCTGAATATCGATATCCATTCTTATATCGAGACAACCGAGTACGACGAATATCTGGCGATTGCTGAAGACCTGAATTTACGGATTATGGGTATTATCAGTGCTTCGGGCACGGAAATAGCCATTCCCACCAGCATCGAATACCACGATCAGGCCCGCAAACCGGACAGCGCCGCCAGGCGAAGAGTGGAAGAGCAGGTTGCCGAGTGGCGAGACAAAAAAATACTGAACCAGGATATGACCGTGCAACAAATCGCAGAAATCCGCAATACGATTACCTACCCTGACGAGCGGACATAGATACCGACATAAACTTGACGAAAAGAACCACCCTACCGTTCGAAAGGCATCCAGAGACTGCGTCAGGCAGGTTTCGACAACACGCTGCTTCGGCACCACTGCTGCACAAAAAGCAGCTGATTTTTCGTTCAGTTTGTTGGACTTTGGTCCAATAGACGCACCAGCCGATCTACCTTATTCTTTCACGGTATTGTAATAAAGAAACGCGCTGATGGCTCCGCAACAGGCACCAATTACTGCTAGTGTTATATTCGCGTCGCTGGCGTGTGCGGCAACCGGCGCAGCGGTTGCCCAGGTGCAAACCGGACACTACATACCGGGTTGGAATGCGGGGCTGCAGGCTGGCGTGATGGCACCCGACCCTGGTTTCTACATGGGCAGCACCACGCATTTTTACCACGCCGACGATGCAAAGGACGGTGATGGCAATAAGGTACCCGACGCCGGCCAGACGGACTCGATCATCACTGAACTCGCCTTTGTGTGGCGCCCCGACTGGAAGGTCCTGGGAGCGAACTACCAGGCGGTGCTGGCACCCTCAGTGGGAAATCTTTCCGGCAGGCCGATACTGGTCGATGGCGAGTTCGAGGATCCACCAGTGGGTCTCAGTGACACCTTCATTGCGCCTGCTGCGCTTGGCTGGCACTGGCAAGAATTGGATTTGCTCGCGTCATTCGGCATTTTCGCACCGACGGGCAAATACAATCATGGCAGCAATGACAATACCGGCATGGGGTTCTGGAGTTTCATGCCCTACACCGTGGCCAGTTACAGAACAGAGCGCGGCATATTCGCTAAAACACCGTTGCTGCTCATGGGTGCGTTCCGCTATGAATGGCATTCCGAGCAGGATGGGCACAATTTTACCCCGGGTGACAACTACACCATCGAGTGGGGTGTCGGCCTTGAAGTTACCGCCAAGACGAGTATCGGCCTCAACGGTTTCTTTTACCGCCAGTCCGATGATGCCAGCGGTTCCGACGCAACTCCCACCAGCAAGTACCGCGCCGATGGGGTCGGTGCAAGCGTCGCCCACAGTTTTGGGCCAATCGATGCCAACCTGCGGCTGTACCAGGACCAAAACGTTGAAAACGGCCCGGACGGGACGGCGGTGTTTCTGGAACTCGGTTGGGGCTGGCCAAAACAGACAGCGCAGCCTTGACAGGCCCCACTCTGGCTGAACTTTGAATCAGGAGGATATCATGAGCAAATCCAATGTCATACTTACCATTCCCGAACCCAACAAGTTTGAGCTGGTCGAGAAACCCTTTCCGCAGGCGAAGTCCGGTTATGTGATCGTCAAGAACGAATATGCGGCGGTCTGCCTGGAAGGCAGCCGCGTCTGGACCAAGCATGACTTCGAGACCTTTGAGAGTGGCGCACAGAGCGACTATCCCGACGGCTTGGGCCATGAAAGTGTGGGTACCGTCGAATTCGCACCGCTGGGCTCGAATCTGAGAAAGGGCGACCGCGTCATCATCTTCCAGGGCGACTGGTGTGGGCAGTGCCATGCCTGCCGCAACGGCCTCTCACCCACCTACTGCACGTCAAACCTGCTTCCCAAGGAAGGCCAAACCCGGGTCGCCATGGCGGGGATCCAGGACATCAACGAGAGCGAGTCCGGCGGTTGGGCGATGGCCCAGTACCGCATCGCACCGGAGGTCCACTGCTATCGTATTCCCGACAGCCTAGACTTCAAACACGCCCAGGCGGCTAACTGCTCGGTGGGTGTCGGCTGGTCGAACCAGGAGCTGATGGACGTCAAGGCGGGGGACACCGTGCTGGTTGCAGGCATCGGCTTCATTGCCATGGGCCACATTATCAGCGCACTGCACCGCAATGCCACCGTGATCACGCTGATCCGCAACCCCTATCGCAGGGGGATCCTGGAGCAGATGGGCGTCGAGCACTTCGTCGATCCCAATGACGAGGATTGGCTCGAGAAGGTGCACTCGCTGACCTACGAGGGCCAGGGTGTCGATCACTCGGTCGAGTGCTCGGGTGTACCCTTCTATCAGGAAAAGTGCATGAAAGCGACACGCCTCTACGGTACGGTCAACTTTTCAGGTCATACGCCCGGCGCACGGCTTGACTTCAGCCCGCTGGACGCGATCACCCATCCCGGACACACCCTGCTCGGGCAACACGACGTACGCGCTCGCGACCGAGAAGGGCTGGTGCGCTGCCTGATGGATCCGACGGTGCAGAAAAATGTCGACGCCATGGTCACGCACGTTTTCCCCATGACCCAGGCCGGTGAGGCCTTCGACGTTCAAGTCAGCAAGAAGTGCGGCAAGATCTTCCTGCGCCCACAGGAAGTAGCCTAAGGAGACGGACATGGCTGAGACGACAAGAGGCTGTATCCTCACCAGCGACCGGCAGACGGCTATCGAGGAGCGCCAGCTCCGCGAGGTGGGTATCAAGGACGCGGTGATCAAAGTGGATTACTGCGGTATCTGCGGTTCGGACTTGCACGCCTGGTCAGCGGGCGGCGCGGTTTATCCCTACGGAACGCTGATGGGTCACGAGGCTACCGGGACCATCGCCAGCGTGGGCGCCGAGGTGACGACCATGAAAGTGGGCGACCGCGTAGCGATCAATGGCTTTACGCCCTGCGGCGAATGCGTAGCCTGTCGCAACGGCCTGCCCAATGCCTGCGCCAACAATATGATCCGCACCATCGGACAAACACCGGAACTCGACGGGGCCTTTGCGGACTACATCTGGCTTCCCGACGTGGAAGTCACGGCGGTGACCATGCCGGATAGCCTCTCTTCCGAAGAAGGCGCATTCACGGAGCCGGCCGCCACCGTGGTACACGCCATCCGCATCTCCCGCTTCCAGGTCGGGGACACGGTTGCCGTGGTCGGCGCCGGACCCATCGGTCTACTGTGCGTGTCGGCGCTGCAAGCGGCGGGCGCCGGCCGGGTCATCGTGTCCCAGAGCCCCAGTCCACGCGCACAGCTGGCAATGAAGTTCGGTGCCGATGCAGTCATCAATCCCCGTGACGAAGAACACCCGGTCGGCGAACAGATACGCGAACTCACCGACGGTGGAGCAGACGTGGTCATCGAGTGCGCCGGGGCACCGCCGGCGCTACAGCAGTCTATCGATCTGGCGCGGCCCGGCGGTCAGGTCATTCTGGTGGGCGTCAATGAGCGGCCGACGCCTATCACACCCACGTCACTGATGTTCAGCGAGATCGACGTGAAGGGCTCGCTGGCCTGGGACCACAAGGACTTCCGGATCGCGGTGGACTTTATGGCCAGTGGTCAGGTGGATGTGAAACCCCTGCTGTCGGACATCATCACCTTGAATGACATCCAGCAGCAGGGATTCGAACGTCTGAAAGAAGATAAATCGCTGATCAAGGTACTGGTCAAGCCCTGATCGCCGAATAACAAACAGGCAACCGCCATGAATACCAACACAACTGCGAAAGTGAGCTGGATGCCGGCGATTGCCGCCATGCTATCGATGGTCCTGGTTTCCATGGACCTGTTCATGACCCCCATCGCCACCTCCGCCTTGGCTGAGGAATTCAATACCAATGCCGGCATGGTGCAGGGCGCCATCGCCCTGTTCTCACTGATATTCGCCGCTTTTTGCATCCTGGGTGGCAAGTTAGGCGACATCTACGGCAAGAAAAGAGTCTTCACCATCGGTCTGGCGATATACGCTGTTGCATCCGCCATTACCGCACTTGCGCCCAATATGCTGGTAATGCTCGGCGGCTTTTCGGTGATACGCGCCGTTGCCGTGGCATTAACGATACCCGCCTCGGTGGCGTTGATTATCGCCACTTATGAAAACGAGGCACAACGTGGCACGGCGTTCGCGATTTATGGCGTGGGTGCGATGGTTGCGGGAATTATCGCGCCGTTGCTGATGGGGTTTATGGCCGACAAGGCCAGCTGGCGTATACCCTTTGGTATGGACGTAGGGATTGCGATTGTGGCGCTCCTGTTAGCCCGCAGTATGCGGGAGACGCCGACGGTTAAAGCCAGCATAGACGGTTTGGGAATCTTTCTGACATTTATTGCGATCGGGTCTGTCGTTCTTGCCGGCATGCTGGGTGGCACATACGGCTGGTGGGAGGCCCGGCGCCCCTTCGAGTTTGCAGGAATCACTTTCAATCCGCTGAATCTGTCCCCCGCTGCCGTGTCTGCTTTTATCGGCGCGGTATTCATCGCCTTGCTGCTGAATCACGTTAACCGTAAGGAAGAAACCGGTGGCGTGCCGCTGTTCAGCATGAAGTTGTTTGATAACCGAACCTTTGCCGTGACGTTCGTGATGGCTGTTGTGTTCTTTTTGCTCAATGGTGCATTGCCCTTTGTTGTTCCGGTTTTCCTGCAGGAAGCGGTAGGATTTGATGGCGCCAAGACCGGTACTGTGATGATGCTGTTCATGTTTGGCTCCATGCTTTCCAGTCTCGCTTCCGGCAAACTGGTAGCACACCTGCAACCGCGCTTACTCATGCAACTCGCCATGCTTGTCATCGTGGCAGGGTTTGTGCTGCTGTTCATCACCACTTCACCCGACATGTCGGTCATGGCCGGCGCTGCACCCATGTTCGTGGTCGGGTTGGGCTTCGGTGTAGTGGTAACACAAACACCCAATGTCCAGCTTTCCACCCTACCCGCCGAACTGCAGGGAGAAGGCAGCGGTCTGTCGGAAACGGCCAAGGAGGTTGGCGTCGGCCTCGGCACCGCCGTGGTGGCGTCTATTATGTTCGGTCTGGCATTGGGCGGCATGGTCGATAAAGTTGCCCTGCAGGCCGGCGAAAAGATCACAGCCCAGGAGCGCGCCGAGTTGATTATCCAGATCGAGGATGAAACAGTGCCAAAAGAGGTGGAAGAGTTGGTGGCTGCCAAGGCGCCGAACCTTGAAGAACTTACACGTACGGCCTATGTTGAGGCGTTTCAGCTTACCCTGGGCGTGTTGGTGGGCATTGTTTTGCTTGCCTTGCTTGCAGCTTCATTTATTCCCAAGATCGAAGCGGAAGCGATACGAACACCCAAAAGGCCCGGCACCCCGGCTTAACCTTTGCGGGCACAAATAGAGAACCATGCAATTTAGCAAAGCCGCATTTCTGGCTTCGAACTCCGAAACCGCGCAAGCCGCACTGGCAGCACTGCAAAAGGGCTACCAGCACTCATCGCCGGATGAAGCGGATATCATCGTAGCCTTGGGTGGTGACGGTTTCATGCTGCATACGCTGCACCGGTACATGGACAGGGGCATACCCGTATTTGGCATGAATCGGGGCAGTGTGGGCTTTCTGATGAACGCCTATTCCGAAGAGAATTTGTTTGACAGGCTGAATCGCGCTCAGCAGATCATCATCCACCCCTTGCACATGCGAGCTTACGACCCGCAGGGCAATGCCACCGAGGCACTCGCCATCAATGAAGTGGCGTTAACCCGCGACTCCGCACAAGCGGCCAAGCTTCGGATCACGATCGATGGCAAGGTGCGCATGGAAGAGTTAATCGCCGACGGAGTCCTGGTGGCAACACCGGCCGGCTCGACGGCGTACAACCTGTCGGCGCATGGCCCCATCATTCCCATGGGCGCTCAGCTTCTTGCCTTAACGCCTATTTCCGCGTTTCGTCCGCGGCGTTGGCGAGGCGCTTTGCTTTCCAACAAGACCCGCGTGATATTTGACGTGCTGGAAAGTGCGAAACGACCCTTGCTGGCGGTAGCCGATTCGCGAGAGGTGCGTGACGCGGTGCGTATAGAGGTTCAGCAAAGCCACAAGCACAAACTGACCCTGCTTTTCGACCCGGAACACAATCTCGAAGAGCGCATTGTCAGCGAACAGTTTGCAACCTAGAGAATACTGATTCGACCCGCTTCAATCGGCCGCTTGGCTAAACTGCAGTTATTTATCAGCGTTAAATCCATGGACATTCAATATGACCATTGTAAGCAAAGACAAATCCCAATCGGCAATCATCGATGAGGGGATGGCATGGCTTATCGCCAGAAATCCCGGGGAGCCGGAATTCCATCAGGCCGTCAAAGAGGTGGCGGTCCATATACTGCCTTTTATTCTGGATAATCCACAATATACGGATGCCCAGATTTTCCGGCGCCTGACGGAACCCGATCGCATTATCAGTTTCCGCGTCACCTGGCAGGACGACAAAGGCGATATCCAGGTCAATCGGGGTTATCGCGTGCAGCACAACAACGCGATCGGGCCTTACAAGGGCGGTATCCGTTTCCATCCCAGCGTCAACCAAAGCATATTGAAGTTCCTCGCATTTGAACAAACCTTCAAGAACAGCTTGACCGGCCTGCCCATGGGGGGCGGCAAGGGTGGTGCCGATTTCGACCCGGGAGGCAAATCCGATGATGAGGTCATGCGCTTCTGTCAGGCATTTATGACCGAACTATACAGACACCTGGGACCTTATACCGATGTCCCGGCCGGCGATATCGGTGTCGGCGCACGTGAAGTCAGCTACCTGTTCGGTCAATATAAACGCATCACCAATCAGTTTACCGGTGTGCTGACCGGCAAGGGTCTGGCCTTTGGCGGCAGTGAAATCCGTGTCGAGGCGACGGGTTATGGCTGTGTCTATTTCATGGAAGACATGCTCAAACATCGCGGTGAATCGATTGAAGGCAAGACCTGTGTGATTTCAGGTGCCGGCAACGTGGCCCAATACACCGTCGAGAAACTCATCGAACTGGGTGCCAAGCCGGTCACATTGTCGGACTCATCCGGCTTCATTTTTGATCCCGCCGGTATTGATAGCGACAAGCTTGGCTGGGTGAAAGAACTGAAGACGGTCAGGCGTGGTCGCATCTCGGAGTACGCCAGGGAGTTCAAGGTCGAATTCCACGAAGGGAAATGCCCATGGGGCGTTCCCTGTCAGCTGGCATTCCCTTGCGCTACGCAAAATGAATTAACGCGCCAGGACGCTGAAACACTTTTGAAGAATGGCTGTATAGGGATTTCCGAAGGCGCAAATATGCCCTCCGAACAGGCAGCCATCGATGCGTTTCAGGAAGCCCGCATCCTGTTTGCGCCGAGCAAGGCAGCAAACGCCGGCGGCGTGGCGGTCTCCGGACTGGAAATGACGCAGAACAGCATGCGCCTGTCGTGGAGCCGCGATGAACTCAATCGGCATCTGCGCGAAATCATGCTGGATATTCACAACCGCTGCGTGCAGTACGGCGCTGACACTGACCACTATGTGAACTATCTCAAGGGCGCCAACATCGCCGGTTTTATCAAGGTCGGTGACGCCATGTTGGCCTACGGCTTGATGTAATGGGCAAGGCGTCATCCAGAAACGAGGCTATCAAATAAATCCGTCTGGGACAGCACCGGCCGCAGAACACCCGCTGTCACATGTAGCCGGTTAATAATTGCCAGGTAAACAGGTCTGACAATCTCAGACCAGGCTGTCAGTGGTAAGAATAAGATAAGTCTGGCTATTGTTCGCTGAAATTCCTGTCCTGGCCGTTCTGCCTGACGTTCAGAAATACCGATCCTTCCACCACACGTTGACCCCCATGCCCTGTCGGGGCAATCTGCTGAACCTGACCATCCCCACATTCAAGATAACTGAAAAACTCACGGAGTCTTGACATGAACAAGCGTTTTTCATGTTTGGTAACTGGCGCACTGACCGCCATTCTGTTTGCGCACGGCATAGCTGCGGACGAACTCGTGCTGCACGATGGCTCCCGCGTGTTCGGCACAGTGATCACAAAAGAAGGCAATACACTCGAATTCAAGACCTCGTTCGCAGGGTCCATAACGGTCCAATGGGACAAGGTCAGCGAACTGAATAGCGAGCAGCCCATGCAGGTGCTGTTGAGTAACGACGAGATCATCCGCACAGACGCTATCAAGAATACCGACAAAAGCACGACGCTCGACGCCGGCCCGGACAGATCGCCACTCACATTCTCCCCGCAGGAAGTGCCCTACCTCAATCCCGAGCCCTGGCGGCTCGGGCAGGGTTACAAATTTTCCGGACACGCCAATTTCGCGCTGAAATCCGATCGCGGCAACACCGACAAGGACGATATCGACATGGACGCTGACGTCGAGTTACGGCGCAAACGGGATCGCTTCACGCTGTTTGGCGAACTCGAACACGACACCAGCAACAACCAGACAACCAAGGACAAGTGGCAGTTAAGAAACCGCTACGACTACTTCACGAGCGAAAAGCGCTACTACTCCGCCATCCTTTCCATGCAAGCCGATGACCTCGCCGAACTGAATCTGCGCGCCGCTCTCGGTCCCGGCCTCGGCTACCAGTTCTTTGAAAGTAAGGAAATGAACCTCAGCGCAGAACTCGGCATGCTGCGCGTCCACGAGAGCTTCAAAACCCAGGAAGACAACAACTACTGGGGCGCAGGCTGGGGGATCAACTTCGACTGGTTTGTGCTCTGGGACCTGCTGCAGTTCTATCACCGCCAGACCGGCTTGTGGAACCTGCAGGACACCAGTTCTGTCGCCGTGGACACCTGGACCGGTCTGCGCATTCCGCTCATGCTCGGTCTGGTCGCCAGTACCGAGATGAAGGTCGCATATGACGGTGGCGCCGCCGAGGAAGCCGATAAGCTCGACACCACCTACCGGGTCAAGCTCGGCTATGAGTGGTAGACATACGATATGGCACGGGCCGGACTGGTACCACCATGTGGGCGAGGGGATTAAAATGTACTACCGGTAATTTCGGACAAGGTCCAGCTCGCGGCCGCTGCGTTCGAAGGCTTCCAGTACCCGTTCAAGTTGTGCGGTGGTGTGGGTCGCCATACAGCTGGTTCTGATGAGCGCCGTACCCTGTGGCACCGCAGGGTGGAAAATAGGGCTGGTAAATATGCCGCGCTCGAACAGACGACGCCACATCTGCAGCGCTTTGTCTTCCGAGTCGAGGATGACCGGCACAATCGGCGTGCTGCTCGGGCCGGTATCGAAGCCGAGCGCTTCCAGCCCCTCGCGCAGATAGCGCGCGTTGTCCCACAGCCGTTGACGCCGTTGCGGTTCACGCGTCAGGATTTGCAATGCCGCCAGCGCCGCTGCCACGGACGCCGGCGGCAGACTGGCGGAGAACATCAGCGGGCGCGCGTGGTGCTTCAGGTACTGAATGACATCGGCCGCGCCCGCGGCATAACCGCCAATCGATGCCAGCGATTTACTGAAGGTGCCGGCAAACACATCGACCTGGTGCTCCAGCTGGAAATGCTCGGCGCTGCCGCGTCCGCCGGCGCCGAGCACGCCGAGCGCGTGGGCGTCATCCACCACCAGTGCCGCACTGTAACGCTGACAGACATCGACAATGCCCGGTAGATTCGCGACATCGCCGTGCATGCTGTACACACCGTCGACGATGACCAGCGCCGGTGTATCCAGGTTTGTCTCCAGAACGCGTTCCAGATCCTCGACGTCGTTATGGCGGAATCGCTGCAGGCCGCCGACCGAGAGGCGGGAGCCGTCATAGATGCTGGCGTGATCCAGCTTGTCCAGCACGACCAGATCATCGCGCCCGGCGAGTGCCGAAACGATGCCCAGGTTGGCCTGATAGCCGGTCGGAAATATCACCGCCGCCTCGGTACCCAGGAAGTTGGCCAGTCGGCTCTCGAGTTCTTCGTGCAGATCCAGGGTGCCGTTCAGGAAGCGTGAACCGGAACAGCCGGTGCCGTAATGCCGAGTCGCGACGTTGGCGGCGCGCACCACGTCCGGGTGTGTGCTCAGGCCGAGGTAATTATTCGAGCACAGCAGGATCATCTGGCGTCCCTGACAGATGACCTCGGGTTCCTGCGCACTCATCAGCGCGTGGAAGTAGGGGTACAGGCCGGCGCTGGCCATTCGCGCCGGCCGCGTGAAGCGGTGACATTTATCGAGTACCGGTGGCCGCTTGAGCGCAGCTGCTTCGACGAGTCTTAGTTTCATCGGTTTTCTTCCTGTCGGCAGAATCACGTCAATCAGGCTAGCGGAAGCACCGGCAGGCGGCTTGTCATCACTTGCCAAGCTGTTATCCTCTGACACCTTGTCAGGTCCATCGCCGGCCGGACCCCTTCACACCTGCTCCTGGAGTTGATGCGACCATGTCTTCCACGCTGCTGGCCTCCGCGACGCTGTCGATGTGGCGGGCGCTGCAACACCACGGCTACGATGCACACGCTGTCTTCGACCGGGCCGGACTGAATCCATCCATGCTGCACCAGCCGGGAGAACGCTTTCGTTTAGCCGTGGTGAAGCGGCTCTGGGAGCGGGTCCTGCGGGAAACCGGCGACCCGTGTTTTGGCTTGAAAATCGGCCAGCACTGGCATCCCAGCATGGCGCACGCGCTGGGTTATGCCGTGCTGGCGAGTGATACCCTGCACGAGGCGTTCAGCCGGCTGGGCCGCTATTTCAAGGTGATCACGACCAGCCGGGAGACGGCCAGTTTAATCCGGCGCAATGGCGACTACCTGTTTCTCTGGGATGACACCCAGAGCGACTACCGGATCAGCGATGCAGAGTATGACGAGGCGTTTGCGGCTATCGTTGCGATGATGCGTATCAGTGCCGGTGAGGATGCTTCTCCGCTGCGCCTCAATATGCGTCGCGCGCCGCCGCCCTGTGAAGCGGATTTCGAGCGCTTTTTTCGCGCCCCCATACGCTACAGCGCCAACGAAAACAGCATCGCCCTGCCGGGCACACTGGTCGAAGCGGCGTTACCATCGGGAAATATTCAGATAGCGCGTGAATGCGACCGCATCATCGATACCTATCTCGCACGTCTAGATCGCAGCCACGTTGCCGCGCGCACCAGGGCCAAGCTGATCGAAAAGCTGCCCGCCGGCACGCCCTCCGAGGGTGATGTCGCCCGCGCGCTGAATCTCAGTGTGCGCAGCCTGCAGCGTCGGCTGGGCGACGAACACACCACCTTTAAGCAACTGCTGGATGACACGCGCCGTGAGCTGGCACTACAGTACATCCGTGACCCGAGCGTGACGATTACCGAAATGACCTATCTACTCGGTTACTCCGAACCGGCCAACTTCTCGCGGGCCTTCAAACGCTGGACCGGGAGCTCGCCGAGTGCCGTGCGCGCCGCCTGACAAGCGGCACCACGCATAGAAGCCGATGCCCGCAACTATATCTGCTTGCCGCACTGCTGCTGGTAACGGCGAAAGCGTACCCTTGCACACTTTCCGGGTTATTCGATAGAATTTGAGGCAGCTATGTATCGATATCACACCAATTACCGGTTGCTTGCCGTTCTCGGTCTGTTGCTGCTGACGGGTTGCACATCGTTGGGGTCGCGCACGATTCCGCGCGACAGCTTCAACTACAACGAAGCAATGGCGCAATCCAGAAATCAGCAGATGTTGCTCAACATCGTGCGCCTGCGCTATCTGGATATCCCGGATTTTCTTACCGTTGGCTCGGTAATTGCCTCGTATTCCTACGACGGGAACGTCGGCATCGCCAGGACCAGGACGGACGGTACGTCCGATTTGGTGCCTGAAACACTCACCGGCAGCGCGAACCTTGCTTACTCGGAAAGTCCGACGATTACCTATGCGCCGTTGGCCGGCGAGGAGTTCTCGCGCCGCTTGCTCAAGCCGATTCCCGTTGAGATCATCTTCTCCCTGGGACAGGCCGGCTGGCCGGTGGATATATTGCTGACCATCACACTGCAACGTATCAACGAGGTGCAGAACATGGGCTTCGGGCAGGTCCCGTCGCCCGGTGATGTGGACACAGACAGACAGTTTGCGGAAGAGGCCCGCAAGCTTGAACAATATCAACGGACACTCGAGCTGCTGCTGATTCTCAGCGCGGAAGGAGCCGTCGAAGTACAGCACAGAAAGGGTGACGAATCGAAGTTACCCTATTTACATTTTGCCAAAAACACATCACCGCGTATAAGCGCCCTTATCGATGAACTCAAGCACACCCTGAATCTGGACCCGGAGTTTACCAGCTTCCGCGTCACCAACCGGACGACGGGGCGTGACAAAGATGAAATTACCATCCAGTCACGCTCGCTCTTGTCGATCATGTCGTTTCTCTCACGTGGAATCGATATACCCGAGCGGGACCAGGCTGACGGTCGGGTTGTCGTTATACCGCCCGATGCGCTTACAGAGATGCTCAAACGGGTTCCGTTGCATATCATGTCTTCAAAAACACGCCCGCCGGATCCCTATGTGGCAGTCAAATACCGTAACGACTGGTTTTACATCGACGGGGCCGACATACGCAGCAAGCGAACCTTTGCAACTATGCTGGTCCTTTTCAATCTGGCGGCGCCCGCCGGCAGCGCGGCCGCGCCTCTGCTGACCCTGCCGACGGGGAGATAAACAGGGAAGCAGTCAACACTCTGCGACGCTGGCATAGACGTATCCCTCCAGCCGTGCCGCGGCAGCCTATGCTGCTCGGTATAGGCCACCTGCTGTTAGTTGTCTCGGGTATCAAATGGCACTCGGTTTCTGTACATTATGGATAGCACAGGGAGTCACTATGCTGCTATCAGTACAGTCAAGAACATATCTGCTTGCCGCACTGCTGCTGGTTACGGCGGTTGCGCGCGCCGACGGTGTAGATGACGAAGAAGACTTTATCAATTACGCCTTCGCGACCTGGATCGGCGGGGGTGTCTACAAGATGAACGACCGCAACATGACCATCTTCCGGGCGCCGTTGTCCTGGCAATTTCGCGAGGCGGAGGAGGGCAAGCCAGGCTACAAGGCTCTTCTTCCAGTAACGCTGGGTATTCACGACAGCACCGATTTTGATGACAAGGTGGGCAGCTTGAGCTTTGTGCCGGGGTTGGAAGTGGGGTTCATGTTGCAACCGAGGTGGCTGGTCAAACCTTATGCCCAGGCCGGTATTGGTCAGGATTTCTCCGGCGGCAGTGCCGCCTTTATCTACGGTGCCGGGATTAAAACCCTGACCTGGACAGATGTGAACGACTACAGGGTTTCATTTGGTTTGGGCGGACTTCTGGCCGCGAGTAAGGTCAGACATGGGGGCAACGAGGAAACGTTTTCCAAGATCGACCTGGGTATCGATGTCGGTCGTGAGACCGCTATAAAAATGTTCGACGGAAACCTGGTAGTGAATGCGTTCTATAACGTTTCATATTTTGCCAACGACGTGGAATTCCCGCAAGAGAATGAAAAGCCCGGAAGGATTCATATCCTGCACGAGATCGGTCTGACCTTTTCAACCAACCCGGAACTTGATATTGCCGGTATCAGCGGATTGCGTGGCGGCTTTGGCTACATGTTTGGCAGCAACAGCTTCCAGGGGCTGTCGTTCAATGCCGGTTTCCCGTTCTGACGGGGCTGTTTTGGAGAGAGGAACTGTAAGGTAAACGCCATGTTCCAGTCCGGTGCGGCGTCGGGACTTTCTACCTTGTAATACGCTTCCAGGCGCGAGTTGATCGCCTCCGACTTGGCGTGGGTGATTCAGATCAGTTTGCCAATCCTCGATCCAGACAGTGGGAACCCAATAGGTGCACTAACGGCGGGCGTGGACCACAGCATGCTGGAGCATTAACGTGAACCAGGTTGAGTATTTCAATTGATGACGCGTGCGCTCAATTTCAGTCGGCAACGTTAGTGTCAGTGTAGAATAGAATAACGCGTCCATGGCCGGACATCCGACAGGCAGCGACTAACGGGTACGGTCAGAACGGGTGGATGGTGTGGCGTTATGCCGAATGTTCAACACGGCCATCTCAACCATGGGTGCTCCAGATATCTCAGCTCTGACTACGATCCGCTATTCCAATATCAGCAATGGCAAGCGAATATTCGTATCCTGAATGCTGATGAAGTCAAAAGCATTCCCTGTATACCCTGCTCGCATCCTTTCATTGAGCGACTCATCGGAACCATTCGCCGGGAATTTCTGGACCACATTTTATTCTGGAATGCGGTTGACTTGGAGCGAAAGCTGGAAGTTTTCAAAGATTACTACAATCGTTCGTGTACGCATGCGTCTCTCGACGGTAATACGCCCACTGAAATCAGCGGTGGCAGAGTCGCACAACCTGCTCCGCTGCATAATTATGCATGGAAAAAGCATTGCGGCGTTCTATTCCAACTCCCGGTTGCCGCTTGAGTAATAATTCGCCAGGGACACCCTCGCGCAACTCAACCGCAAACTGGATGCGCCCACAATAATTTGATACCGTGTTGTGTACCCCGTCTGCCACCATCGAAAGAGGATAAGCTGTCATGCCAGTATCGACATCAACTGTTTGGTGGAACAAAACCCGGGGCATGCTTACCTGCCTGCTGACAGCCGTGTTTCTCGTAGCATGTACACCCGCCCCCTTGATCAAGTATTCAACCGAGACACCGCCGCTGATGCTGGCCCCGGCCTCCGCCGTGGGTGTCACGGACCAGCGTGCGCGTTTCCGTGAGATATTCTGTGCCGCAACGGATGCACATGGGGAACAGTTCGAGGACCACCGTCCTTGCGACGAAGCCCTGGTGCGTCTGGGCGGTGAGCCGGCTCCGACCGGCCGGCCGGTTGATCTGGGCAGGTCAGGATCCGGGCTGAAATTCGCCATGGTGCCGGGGCTGGGCTGGAGCTGTTTCGAGGATTTCATTCTCCCGTCCGAGCTTGCCGCCATAAATCACATAGAAGCACTTGGATACCGGTTTACGACAATTGAGGTCGCTCCTTTGTCGAGCAGCACCCACAATGCGAGCCAGATCAGGGATGCTTTACTGGCTATGACGGACCTGCAGAACGGGGAAAAACTGGTGCTGATCGGCTATTCGAAAGGCGTGCCGGATATCCTCGAAACGCTGGTCCTGTATCCGGAGATAGTCGATCGCGTTGCCGCGGTAGTCGGTATTGCGGGTGCGGTAGGGGGCTCTCCTCTGGCCGATGGTGCAGCGGATTCCTTGCTGGATACGTTCAGTCGTTTGCTCGGAGACGATTGTCCGCTAGGCGACGGCGGGGCCGTCGAGAGTCTCAGGACGTCCACACGGATGGACTGGTTGGCGCAGCATACACTTCCCGATGCAGTCAAGTACTACTCCGTTATTACCTACCCGGATCGGGCTCACGTTTCCAGGGGCCTGGTTTCCAGTTACGACAAGCTGAGTCAGGTCGATCCCCGTAATGATACCCAGGTGATTTTTTATGGCCAGATGATTCCGGGCAGTACACTGCTGGCCTATCTGCAGGCGGATCACTGGGCGGTCATGTTGCCGATTGACCGCTCACACGAAACACTCGCCAAGGCGTTCTTCAACCAGAATGACTTTCCAAGAGAGATCCTTTTCGAAACTATCATGAGGCATGTCGAAGAAGATCTTATGCAGGCAGATCAGGGAATGTGAGCACCCAGGCACCATAAAAACTTAAACCGATCCAGGAGTCTGTCGGATTTAACCCACGGCGCATTTGTCTCAAAGCCCCTGCATGCCACAGCCGCGCCGTATCAAATGCGCGACACTATTCTCATTATCGCTTGCAGTGCCCGATTCAACAGACAAATCCTGCTCTTCGGCTATTTTGGCACCTTTTCGAGGCGTTGTGCAAAAATACCCATTTTATGAAAACATTCAAAGCAGGGCGCAACTCGACCTAAAATTCCTCCCACATTTTTGTGCTCGAAGTAAATCCCTGTTAAATCCTGGTCGGCTTTTTCTGATAATTTAAAGCGCTCCATTATCTATTCTAGCTTGGGTGTCCTGAATAATCTCTTTGACCGTTCGCCCGCTGACACCACTTTCCTCGCCCTCAATCAGCGCTTGAATCAACATCTCCTTTTTATCCTGGTACGCCTGATCCTGGCGAATTAGGTCCCGGACATAGTCACTGCTGCTGGCATACTTGCCGCTTTTAATTTGGCCTTGAATCCAGTCTTTCATGGGTTCGGGTAATGAAATGTTCATCGTCGCCATGGCGCACCTCTTAAGAAAATGGTATCGAAGTAAAAAATAGCATGGCATATATTGCTAATTCTTGATTGACCAAAGAACGGCCGGAAGATATTTCGAGTGCCAGGATGGCGATTTATTCGAATAGGTTGATGATTAGCATGAAAAATCGTCAGCAATCGGTAGAAACGTGGCGCGGTGGCGGTAGGTTCAGCCTCTCTGGACCAGTGGCGTCAAAATTCGATGCAAATTAACAGTCTTACTTGAGTTTTTTCATCTGTTAGTCAATTGAACGATGGGGTTTGGCTAAACAAGATGTAGGCATAGTTCAGTGGTGAGTGGTCTAGATTGATCGGGTAAGGTAGTACGCCAGTGAATGGCCCATCTTGGTCTTTAATATTATTGGCGGTTCCGCTATGTTGCCAGCCGAGTTCTTCGGGTGGCAGGTCCGTCACTTTGTCATTACCGTTAATGTAGCGTAGGTGTCGGGGATTTCCTTTCAGTACCGGTCGAAGGTCATCTTTGGCTACTCTGGGTTGTCCAAAAGTGACTATCTCCCTGAACTCATATAGAAAACCTGAATCTACAGCTAACGCCGCCCCGAGGCTATGTCCTGTTACGTAGATGTTGGATGAATCAGTCAGAGTCTTGCTGACACTGTTTAATTTCTGTTCAATACCTGCCCCGTGCCAAACTTCGATTGTCGCTTCATAGAAACCTTCGTGAACGCGAATGCCTTCGGATTTGTCAGTCAATATATTAGCGTCCACCAATAAATCCGGGAACTCATCAGGCTCAGTTCCGCGAAACACCAGGATGGCCTTATCGGGAAAAACAGCAAGATACCCTTGGTGATTATTCACGTCGAAAATATAGTTGTCGTCTGCCTCTGCGCCGATATAGCTCAACAAGGCCTTTAGTTCTTCCCTATCCGTAAGATAAGCGGCATGGGAAAGGCTGGCCATCACCCATCCGGGATTACTGTCCCACATTTGCTGAAACCTTACTTCAGGAGACGTCCCTAGATCAAACCTGCCGCTATCGGATAATCGTCTAAAGGGCTTGAAGTTTCCCGCTTGATATACAGCTTCGAAAGTCCTTCCCCTTTTAATCACTTTCTTATAGCACGTCTTATTCGCATCTTTATAACACGATGTCTCATCAGTTAACTGGTCTATGTCTGATGTTGTGCTGGGATTCGACCAACATCCATTTAAGACCAGAGTAGCAGTCAGCAGCCCTATCACCTTTACATTATTGTTAAACATGTTGAGTCACAACCTAATGTCATAGTTGAAGATGTAAGAATAGGGAGTGAATCCCGTCCGGTCAAAAAACCCATCCATATTGAGATATCAACACCTTAACATATAGCGTACCGATCACGGTGCTTTTGTGCACTGTCTCAAATTAGGTCTACAATCTACCGATTATTGCTAATTGGTCGTGGGGATTATTATGGATTGGGTACGTATTCTGGCCTATATCACCGGGACAGTGGACCAGGAACTCCTTTTGCGTTCGGCATCCTGATGACAGGCAGCTTTGCCGCTCCGTACCGAAAAATCACAACTCAAATCCCCATAGCCCTACTGCCTACCTTGACCCCGAGTTTCATGCTCCATATAGTTCTTTGGTCTTACTGCAACTCCTATGTCTTATGCTAGGGTTCGACTAAAATTATTTCGCCGGTCCCGACAAGGGCAAAGGCGCAAGTACCTCCTGCTGCCGCATGGTTATTAAGTCATCAACCAATAAAAGGATAAGATAATGAAGAAAACACTCTTGGCCTTAATTATCGCTTCAGTGCCGCTTGGTGCATTAGCAAGCACCTCTGCAAATGAGGCATTAACGATTGTTAATAACCAGCATCAAACCCTGGCAACGCTTCCATTTGATCGTGGTTTTCCAACAGCAGATTCCGCAAAAGCCCTGCAAAGTGAATTAGCATTTCAACGTGCCACGCAAGCTTATCTATGGGCTTTACCAATTGTGAATATGCGTGCGATGCAAAAGGGACATGCAAAAATGATGGATGATACGGCTTATAATAAAATTGCGATTTATGAAGATCGTTTAAAAGCCCACACCCTGATCACTACCCCTAATTCAGATGTCATCTATGGCCTGGCCTGGTTAGATATGAAAGATACGGGCCCATTGGTTGTTGACTTGCCTGCGGGTTTACAGTCATTAGTGGACGATATGCGGCATGACGCCTTAATTGGCCCCGCGAAAGAAGATGGTTCTCACTATGTTGGTGATCTTGGCAATGCTGGCCCGGATAAAGGCAAAGGAGGCCTATTCTTACTCCTTCCTCCTGGCGAGTCTCGCGAAGATTATGATGCTGACAAGTATTACATCTATGAATCCAAGACTAACGAAGTATTCCTGTTCTTACGTTCATTCTTTAAAGATATGAATGACACGGCACCCGCAGTAGCACGAATGGAAAAACTTAAAGTATATCCCTTAAAGGGCAGCGCGGAAAAAATGCAGTATTTTCATGTTTCAGAGGTGCCAAGTAATAGCGTCGCCGCTACAGACTGGACTTACTTCAAGCAGTTAGATGAAACGGTGCAAGCTGAGCCAGTGATGGATTACGACCCTTATATGAATGGCATTTTAGCCACAATGGGTATCAAAAAAGGGGTTGAATTTAATCCCTCTGAGCAAGAGCAATTGGCGCTGACCCAAGCGGTGCAAACAGGCTGGCGGATGGCTAAAGAAGTTGCGCTTAACTTTGACGAAAAAGGCAGTGCGGCAGTAGCTGATACCAAATTCTGGAAAGACCGCTACTGGATTGCCCACTTTTTGACTAAGGACGGCAATCAATATCAGGCATCATCTACGACAAGTTATAACAGCCCTGAAACGGGGCATACCAATGTTGATGCTAAAGCGCATATGTATATTAATCACTACTCGGTTTCAGATGGAATGATAAATGCGAAACCTGGTGTCGGAGCTAAATATGCAGGTGCATACAAGGATGCTGATGGTAATCCATTAGACGGTCAATGTACTTATTCTATAACCTTGCCTGCAGATGTGCCTGCGGGACTATTCTGGTCAGTAACGGCTTATGACGCGCTAACAGCTGCGGGTGTGCCATCGAATAACAAGTATCCATCACTGGGTGATCGCGACAATCCAAAACAAAATGCAGATGGTTCAACAACTTTGTACTTTGGTCCTGTAATACCAAAAAATGCGCCAGCTGATAATTATCTGCACGTACCAGAGTCAGTGAATTGGTTCTCACTGATTCGTCTATATGGACCTAAAGAACCATTATTTGAAGGTAAATGGATACCGGGTGATTTTGAGAAATTAAGCTGTAAAAGATGATCAAACTCAACTGAGTTCCGGAAAGCGAACAGAGGACGAAAACACTATGAGAACATTGAACACAAGAAAACCGTATCGGACTTTGCTTGCCGCCATTATCTCGGCGATGTGTGTTGTCAGTGTACAGGCCGAAACACTCGACACCCGCATCGGCAAGCTCGAGTTCACCCACGCCTTTATCGATGGTTATCCCACCAACGCCACAGTCGAGAAGCTTTTCGACGAGATGGACTTTCAGCGGGCGGTGCAGGCCTATATCTGGTCGATCCCGGTGGTCAGCATGGCGCAGTGGCGACATGCCCACGAAAAGGAGCTTGGCGCCGAGAACGGGCAAATCGTCTTCGTGGAGAGCTACAAGGACAAGCTCGGCGGCCTGACCTACAACGCCACCACCCCCTATGTGCTGCCGTTCATCGATCTCGCGGAGGGACCCTGGGTCCTGGAATTGCCCGAGCCATCGGGGAAGGTACGCGGTGCAGCCCATGACATGTGGCAGATCGGTATTACTCAGGTCACCGAGCCAGGTAAATACCTGTTCGTGGGACCTGGCCAGGAAGTGCCGAACGTCAAGGGCTTCAAGACGTTTCAGTCGCCCACCAACGGTATTCTGTTAGGCATCCGCCTGATGCCGGAGGACCGCGACGAGCGCATGGCTGTGCTGGACAAGGTCGCGGTCTATCCGTATGCGGAACGTGCCAACCCCAAGCCACGTGGCTACATCACACCGGAAGGGAAGACCTGGATGGCCGCAGCGCCCCAAGGCATGGCGTATTGGGAACTGCTCGCTGACACCATCAACCGCGAGCCTGTGGCGGAACGTGACCGATTTTTCATGGCCATGTTGAAGCCGCTCGGGATCGAAAAAGGAAAGCCTTTCAAGCCCGACGAACGGCAAACCGGGCTGCTCACCGAAGCGGCGCTGATCGGTGAAGCAATGGCCAAGGCCAATGACTTCTTCAACCCACGGCTCGAGGACTCCCACTATGTCGATGGCTCCAACTGGGAATTCGCTACCGTCTCGCCGCCAGACCAGCGGCGGGAATTCTACGAAGAGCTGGATGGACGCGCCGCCTGGTTATACGAGGCTGTGACCAACGACCTTGCCATGCACGGGCAAAAGACCGGCAAAGGGCAAGTCTACATGGCGGCTTACAAGGACGAAGACGGCGACTGGCTCGATGGCGGCACCAACTACGTTCTGCGCCTGCCGCCTGACGTACCGGCGGAAACTTTCTGGTCGATGACTGCCTATGAGGTCAGTACACGCACCCTGATCAACAACAAGCACGAGATCGCCGACCGCTCGTCGCGCATGGATCTGGCGATGAATAGCGATGGCTCGGTGGACATCTACATCGGCCCCGACAAGCCTGAGGGAAGCAAGGCCAAGAACTGGATACCGACCGAGCCCGGCAGGGCATGGTTTCCGTACTTCCGGCTTTACTCACCCAAGCAATCTTTCCTCGACAGGACCTGGGTCCTGCCCGACATTGAGAAAGCGAACTAATCAGGGAATCCACGTCTACTGCATTGGCTAGTGGAGAATGATGGACGCATGACAGTTTTTCGACCTGGAGCAGTGATTCGTATCGTTGTAGCGAATGACTGCGCCTGGTCGGTTAGCAAAGTACGATGACTGACCGGGGGCAACGATATATTACATAATTGTCCTTCCCTGACAGTTGCGGAAGGGCAATTGATGGCCGTTAGTCGCCGATCAGGAACCCCGCTCTTGCGGGGTTTTCTTTGTCCCGGGAACGGCAACTTGGCCGGAAATGCTCGTTTCGTAATTGCTAATATAAGCCGCGACTTAACGAGCATTTCCGACCCCCACCAGTCATTTGAGCGTAATTTCGGGACGGCGGGAACCGGGCGCAAAGTGGGCATTGGAACGATAAGGGCAATGGTAGCCGCTAAACAGCGAAACGTCCCAGTGAGCGAAAACGCTTCCGGGCAGATGATTCATGCAACTGGCAGGTTTTAATAGTA
>Ga0209456_10000304_pt1 | contig 27232 bp, 26 predicted proteins | sample COG_11_FD_184755 | JGI IMG/M metagenome (GOLD analysis project Ga0209456, IMG submission 184755) | Pelagic marine sediment microbial communities from the LTER site Helgoland, North Sea, for post-phytoplankton bloom and carbon turnover... | ecosystem: Environmental > Aquatic > Marine > Neritic...
GGACCCCAACGTGCTCCGCGACCTCGAGCAACAGGCGTTGGCGATTTGCAAAGCGACCTACGACTCCAAGGGTTGCCGCAGCCGATGGTTCGAACGGGTGAAGGTGGTTCGTCCGCGACTCTCTGAAGAGCAGGCGGATGCTCACGGCATCACCACTCGAATGGTCGCGGAGGCGATGCAAGCGGGGTTCGAGGGCAAGGCGGCCGGTGTGTACCGAGAGGAAGATGAGGTAATCCCCGTGCTGTTCCGGGCGCCCCCGCCCGAGCGGCTAACCGTCGACAGCTTGCGACAGATCCCGATGTGGAGCCCGGTCGCGCAGGCTTACATTCCCCTTGCGAACGTGGTGACGGGTCTCGACACGACCTGGGCGGACGAGGTCGTCGAGCGGCGCCAACGCAAGCGCACGCTCACCGTCGTGACCGACCCAAACCATGGCTCGGCTCCTGCACTTCTCGACCGGCTACGGCCGCAAATCGAGGCGCTTCCTTTCCCACCGGGTTACTACGTCGAATGGGGGGGCGAGTACGAGAGCACCGTCGATGCGCAGACGGCGTTGGCCGCGCCGATCCCGATCTTCGTGGGTATCATGGTGCTGATCGTCATCGGGCTGTTCAACGCGATTCGCCAACCATTGGTCATTTGGCTCACGGTGCCCCTGGCCATCATCGGCGTGACCGCTGGGCTGCTGCTCACCAACCAGCCCTTTGGTTTCATGGCATTGCTGGGCTTCCTCAGCTTGTCGGGGATGCTGATCAAGAACGCCATCGTCCTCGTCGACGAAATCGACTTGCAGGTCGGTGGAGGAAAGTCGACGTATGATGCGATTCTCGACAGCGGTTCGAGTCGGTTGCGCCCCGTGGCGATGGCCGCAGCGACGACCATCCTCGGTATGATCCCGCTGTTCACCGACGCGTTTTACATTGCCATGGCTGTCACCATCGTCGGCGGTTTGGCGGTTGCTACCGTCCTCACGATGGTCGTCGTGCCGGTGTTGTACGCAATCCTCTTCAAGGCAAAGAAGGGGGAAGCCACCCCCTCTCCCGCCTAGTCGTCCGGCTGGCGTTCGCTTACCAGGTGTAGGCCGACCAACCTGGCGATCATCACCGCAAGATAGAGTTGGCCGAACACACCTTCCATGACCACGAACGGTCGCGCGAGGCTGGACACCGGTACAATGTCGCCGTAGCCCATCGTCGTGATGCAGACCAAGCTGAAGTAGATCATCGCGTTGCCCAACTCTGGGCGGTCAACGAGCACGTCCTCCGGCAGTCCTGAGAACGACCCTGGGCTCTGGATCTCGATGATTTCGAAGCTGAACGCGAACGCGATGGCGACCAAAAGGTACGGCACTATCGCGCCCATGATGGTGTCGACGGTCACATCGCGGCTCCGAAACAAGTGGGCGATGATGATAGATACCGCATAGACGAGCCAGACCACCGTGATGGCTAGCGCCCCAACGTCGAGCGCCCGATAGCCCGAGAAGAGCTCTCCCCAACGGGTGCCAAAGGTGAGGACAGTCAGGACCAAGAACGGCCACCGATTCTTCCCGGGACCGACCGAATAGACACCCGCGAGCAGGATCGCATCGAAGATGAGCTCCACTAGGAACCAATACCGCTCCATCGGGATCAGTGGGGCCACCACGATCAGCACGAGTAGTGCGTTGAGAAGCGCGGCGTTTCGGGGAACCCTTGGGATGAGTGGGGTCATGGATTGGCGGCCCATGCTACAAGCACTTCCACCGGACCGCTAGCGACGTAGCCGGTAGAAGCTCCAGTGCTGACCCCCTTCTCGATGCGTGGCCGACGTTTCTTGGTGGAAGAGGCGGCGTACTTCCGCGAGCTCCACGAGCGGCTCGCCTTTTGCACGCTCGTCGAGGGAAGGCTCCTGGTACACCGACAGCAGCAGCTCCTTGACCAACATCGGGCGTTCGTACAGCGTGCGGGCGGTCGAGGGGCCTGCTTCGATCGACACGCATTCGCAGCCTCGCGCCAGATGCAAATGCTGAATCGCGCGCCGGATGTCCGGTGCTTCGTCGGACACGACAGGGCAGGGTGCCGCAGCAAGCTTGCGAGCCGCAGCGCGATCGGTCGTGAAGATGAGCGGCCGGACCTCGCTACGGAATACCGGGTGACCAAAATCGATGTCACCGCGCCCGGTGAGCACCAACAACCATGGCGGGTCGCACAGGCCCCAACGCCGTTGTCGCCACTGCCTCAACGCGTCTCCCCAACGAGCGTCGGTCTGCAGGCTGTAGGTCAGGTTCGGCTCATCCCGCAGGATCTTCCCGGTAATGATGATCCCGTCTGCGCGCGCTCGAGCAATGTGAAGCGCGAGGAAGTCGAGGTCGCTCTTGGGGCCGTGCTCGTTGATCCGAATCGTGGTGAGTGGGGCGTCCGGATCGGCTCGCCAGGCGGCGAAGCTGTGGGAAACCGCGGGCCTCGTGTCGAGGGGGCTACCAAACAGCGCGCGAGCGGCGCGATCGACGCTGGCAACGTCGGTCAGCTCGACGAGGGAGGTAGCCATCCTGTGATGGAAAGGCGGATCTGGGACCAAGTCAACCGGCTTTGCGCCCAAAACTCGCCCCGCCGATCCCCGCCTGTTAATCTTGCCGAATGTCGCGTTGGCTATTGATCGTGGTGGCCTTGGGGATCGGCTGCGCTGGCCGGCAGACTCCGGACGGCCAACAAGAAGTGGTCGTCAGCCCGATTCCAATCCCGCAGCCCGTGTATCCGCGCGCGGAGCTCAGCACCGATCTGCAGGAGCTTTGGAGCCGGGTAGAAGAAGCCGTGGCGGTTCGCCCGCCCGAGCCGCCGGACGGCGCTTCGGCGGAAGTCATCGAGAGTTGGGCGGAGGGCGAGTTCCGCGACTGGCTCCTTCAACGCCAAGCGGCTACCGACCGCGCACTTGCAGCCACGCACGCGCTACGCACCCACCCATTGTTCGAGCGCGGCATCGGCACGGCGCTCTTCGGCTACATGTACGAGGACATGGCGGGCAGCATCCGTGGCGCCCCCGTCCCAGACAACATCGCCGAAGACAAAGAGCTCCTCGAGATCTACACCGGCGCCCTCACCGAGCACCTCACCCCATTCGCCGAGCTTTCGGCGCGCGCCTACTACGCCTGCCTTGCCCTCTTCATCAAGCTAGACGACGCCCAATGGGGCGAATGGGCCTACTACTGCGACGAGCGCGGCAGCGAAGTAGTCGACACCTTCAAACTAGAACCCCCCGAACCAACCGACCCCAACGCAACCCTCACTCAGCTCTTAACCCCTCAGTAAAGGGGACAGTCCCCTTTTCAGAAGGGTTAATTTCGGGGGCGGTTTGTTTGGTTGGGATGAGGCTCATGGCGCGTTCGGCGAGCGTGGTGATTGTGAGTGATGGGTTGACGCCTGGGTTGGCGGAGATTGCGGAGCCGTCGATCACGTAGAGCCCCGGGTAGTTGTACACCTCGTGGTTTGCGTTGATCACTCCCTTCTCGGCGGAATCTCCCATGCACGCGCCACCCAAGATGTGCGCCGTTGAAGGTACTCCGAGCAGGGTTTCGGTGAGGAGCGTGGTTGGCACGCCGTTCACCTTGTCTGCGAACCTGTGCGCGAGATCGGTGGCTTCCTCCATGAAAGCCGAAGGCGCCTGGCTGGGATCGTCCACTTCGGTGACGAGGCCACGGCGATATCCCGTCCTCCACTCCCGCCCGAGTCTCATACGGAGCGTGCCCTCGATCGTACGCATGTACAGGAGAACCTGTGATTGCTTCGCGAGATCTCTGACGAAAAGCGCCCTCAGCCAACGACCTGGCTGGCGCAGGAACGCGCGAATCCCACCCCAGACTCGGGCGATAATCGTTGGCCCCGGTGCGTGCACGGAAAGTAACGTTCGAAAGAAGCCCGAGCCTTCGCCGTACCGGACGGGCTCGATGTGGCTGTGGTCATCGGTATGAAGAATGGATGTGATCGCCACGCCCTTTGAGAAGTTCTCGTTCTTGTCCGGTGAGATGACGCCGAACAAGGCTTCGCTGTTCGAGCGAACGAAGTCGCCCACCCGCTCAGAGAGCCGAGGCAGGCCGTCCGGGTCTTCCTTCATCTGCAGTAGAAGAGGCATCGTGCCCATCACTCCACCGGACAGGATGAGGCGGTCGGCGGTGAAGTCACTCCCGGCCCCTTTTCCAAACGTGGGCTTGGTCTCTACGCGATAACCGCCGCCCTCGAGCGGCCTGATCGCGGTGACTTCCGTTTCCGGCACGACTGCGGCGCCATGCTTCTCAGCGAGGTAGAGATAGTTCTTGTCCAGAGTATTTTTCGCACCGACTCGGCAACCCGTCATGCAGGCCCCGCAGAAGGTGCAGCCCACGCGGTCCGGACCCTCGCCTTCGAAGAACGGGTCCGGAACTTCCTTGTTGGGCTCCCCGAAGAAGACCGCAACATCGGTCGGGTGAAAATGCTCCTCGCGCCCAATATCCTTCGCGATCTCCTTCATGACGTGGTCGCCCCGAGTCATGACGGGATTGGGCGTCGCTCCGAGCATGCGTTTTGCGGTTGCGTAGTGCGGCGCGAGCTCGGTCTCCCAATCGGCCAGATCGCTCCACGATCCCGACTGGAAGAACACAGACTTTGGTGTAGGCAGGGTGTTTGCGTAGACTAACGATCCGCCGCCAACACCCACGCCGTGAAGCACGGTCATGTGCTTCAAGAAGGACATCTGGAAGAAGCCTTTCAAGCCGAGTGCGGGGTTCCACATCCAACGCTTCAGGTTCCAGTTGGTCTTGGGGAAGTCCTCAGGCTTGAACCGCCTTCCCTTCTCGATGACGAGGACTTTGTATCCTTTTTGCGTGAGGCGATGAGCGGAGACGCTCCCGCCAAACCCCGACCCCACGATGACCCAGTCGTAGTGCTGCTCCTGCATGCGGCTACTGTAGGCCGCCATGGCGACGAGATCGAGGCGACTCAGCTCCCAGCCCCGCCGATCGAGCGCTTCATGCCGATCAAGGTCAAGAGCTCCATCCGCGCCGCTTCGTCCTTCAGGAAGCAGCCTGTCAACCGGCTGGTTGTCGTCCAGGACCCCGGTTTGCGAACGCCCCGGTAGCACATGCAGAAGTGCTGGCACTGCAAGATGACGGCCGTCCCTTGCGGGGTCAGCGTCTCGTTGATCGCATTGGCGATTTGCGCGGTGAGCTTTTCTTGGACTTGAAGACGCTTGGCGAACGTGTCCACGACGCGAGCGATCTTCGAGAGGCCCACGACCTTCCCATTTGGGATGTACGCCACGTGCGCCTTCCCGACGAATGGGACCACGTGGTGCTCGCAATGGCTGTAGATCTCGATGTCGCTGATCAAAACGAGCTCGTCGTACCCCTCGACCTCGCTGAACGTTCGCGAGAGATGCGCGACCGGGTCCTCCGTGTACCCGCGGAAATGCTCTTTCATCGCGCCGAGAACGCGCCGGGGGGTCTCTTTGAGCCCCTCTCTGTCCGGATCATCGCCCATGTGAGCGAGAAGCTTTCGGACGCACTCCTCGGCTTCTTTGTCGTTCATCTCGTCACTCATTGCAGGTAGCCACCCTTGTGCCGCGGCGGTCCTCCGTCAAGTCAGTCCTTCGGGACATCGCCCCGTACCCAACGCGTGGTCAAGACGCGCTCGGAGATCCGCCATCCTGCGGACGTCTCTAGCAGGCGGTCGTTGTATTCGCCGCCGAGGTCGAAGAAGCGCATCTTGCCGTCGTCGCCTTTGTAGCCGTGGACGGCCAAGACATAGGCGGTCGAGCGCACCTCGTCGTCGCCTTGAACGACCCGCACGTTCGAAATGAAGTGCTGCAAGACTTTGAAGCGGGCCATCTTTTCCTCGAGCCAGCCCGCGGCTTCAGCCCCGCTGAGCACCGGGCCGCCGGCGCCCGTGTAGTCGACGCGGGCATTCGGAAGAAACACGTCGCCAAGCAGCTCCCAAGCTCCAGTATCGATCGCCGTGCAGTACCTGACCAACGTCTCGACGATCGCTCGGCGCTCGGACTCTAGAATCATGGCAACTCAGGGGGCGCGCTTCGATAGCCGCCCGCGCTGCGATGATGACACACGCGTGGCTCCGCCGGGACGACGAATTGTCCGGTTGAGCGATTGCCGCGGGTAGGGCGCTTCGTTCCGGGCCCGCCGCGCAGCCCGCTGATGCGCTTCCGGAGATGGGTCGGCGACCTGGTCCTCGCGGATCGCCGGAATTCCTTCGAGCGGCTTCGCTTCGATCGGCGTGCTCTGCGCCGGCGTCGGAGCATCTGCTGCCGCGTACACCTCGCCTCGGGCCGCTGCGCCGCCTGCACGGCGTCCCGAATAGACACAGTCGGCAATCGACAGACCGCTCACGTATTGCCGAGAGCACACGCCCACCGCGGTGCGGCCGGCTGCATACAGACCGGGGATCACTCCGCCGTCCTCGCTCTTGACCTGCCCCGTTCGCTCGTCGACGACGAGCCCACCGAGCGTGAGGGTCGGGCACGGGAATCGCTTGCTCTTGATGCCCGCGTTGATCGCGAAGAAGGGCCCCCTGCGCATCGCGTGCATCTTTTCGGAGTCCTTGCCGAAGCGATCTTCCGCCTTGCCGTCCGCTGCGTCGTTGTACTCCTCGAGAGTCTTGCGAAGCGACTCCACCGGAACCTTGGCGACCTTTGCAAGCTCTTCGACCGACTTGGCCTCTTTGCTGTTGAACCACAGGTTCAGGAGCGCCGGCGCGCGTTGGAACCATTGCGCCTTGCCCGGCTTGCATTGTTCACGCGCGATCTTCTTGAGCTCTCCGTTGATGATCAGAATCGCGACGCCGTCGTTTTCCTCGACCATTGCCTCACCCACCGCGGCGCCGTACTTGAACTCGTTGATGTACCGCTCGCCGTTTTGGTTGATGATCATGCCCTTGGCGAACGCCTCCGGCGGATTGATGAATCGCCAGGCAGAGATCCGGTTCATCAGGTCGGTCTTGCCGCCCACGCTCTGCCCGAGAAGGATGCCGCTTCCATTGTCGGACGTGGTCCCGAGCGGCATTCCCGTCCGATAATTCGGCGCGATTTCTTTCACCATGTCGCGGTTGTAAATGAAGCCGCCAGCCGCGAGGATCACACCGTTCACCGCCCGAACCCGCTTGAGCACGGAATGTTGTGCTTCGATCTGAAAGCAGCGCTCGCGAAGGTTCTTGGCAAGCTTCGGGTTGTACTTGACGACCGTGATCCCGGCTTTGTGGAGCTGTCGATACAGTTTGCTCCAGAAGCCGCGCTTGATTTGTCGATACTCGACCCCGAGAACTTGGTTCTTGCCATCGATCACCAGGCGAGTGACGCGTGTTTCGTACTCGACTTTGATGCCCGCCGCGTGCGCGGATTTGCGAAGAGGCTCGTAGAAGCTTTCTCCGGGGAGACCGGCTCCCTTGGCGCGGTGACCGCGCGGTGCAGGCTTGGCCGCCTCTTTGTATGGCGAGAAACCTTCATTGCCGGAGTAGTAGAGATAGTAGTCGTCGGTTGGATAGCTGGTCTTGTAGGGACACAGCGACGCCTCGAACGGAACCCCGCGCTCTTCGAGCCAGGTCAAATTGTCGACGCTGCTATTGCAGAAATCTCGAAGCGTTTCTTCGGATACCACGCCCTTCACTTCGAGCGACAGGTAGCGAAACATCTCGTCCGCGTCGTCGGTAACTCCAGCCTCGCTTTGGATGTGCGTCCCTCCGCCGGCGTAGAACACGCCGCCGCTGATCGCGGTCGCGCCGCCTCCGTGGAAGCGGTCCAGAACCAACACCCGCGCGCCTTGTGCGTCCGCTTCGAGCGCCGCGCACGCACCTGCGCCGCCAAACCCAACGACGACCACGTCCGCTTCATCGTCCCACGCTTCTCCGTCAGTGCTGGTCAGGACCAACGGCAGTTCGGCCGGCTTCGGGGCCAACGATTTCTTCCCTTTGGGCATAGAGAAGAAATAGAACATGTTTCACTTGGGCTGTCGAGGCGATTTGATTTTGTGCTAAGGGCCCAATTTTGTTCGGCTATCTGCTTGGCCAGTCCGGCACCTGAGGTCCCATGCGTCGAGGTGGATTCCTCCCGTGCTGCAGCCGCGCACGCATCGCGCCCAGAAGGCGTTTGCCTGCTCCCAAACGCGCCCCTCTTCGTCTTTCCAGTCGGCGTCGAAGCCGGCTGCTTCGGCCACCCGCGACGCCTCGGTCAGGGCGACCGCGATGTGATCGTAAACCATGGCGATCCGCCCGTTGGCTACCGCGTACACGTCGCGCGGCCCGACGCGAAGCGCCTTCAGGAGATTCAGAGCCCGTTCGACCGCCACCGTTTCCTCTTCGAGCCACGGTGCGAAGTCTTCCAGCTCGCCGCTCCACGCCACTGCAAGCGCTCCGTCCGTGACCTCGCGCAACCTGGTGTAGGCGCCGCCCGGTGACCCGAATGGATCGGCCGGAATCGCCGTTGCGTCCATCTGTGTGGAGCTCGGCACGATGACGACGGCTTGCTCTTTCCCGCGTTGGCAGCCGAGCCCGAAGCACACGAACACGAGGCACCCAAGGACGATGGTGGAAGCGAATCGATTCACGATGCTACTATACTCCGCGATGGGCGAACGGTTTCCGTTTTCGATTCCCAACGGTTGGTTTCAGGTTGCCTACAGCGACGAGCTCGAGCCGGGCGGCGTGGCACCGCTCCACTACTTCGGCCAGGATCTCGTGCTTTTTCGCGGCCAAGGCGGCGAGGTTGGATTGCTCGATGCGTTCTGCGCACACCTCGGTGCCCACCTGGGGCATGGGGGGGTGGTCGACGGCGATCGGATCCGCTGCCCGTTCCACGCTTGGGAGTTCGACACGCAAGGCGTCTGCCGCAACGTTCCCTATGCGAAGAAGGTCCCGCCGAAGGCTAAGGTGGCGCGCTGGCATTCCGTCGAACGCAATCAGATCATTTGGGCCTGGCACCACGGTGACGGGGCTCCGCCTTCTTGGGAGATCCCCGAAGTCGTCGAAGTGTCGAGCGACGCATGGACGGCACTCGACCGTCACCGCTGGATCGTACGAACGCACAACCAAGAGATCGGCGAAAACGCGGTCGACCGGGCGCACTTCCGTTACGTGCACGGCACGACCACCGTGCCGGAGTCCGAGCTCCAAATCGACGGTCACGTTCGTCGAGCGGTGCAACATGTCTCCATGAGGACGCCGCGCGGCGAGGTGAAAGGTGAGATCAGGGTCGAGGCGCATGGCATGGGCTGCACGATCACTCGTTTCACCGGCATCTGCGAGACCGTTCTCTTGCTCTCCCACACTCCCATCGACGGCTGTTCCGTCGACTCGCGCTTCTCGTTCACGCAACGAAAGGCGGACGAGGGAAGCGGCGTTGCTGCTGCCGTGATCAACGAAGTCGTACGGCAGATGAATCAGGACATTCCGATCTGGGAACATAAGAAGTACTTGCCGAAGCCCATGTTGTGCGACGGGGACGGGCCGATCCCGGAGTACCGCAAGTGGGCGAGTCAGTTCTACTGCTGAGTGGCCGGCACAGCGCCCTCGAGGAAGCGCAGGTACCGTGTGGCGATCACGCCCACGAGCAACATGTCGTTGTGGTCGATTCGCGGGACTTCGATGTACTCGTCCGCGTGAAAGAGCCTTGCAAGCTCTTTGCCATGATGCGCATCGATGATTGAGTCCGCGGCCCCGTGGGCGACGAGCAGTGGACATGACACCCGTCCGGCAAAGTCACGGGTCATGAACCGGTGCTCCAACACTCGGCCTACGGGAAGCCATCCGTAGTGCTCCTTTGCGAGGTCGACGGCCGAGGTGAAGGTCGACTCCATCACGAGCGCGCCCGGATTCACTTTTGCTGCCAGTTGCACTGCGACGCCACCACCGAGACTCCGGCCGTGAATCGCGACGCGCCCAGGTTCGGCGCCGAGCTCCTCGGTCAACCACTTCCACACGGCCATCGCATCCTTGTGCAGACCGGCCTCGCTCGGGACTCCGGTGCTTCCGGGGTAGCCGCGGTAGTGGACGCCGACGAAGTCCCACCCCTCACTCAACAGCAGGTTCTGCAGCTCGATCTGCGCGAGGAGGGACGACGCATTGCCGTGGAAGTAGAGCACGACACGCCGGGGACCGGTTCGAATGGCGGCCCGGTGCCACCCGTACAGAGACTCCGAATCCTCGGTCGGGATGCGGAGCTCGGTGGCGCCCACCTGGGACGCGAGGTTGCTCAGCAACGAAACGCTCACGCCCTGCGGCCCAGGGAAGACCATCTGTCGTTGAAACTGTGAGAACAAGCCCATAGCGACCCACCCCGTAACGACCGCGGCAATCAAGCCCAAGGCGACGTTGCGCACCACGGTCACATCTCACCCGATATTCTGGGCATGGTGACGAACCATGAATTACCATGCGAAGCGATGACAGAAACCATGAAATTTCTCGCCGTGGGGCTGGTGTTGCTCTTAGGGGCCTGCGGGGGGTCGAAGTCCACGGGCTCGACGGGCAAAGTGAGCGCGATCGAGGCGATGGGCGTCACACCGCCCGATTCGCCCTGGGAAGAGATGAGCGTCGCGGATAAGGAGTTCTACATGATCGGCAAGGTAAACCCGATCATGAAGGAGCTCTTCGCCGCGCATGACGCCGAGGAGTTCGCCGAATTCGATTGCGTCGATTGCCATGGCGAAGAGATGCGCGAGATCGATTTCAAGATGCCCGCGCCCTCGATGTACATCGTTCCGCCCGAGGGAACACCTGGACACCGCGGGATGGTGTCGACCTTTCCAGAGACCGTGAAGTTCATGGAGGAGACGATCACGCCCGCGATGGGCAAGCTCCTCGGGGTCGAGAACTTCACGTGCGCAGGTTGTCATCCGAGCGAGGCGCCCAAGAAGAAGAAAGCGGCCACGCCGAAGCGAAAGCCCTCGAAAACCAAGGGATAGCGCGCCCGCGGGCCTTCTTTGACCGAGCTGGTGCGCGTGCTAGCTTTCAGCCACTTTTTCCCGGAGGGAGTCCGATGACCTGGGTCATTACACGTCTTTGCCGCGACTGCGTCGACAAATCCTGCGTCGATGTGTGCCCCGTGGAGTGCATCTACGAGTACAAGGGTGACGATCGCGAGACGTTCCCGAACCAGCTGTACATCCAGCCCGAAGAGTGCATCGATTGCGGTGCGTGTGAGCCGGAGTGCCCGTGGGAAGCGATCTACGAGGACGCCTCGGTTCCGGAGGTGTTCGAAGAGGATACCCCGCTCAACGCGAAGATGATGGACGACCAGGACGACTTCGAGGTTCCCGTTAACGACGGAACCGACCAACCGACGCCCGAACAGGTCACCGAAAACAAGGCCAAGTGGGGCCTAGCGAGCTAGGCGCTCGCGTGGGGGCGGCGGGGTGGGGATGAAGGGCCCCCACTCTCCGCGTAACCGTCGAGCTGAGTCGCCGTTAGAAAAAAGCAGACTGATCCGCTCTTCTCCGCACAAGGCGGTAGACGGCGTAGGCGTAGGCGATCGCTAGTGCTGTGACGAGCACGTAGGCCGCGTTGAGGTAGAGGTCTGCTAGGTCGTTGGCGCTCCAGTGGAACTGCTGGACTAGGCGGTTCATGTCGCCATCGCTTTCGCTGCCGATCGCCGAGCCCCAGGGCATTTGGGAGACGTCGGCCGATACGGTGCGCCAGAGCATCAGTGCTTGGGTGAAGCAGAGCGCGGCGGGGACGAGCGCGATCCATCGCCAGAAGTCCCAGCGCAATCGGTCGGGGAGCGGAAAGTGGAAGGCGACCAGGAGGAACCCGCCGAACACGATTTCGCCCAACACGCCCGACAGGATTTGCCACATCAGGGTTTGGCGCGGTGGGACCACGAACGTGATGACGGCCCACGCCAGCAACACCGCTGAGACACTGCCGAGCATGAACCAATTCTTCTCGCGGTAAGTGTGGAAGATCAGCCACCCGAGCACGGCGGCTACGAGCAGCCCCATCCACACCGATTGGTCGTCGTCCCAGAAGGTGAAGAACGGAAGCGGGATGGCGATACGGCTGCTGAGCCATGACCCGGCTGCATGACCGACTTCGTGAAAAGGCATGCCGACCAGAGACGCCAGCAATCGCCCGAAGTTGGTCGAGCAGAAGAGCCAACTCAAGAGCATCACCACCGGCACTCCGATGACATTCTCCATCCCCTCGTCGTACCGGCTTCGGCTGTGGGTCAGCCGCGGGCCTTTCTTTGCCTCCGAAGACGGGCTGGCTGCGAGCGGCGCCAGAATTCGCGCCGCCGGAAGGGAAGTACGGAGCGCCCTCGCCAGATGAAAGAACGCGCCGTCGCCAAGCCACAAGCCGCCGCAGGACCGGCACTGCCAAGAGCCGACATCGTCCGCGCCTTTTACGCGAAGTGGTTGCATGACGGGGTCCACGCACTTCGGGCAGCGCATCCCCATCTCTTCTCCGAGCGACACCGGCACGACGTCAGTCGCTTTGGCGAGCGAGCCGCCGCCGACAAGCTGACGGATTTCGTGCCGGTCGAGGAAGAGCCCACGGCATTGCGTGCACAGCTCGACCTGGACGCCCGGACTCGCCTCGTATTCCGACAGAGGCATCGAAATGCATGTTGGACATGGCCCCACAGACTCAATGTAATATAACGCCCCGCATGCGACGAATGCTGGCTGAGAACGGGGTGTTCTTGCTACGGGTCTCGGTGTCTTTGTTGATGCTGAGCCACGGGGTTCCCAAGGTGTTCGAGTACGAGTCACTCGTTCAGAGCTTTCCGGACCCCCTCAACGTGGGCAGCGAGATGAGCACCATGTTGATCCTTTCTGCCGAAGTGGGGTGCTCGGTCTTGCTGCTGCTTGGTCTGTTTGGCCGGTTCGCGTCCGCGACCCTCTTCATCGCGATGATGGTGGCCGCGTTCGTGCATCACGTCGAGGACCCCTTTGCGATGCGAGAGCTACCTCTGCTCTACGCGTCGGTCTACGCATGCCTCACGTTCACCGGTCCGGGTTCGCCGTCGATCGACGCATGGTTCACGAGGACGGTGTTTGAAAAAGAGGACGCAGCCTCTCGAGGGCGGCGGCAAGCTGAGCCGGGGGCACCGACGTGAAGCACACTCGGACCCATTTCGCGTAGTCGGCGCCGCACGAGCGTCCCGGTGTGAGGAGCACGCCTACGTCGGCGCAGCGTTCCAAAAACACGCTGCAGTCCTCTGCTTCAGGGTCTAGGTGTGGACTCACGTCGATGAACAGGAACGTTCCGCCTGCGGGCCGGGCCACGCCGAGCGCGTCGGCTGCCTCGTACCCTGCATCCCGGTAGAGCGAGCGACTTTCTTTGATCCATTGCCCACCCTGGCGCAGCGCTTCGACCGCACCGAACTGCATGGGGCGCGGAGCGCAATACGTATGGAACGTCTGCATTCCGGCGATGGCGTTCATGATGGCTTCCGGGGCGTGCGTGAAACCCACCCGTGCGCCGGCGAAGCCATACGTCTTAGAGAGCGTGTGAAACGCGATTGCACGGTCGCGGATGCCGGTCCGCTTCCAAACCGCCCCGGGCGGCTCTCCACCGAAGTAGATCTCTTCGTAAGCCTCGTCGCAAAGCACCCAAAGCCCATGACGCTGGGCGACGCGCAGCATGGCATCGACGGTGGCCTCCGAGAGTGCGACTCCGCTCGGGTTGTTGGGCGTGTTGATGTAAAGCGCGACGGTGCGGTCGGTGACAGCGCCTTCGAGGGCCGCCTCGGGATCGAACCCGGGTTCGTCGAGGCGGGTGTAGAACGGAACTTGCACCGGTACCGCGCCCTTGGTGGCGATGATCCCCCGGCTGAGCGGCCAGAACGGGGATGGAAGCAGCACCTCATCGCCCGGCTCGAGCAACACCTGACACACGATGCTCAGGCCCGCGGTGGCGCCCGACATGACCTGGACGAGCTCTCGATCGAGTGTCTCGCCGTGTCGACCTTCGACGTAGGCGATGAACGCGTCGATCAAGCTCGGCTCCCCTCGAACCGGGGCGTACTTGTGGAGACCCGGGTGTTCGCTGCTCAGCTGGCGTTCAGCCCGGGCTTCGATCACCGGGTCGCGGTAGGTGTCTCCGATGTGCAGCGGATAGATTTGCTCGTTCTTGGCGCGGGCGCGCTGTTCGAGCTGGCTGTAGACGCGATGCGAGACCGCCTGGGCGTGCTCGGAGATCTTTGGGAAACGAGGCACGTGAGCTCAGAGCCAAAACAGGCTGACGATGGTGACCGTGCAGATCCCCACCAGGGCTTGGAGCGGAAGTCCCAACCTCAAGAAGTCGGTATACTTGTACCCGCCAGGGCCATACACCATCAGGTTCGTTTGGAAGCCGATCGGCGTCGAGAAGGCTGTCGCGGCGGCGATCATGATCATATAGCTGATCGGAAGGAGACCGATGCCTTGCGCTTGGGCGGCCGTCGCAGCGATGGGAAACATCAGCGCCGCGGATGCCTTCGTGGTTACGAGCCCGGCCAACACGGCAGTGATCGCATAGAGCGCAACGAGCACGCCGACGCTCCCAAACGGTGCCGCAAAATCGATGATTCGCGAAGCGATGACCTCCGCTGCGCCGCTCTTCTGAATCGCGATTGCAACTCCGAATGCTGCAGCGATCGCGATGAGCACCGTCCAGTCGACCGAGCGCCGCGCCTGCTCACCCGTGAGGCAGCGCGTCAGGAGCATCAAGCCGGCAGCGCTCAGTGACGCGGTCATCAGGTTCATGGTGCCGGTGGTGTTCACGAGAACCATCAGGAAGAGAATCACGGCGGCGAGCCACGCGCGGTCGTGCCGTGGTGGAGCACTGTCTTCGACTTCAGCGATCAAAGCGAAGTTCGGGTCCCTCTGACGGGTCTGGGCGAAATCGGGGTGGGACTCGATCAGAAGCACGTCGCCGGCCTGAAGCCGGATGTCGCCGACTTTGGTCTCGGTCACGCGAACGCCTTGGCGATGAACGGCGAGAATTGCGGCGTCGTAGATCGTTCGAAAGCGGCTCTGCCGGACGGTTTGCCCCGTCAGCGACGAATGGGCGGCGATCACGGCCTCGACCAGCCGCCGGTCCCGCCGCGCCGTGATCTTGTCCACCTGGTCGGTGTCGGGAACGATGCGCTGCTTCCGAAGATCAACCACCGAATCCACTACCCCGGTGAAGTGCAATCGATCGCCTTCGCGCAGCACCGTCGTGGGCGGAACCGCGGCCAGGACTCGGCCTGCGCGTTCGATCTCGTAGAGGTAGACGCCCCGCAGCGAACGCAACCCCGCCTCCTCGATGCTTTCTCCGATGACCGGCGAGCCTTTCTCTACTCGCATGGCGATTGTGTACTCGCGCGCCTTGCCGAGGTCTTGCATCGCGCCGCGGCGGTCCTTGAGCAGCCATTGCGACGTGGTGACGATGAACAGCATGCCGATCCCAAGCGCCGGGATGCCGATCTGCGCGATCTCGAACATCTCGAACTGGATCGTCGGGTCCCACTCCTTGGCCAAGCCTGCCACGACCAAGTTTGTGCTCGTGCCGATGAGAGTGCAGGTTCCCCCGAGAATCGACGCGTACGACAGCGGCAAAAGCATCAGAGAGACGCTGAAGTGGCAGCGGCGCGCCCAACCCGTGACGAGAGGCACGAACATCGCGACAACCGGTGTGTTGTTGAGGAACGCCGACAGTGCGGCCACCGGGAACATCATGCGAAGCTGGCCGCCAGCCAAAGACCGCGGGCGGCCGAGCACGACACGGCCGGCGAGATCCAGGCCGCCGGTTTCCTTCACGCCCGCCGCGACGACAAAGAGCGCGGCAATTGTGATAACGGCGGGATTCGAAAAACCCGTGAACGCTTCGGACGGGTCGATGATCCCCGTCAGGAGTAGCACCGTGACGCCCGCGATCAGCACCAGGTCGGGCCCAGCCACGTTTGCGGCCATGACGACCACCATCCCAACGATCACCGCGACCGTGATCCAGCCGTCACCCGTCAACATGCTGGCGGAGATTAGCAGCCGCCGTCCCGAATGACCCGTTCTTGATGGGAACCGGCGGGAATCATCCTATGGGGCGTATCGATCGGCCTTTTCACGGAACATCATTGCAGCGTCGTGGTCGCCGCGACGATCCGCATCGAGAGCACCTTCGCGGTAGTAGTCGAAGCGGGCATTGCTGGCGGTCATCGTGATCCACAACGCGAAGCAGCCGCCAAACAGGCTGGCCACGCGCCACAGCGGGCGCAACCGCGGTGTGAAGTAGAGCTGCCGTCCCATCACGAACAGCATGGCGATCGCTGTCAACGTGCACCCCGTCTTCACGCCCGGAAGGTCGACGAACATGCTGATCATCGGAGCTACGACGAGCCCAACGAGCGACAGGTAGAACACCTGCGAGGCACGCTCATCGATGCCGCCGCCCTCGGCGCGCTCTTCGACCAGGCTCCGCGCCGGTCGCGTTAGCGCGCGGCCAAGCTTATGGATCCAATCCACTGGGGCGAAGACAATCAGCGCGATCCCGATCATGTACATCGGGAGCCACCCTTCCTGAGGCGCCAGGAAGTGAAAGGCCAGCGGCGCAGCTACGAGGAGCGGGGCAGCCATGCGCAGCGCGGGAAGCTCGACGCGGTCCTGCATGCTGATGATCAGGTATCCAACGCAGCAGATCATCGGCAACCAATAGGGCTGCCCTTCGGCAGCCGACCATGCGGCGACGTAGAAGTAGACGATGGCCGTGGTGATGCAGAAAAGCACATAGGCCGCAACGCTTCCTCGCGGGGCCTGATCGGAGCGCGAAAATGCAGCGCGCGCGCTCAGCATCGGAAAGAACACGAAGCACACGAGATAGAGCGAAAGAAGATAGTGGTAGGGAACCGAGTCGAGGAGGCTACAGGCCCAGCCGAGGGTGTAGCCGGCAGCGATGAGCACGATCGCGATTCGATGAGGCCGATAGAGCGCTTGGCTCAATGCGAGCACGCCGGTGAACGCCAAGACGCCGAGGTAGAAAGCCGAGCTCGGGACGAAGCCGTCGAACCAGGGGAAATGCGCTACGTTGAAGGCACCGACCCCATACTTGGCGCCTTGCGGCATCATGTTGAGCCAAGTGTCGAAGGCGAGCAGAGCGAGGACGAAGCGCAAGACCAAGTACGGTCGGGCCAGGGCTACATCTCCGAACCAATACCGCTCCAACGCTTTCATCGCGCAGCCGTCCTGACGGTTTCGTGCGCCCGCTCGCCACCGCATCGAAGGCTGTACTCGCGGATGCCGCGCTCATCATCGCAGTGATTGACGAGCTCGACCTGCAAGACGCCCTCCGCCTCGCACTGTTTTTGAAGGAACGCATTCACCACGGAGCGCCGGTTCCGGCCCACATAGTCCAACCAATCTCGATGGATGAGCTTCTCGATCGAGATCGCTTCGCGCTGGCCCTCCGCCCGTTCGAGGGTTGCGCTCGTCTCGCACGACGGCGCTTCGGACCCAGTGAAGCTCCGCCAGGTGAAGCGTTCGTCCCCAGCGTCTTCGCGCGTGAGATAACTCAGCGGGATCAGGAATTGAAGCAAGACGAAGGCCCCGATGAACGCACCGGTCCGGCGCCGGGCTTTGCCACTCGGTTGGGCGGGAGGTGGCTCCGTCTCGACAGATGCCATCACCTCAACATCGGCGCCCAGCGCCTTCGTGTCAAAGTTCGTTCGAGAGCCGAATTGGGCTGTTAGCTCGCTAACGGTCGGTCTCTACTTGCCCTTCATCAGCCGACCAAACGCATGAGCTCGCCAACCGAGTGCTCCGCCTCGATCGGGTGGCGCAGCGGCTGCCGCTCGTTGACCTTGTAGTGCGTACGGCGCCCCGTGCGCGTGCGGGAAATCACGCCCGCCGCCTCGAGCTCGCCGAGAATCCGCTGCACCGCGCGCTCTGTGATGCCCACCGAGAGAGCGATCTCCCGGACCCGGATATTGGGGTTACGGGTGATGCACACCAGCACATGTCCGTGATTGCTCAGGAAAGTCCATGTGGGGACAGAAGTCTCGTTCGGGCCCTTCATCTGCTATTCAATACATAAAACACAGAACACGTATTGACAAGCATGTTTCATATATCATGTTTTGAAGGTCATGAATGGCCGAAAACACCTGACGGATGACCTGCGGGCCGGCGTCGTCGTCTTCCTGGTAGCCTTGCCTCTGTGCTTGGGGGTCGCGCTGGCGTCCGGGGCCCCCCTGTTCAGCGGGCTGATCTCGGGTATTGCCGGCGGCATCGTCGTGACACTGGTGAGTCGGTCGCGACACGGCGTGAGTGGGCCGGCGGCCGGACTTGCGGTGATGGTCGCGGCGGGCATCGAAACGCTCGGGTTCGAAGCCTACCTGCTCGCTGTCGTCATCTGCGGTGTGGTGCAGCTCGCGGCCGCGTTCCTCAAGGCGGGCATCATCGCCCACTACTTCCCGTCCAGCGTCATCAAGGGGATGCTTGCCGGCATCGGGATCATTCTCATCCTCAAGCAAATCCCGCACGCGCTTGGTTACGACCACTCATGGGAAGGCGAGCTCGAGTTCCTCCAGCGTGACGGCCACAACACGTTTACCGAGATCGGTTACGCCCTTCAGGCCCTGAGTCCCGGCGCCATCATCGTCACGGCACTCTCTTTGACCATCCTCCTTTCGTGGCAGCACCCGGTCGTCAAGCGAACCCGTGTCGCGCAGGCGCTCCCTGCGCCTCTTCTCGTCGTCCTTCTGGGCATCATGCTCAATCGAGCGTTTGCCGCGCTAGCTCCGAACCTCTCGATCTCCAAGGCTCACCTTGTGAGCGTTCCGACCTCGTCGAGCGTCGGGGAGTTTTTCTCGCATTTCACGCGCCCCGATTTCTCTCAGCTCGGCAACCCCGAGGTCTACCTGATTGGCCTCACGCTTGCGCTCATCGCCAGCATCGAGACCCTCCTGTCGGTCGAGGCGACCGACAACCTCGACCCGGAGAAGCGGGTCACTCCCACGAACCTCGAGCTCAAGGCGCAAGGCCTCGGCAACATCGTTTCAGGGTTGCTCGGCGGCATCCCCCTCACGCAAGTCATCGTGCGAAGCACCGCCAACATCGAGTCGGGGGGAAAGACGCGCCGCGCGTCGTTCATCCACGGGGTGCTCCTGCTCATCTGCGTGGCGACGATTCCCGGCCTCCTCAACGAGATCCCGCTTGCATGCCTGGCGGCGATTTTGCTGGTCATCGGGTACCGCCTGGCGAGGGTCTCGCTCTTCAAGCGGATGTGGGGGGAGGGCCTGTGGCAGTTCCTTCCGTTCATCGTCACGGTCGTCGGGCTGGTGTTCACCGATCTCTTGAAGGGCATCATGCTTGGGATGCTCGTCGCCTTTTTCGAGATCCTCATCTACAACTACCAGATCAACTTCTATCGCGAAGAAACGGCGGGGAGTTGCATCACGATCCGGCTGACCGAGCACATGACGTTCCTCAACAAGGCGGCCCTCAAGCGGATTCTTCGTGAGGTTCAACCAGGTTGCGAGGTCACTATCGACATGTCGGGCACCCGGATTCTCGACCACGACGTTCGTGAGGTCATCGACGACTTCGCGACTCATGCTGGCGCCGACGGCATTCGCCTCACAATCCTCGGCGAGGCACATCCCACCATCGCGCTGACCGAAAGCACCAGTGGGATTCACTGAGGCGCGGTGTCTGACGGTGCGGGCCGCGAGGCGTAGCCCAGCTGGAACGAGACTCCGTCCTGGCCCGCGTAAACCAGGTCGATCCGGTCGGTCCGCGAGATTGCGTCGGGGCTCCGCGCGCCGAGGCTGTCGAAGCCCTCACCACTGCCGCCGAGGCTCTCCCCAAGTGGTCGCCAGAGCAGCAGTTCGTCCGACACCGCCAGCTCCACCGACCAGCGGGTACCGTTCCGTCGTCCGTAGTAGAGGTGGTAGGCGCTGTTGTGAACGATCAAGCTCGGATCCGTGATCTCCGAAGTTGGGGCGTCGACACGGGTCAGTTGCCCGAGGGTACCGTCGATGATTGGGTTCCAGGGGCCTTCGACGTCGTTCGCGTAGTACGCGCGAAGCTCTGTTGCGTCAGTCGAGAGGGTGGCACGCACGACCATCAGCCACAGCCCATCGCGGAAGACCACGCTTGGTGCGTCAAACGACACCACGTTACCCGAGGGTACGAGAATGGGAGCAGGGCTCTTCACGAAGAGGACAGGGTCCTGCGCCGAAACCGCCGCCCGGATGCTCCCCGCACCGTTGTCGTCTCGAGCGGTGTAGAAGAGGTGCAAGAAGCTCCCATCCGATTCCAGCTCCGGGTCCTGAAGGCCCATCGACTCGTACGGCTCCGTAGGAAAGAGCACGGGGACCCCGTCGGCGAGATCAACCAGTCCCGGCACTTCCCGGTCGCCGACGAAGATCTCACCATCGACCTCGAACGCCACTCGCGTGGTCGCTTGGTGCATCGCGATGGACGGGCTGCGCGCGCCAGCATGCGCCGGGCTCGGGTTGCCTTGAACGGCAACCATCATGGGCATCCGATCGACCCAGGACCGCGGGCTGTCACAGAACAGCGTCTCGATGCCGATCCGGGCGATTGCTGCGCTGGTGGTTGCTGCCCCAAGGTTACGGCCAAACACCACGAACCGCGCTTCAGCGAGCGAGCCCGAATCGAAGGAATAGGTGCCCATCGAAACGCGATCGCGCTGCACTTCGACCGAGCCGCTAGGTGACAGGATGAGCGACCACGTCGTGCCATTGGTGCCGGCGTCGAACGTGTCGGCGACCGCGTCTCCAATCATTAGGTTCACCACTTCGCGAGACCCGCTCAGAAGCAAGCCCACATCGGCATCAACGAAGACCCCGGGCTCCGAAGCCGTGAAGGCCATGCCCGCGCTTTCTAGGCACGTGCCGTTGCAACCGATCGGCAATACGAACTCGACGTCGACTTGGACGCGCTCCGAGGCGAGATTCACGGGCTCGCCGATGACCCCTCCGCCTTCGGAGGTCGCTGTTCCGTTCGGGATCAGGCCGCGCGCGGTCACCACCGGCTCGAGCTCACCAAACGTGCTTGCGCCGAATCCCGCGCCAGCCACACACCCTTCGAGGGTTTGCCCTGCGCACTTTTCGAAGTCGAGCAGCCCCGGGAGCGGAGGGTTGTCGTTTGGTTTGCAACAGCTCCCCGTATCGACGCAGCAGCTTGCGAACGCGCCGCACTCCGATGCACCACACGCATCGATAGCGGTGAAGCAAGCGGCCGCCGCTTCTATGTACCCTCCCGTGTCCGGAGCATCCGTGCTCAGGAAGTCGGAAGGGTTTCGCTGCGGGTTGGCGAGGAACTGGTCGAAGTCCTCGACTCCTTCGACTCCACCGTCGAAATTCGGACCGGCCGCGCCGTCACCGCCTGCGCCTTGGGCCGGCCCCGGAGCGCCACCCGCGCCACCCGAGCCCGCGGCATCGCTGAACCGGCTATCGTCGCCGGCCTCACCACAACCCACCGAAAGCGCAGCCAACACGGCGGCCATGCAGAGCCACTTCCAGTGCTGGTTTCGTCGATTTCGGCTCACGGCTTCCTCCAAGTTTGCTCCAAAGGGATTAACTGATCGGTGCGACTGCCGTCTGGTAGATTCAAGCGCCGTGCCAACAGGAAGCGGAGCCGGCTTGGATCGTCTGCTCGGGGGGTCACAGCGATTCCAGTAATGTTGCATTCCTCACCAAGGCAGCCGCTCCGAACCAGGGTCGACGCGTTGCTCAAGATGGGGTTCACCGGGAACGGCACGGGCTCTGGTAGCTCGAACTCTAAGATCGATGTGTCGTGCGTTCGCGCCTCCGCCAGCGCCACCGCCCAGTCGCCCGGGGTGCTCTGGGCCAGGAACCAAATGCGGAGCCGCATGCCGTCCTCTTCGAATGAAACGAGCGGCTCGGCCGAACGAATTCCGGCTGCCGCAAACGGCCCGAGCTCATCGGCGACGAGAACCACGCGACGCATCGGGCCGCCGCCTTCTCGAATCACTTCGAGCGCTCGGGAGATCCGTGTCGCGTGGATTTCGCTCGCTGCGCCGCCGCCGTCGATGCAGGTGAAGAGTAGCCAGTAGCCTTGCAGAGCCTCCGGATCCACTGGAATTAACGCGGGATCACGCAAGCTCACGCACTCGGGAATCTCGTCTGGAGAAAGCGTCGGTGTGCTCGGAAGCGTGAGTGCGGTCGTCGGCCCGCCCACGGGACGGACGATTTGGATCCCGAATAGATCCCGCTCACTCGGCTCGCTCACGACCTCCCGTGCGAACGACAACACCAGGTCCCGAAGCTCCTGCTCGTCGTTGAGCTCGGCCAACAAATGGGGCTCGCGGACGCTCCGATTGTCGGAACACGATCCATCGAGGCACGATGGTGGATCGTCGCCGACCTTAGGCGACGCGCTGGTCTCCCAGCTATCGAGCCGCCAGTCTCCCCCCTCGTCGGTGGCCACCCTGGCGTGGCCAAGGGCGTACCCGATATGGGTCGTCGGCTCGAGCTCGGGGCCATGGTTGCTCCCCTCGATGATCAAGTCCCACTGGATATCGGAAACCGAGTTTCGTGAGCTCGCCAGAGCCGGTGAACCCACATAGGCCTCCACCCAGGAAGGGGTGAATTCCAGAGACGAGGCACTCAATGTTGCACTTTGTTCATCGAACTGGCTCGGATTGGCACAGTCTTGCTTGGCGCTCCCGAGCGGGCCCACGTAGACATCGCTTCCTCGCCCCTGCGCTGCGAGGTGAAGCCCCGGGACCTCGGCACAGTCGGCGGTGGTCACCATGTTTTCGATGGGCATGACCGTGAAGTCCTCGAGCACCGGGTTTCCAGCCACGGTGACGAGGGCTTTCAGCATCGGCTGGTTGTCGTCGTCGAGGACCGGTCGAAGCTCGATCTCGACGTCGACGTCCTTGTCGACCGTTGCCGTCGCGCGCGCAATCTCGACGTCGGCCTGCGTGACCAGGACCAAGCCTCCTGCGTGAAGGGTGACCGCGAGCTCGTCTTGGAGCTTGCTTCCGGGCGCCGAGTCGGTGGCCACCGTGAGCACGACCCCCGCGTACCGATCACAGGTCGCGTCTGAGGTGCATCCATCGGAGTCGGTGGAGCGAAGGGTGCTGTTGACCCAACCGCCAAGCGCGAGTGACACGCAATCATTGCTCACCAGCGAGCGCGGCGAGTCATCCGGTAGAAAACCCCCGAGGAAGGTCGTGCCGTCGAGCGAGGGCCGCATGGGAACCCAAGGCGCCTCTGCCGTTGGCGCGAAGGTCCACCCGACGCGAAGGTCTGCAGCAGTCCAATCCTCGCTCAGCGTCGGGGTCTGGCGCTCGCAACACACGGGCTCCTCTGCGCAATCGGGGTCGTCGCAGTCGAATGCCAAATCGCCGTCGTCGTCGAGCCCGTCATCACAGAAGAGCTCGATCCCCGAGCGGACGCCACCGTCCGGGGGCAACAAGTTGCGGTCGGGCGCGTTGAGCAAGGAGCAGCCACCGGTGAGCAACGCGATTGAGGCGGCGACCCAAAGCCTCATTGGCGCGCTCCGATCGGCATGCGCAAGGAGGCAAAGCCGCCGTTCCTCGAGAATGAAACACCGACTTCGGGCGCTTCGCGCTTCTGCTTCCCGCGGTGCACCCCGTACAACACGATGGCGCTCACGCCCAAGGCGATTGTCGTGCCCCAAAACACATCAGCCGCGAGGTTGAAGCGGTCCGTTCTGTCAGCGAGGTCTTCTGCACGCTGGAGGTCTCCCGCATCGTCCGTCATTCGATACTCGGCTGCCGCCTGCTCGTACTCGTCGTTGAGGGTCCTCGCGCGAAGTGAAAGACCCAAGGCGACCGCGGCGGTTGCCAACGTGCTGGCAGCGGTCCCGATCGCTGCGTTGCGGAGTCGAGGCCGCGGCGGTTCCTCGAGGAGCTCAGGCTCGGGTTCGAGAACGGGCGCCACGACTGGAAGCGGCGACAACGGCAACTCGACGACCGCGATTTCTCCTCGCACGATCTCCTCGCTGCGCTCGATGGGGACGTACCCCTCCTTTTCGATGAAGGTGCTGTGCTTGCCCGGAGGAAGCGCGAGCTCGATCGGGGTCTCTCCGCGCGGGGCGAGGTCTTTGCGGTCGACCCAAAGGAGGGCGCCCGCCGGATCGGTGACCACTCGAAGAACCGCAACCTTCGCTCGAAGCGCATCGCGGCGGGCAGTGGCATCGTCGCGATCCGCCGCCGGTAGCCCTTCGATGCGGAGGTACTCGCTGAAGTAATTGAAGGCCTCATCGCGCCGCTCTAGCTCGTCGAGCACGATCGCCGCGTTGAAAAGCGCGTTGCGGCTGCGCACGATCTGCAGGCTGTCGACATAGGCCTCGAGCGAGCGCTGAAGAAGCATCGTCCGCTGCGATTCGCGCGCGCGGCTCGCCTGTTGGTAGAGCCGGTTTCCTTCCTCGAAGTAGGTGCGCGCCTCGGCGTTCTCCGTCGCCTCTTGAGCAGCCGCAACCACGGGGCTCCCCAAGCCGAGCAAGGCAATGAGCACGAACGAAAAAAGAGTAGGCACGGATTAGAAGTCTGTCTTAATGGGAGGCGGTTTGGGGCGCGATCTCTTCTTGAGCCGAACGACGAGCGAATCGTCTTTCGTCGCGACGAGGCGACGCTGCTCCGGCCGGTAGCCCTGAAGCGAAAACCGTACCGTCGCCTCGGTCCCGGAATCGAGCTCGAGCACGAGGGGGGTTTTCCCCTTCTTCTCCCCGTTTAGCGCGACAAATGCGCCATGTGGGCGTGAATCGAGCTCCACTTTCACCCGCTCGACAGACACCTCCGGTTGTGAAGGTTCTGCGTAGTCGTCGGACTTTTGTGTCACAGGTGGCGGCAGTGCGGGCACTGCCGGCACCTCCACCTCCGGAGCCTGTTCTGGCGTGCTCATCGGCCACACGACGAACGCAATGCCCGCCACGATCGCCGCGACGAGCAATGGAATGCCCCACGTGGTGGCTCTGCGAGGAACTCCTGGTCCTTCGAGTGCTGCGCACAGCTCGCGCATGCTGTCGAAGCGGTCGTCCGGGTTCTTCTCGAGCGCGCGCAGCACTGCCGACTCGACGTGTGCAGGGATGCTGGCCTTCTTGCTCCGTTGCGAGGGTGGATCCGGCGCTTCGTTGCCGTGCTTGTAGAGCAACTGAAAGTGGTTGTTGCCGGTGAACGGCGGCGTTCCGGTAATCATCTCGTAGGTGATCACGCCGAGCGCGTAGATATCGGTTCGGTGGTCGACCACGGAAACCCCGCGCGCGAGCTCTGGCGAGATGTAGAGGGGCGTCCCCACGATTTGATCGGTTGCGGTGAGCTTTGGATCTCCGTGCTCCGGGTTTTTGATTTTCGAGATCCCAAAGTCGAGCACCTTCACGAAATCTTTGCCGTGCTTCTTGGTGATGAAGATGTTCTCGGGCTTGAGATCGCGGTGCACGATCCCCGCGTCGTGCGCGGCTTGAAGCGCCTCCCCGGTTTGCCTGGCGATCTCGATCGCTTCGTCCACGGGTAGGGCGCCCCTGTCGATCCGGTCGGCGAGGTTCTCGCCTTGCAGGAGGTCCATCACGATGAACAAGCGATGCTCTTCATCGTGGTCGAAGTTGACGACTCGCACGATGTGCTCGTGGTCGATCTTCGTCGCGGACTTGGCCTCGCGAAGAAACCGCTCCGTGGCATCCGGCTTGTCCGCTCGCCCTTCCGGCAGGACTTTGACCGCGAACGCCTTGCCGAGCATCGTGTGGGTGGCCTCGTAGACCCGCCCCATGCCGCCGATCCCGATCAATCGCTCGACCCGATAGAGACCGCCGAGCGTCGCTCCGATCAACGGATCGTGATTCGAGTCCCCTTCCACCATTTTCGATCGCGAATCTAGCACGTTCACCCTGTCCGCTGGCATCCGCCGGCAGCCCGCACTATCAGGGTAGCCATGGCGCTGATGCACTCCAAAGGCATGCCCCTCGGCACCCCCGCACCGTCGTTTTCCCTACCCGGGGTCGACGGCAAGTCGTGGTCGGTGGATTCGTTTGCGGACGCGGAGCTGTTGGTCGTGGTCTTCACCTGCAACCACTGCCCCTACGCGATAGCCAGTGAGGACCGCCTGCTCGAAATTCAAAACGACTATCGGGAAAAAGGGGTCCGGCTGGTGGCGATCAACCCGAATGACGCCGACACGTACCCCGACGATTCCTTCGACAAGATGAAGGAGAGGGCGGCCCAAAAGGGTTTCAGCTTCCCGTACCTCTACGACGAGAGTCAGGAAGTGGCGCGCGCGTATGATGCCGCATGCACCCCTGACATTTTCGTTTTCGATCGGGAACGCAAGCTCGTCTACAACGGCCGCATCGACGACAATTGGCAGCATCCCGATCAAGTGACCCGCCAAGATCTGCGGTCGGTTCTCGATGCCGCCTTGGAAGGGGGCGCGGTCGACTTCGAGCACGTCCCTTCGATGGGCTGCTCCATCAAGTGGAAGTAATGGCACACGTTCCCCCACTGGAGATGCCCCGACATGAGGTCCGCAGCGAGCTCAATCGCATTCGGCATCCGTATCGCGTAGCGATCGACCGAGCCAAGAACCCGTTCAACATCGGATCGATCATCCGGACAGCGCACTCGTTTCTCGCCAAGGAGATCATCCTCATCGGGACGGAACCCTGGTACGAGCGCGCGGCGATGGGGATGCAGCGCTACGAGAACATCGTCGAGCTTCCGACCGAGAGAACGTTCCTCGACGCAGCCGAAAAGGAAGGTTGGCCGTTGGTCGCGTTCGAGAAGGACCACGCGCAGGTGGGCTTGTGGGAAGCCGAGCTCCCCGAGAACGCGGTCCTGATCTTCGGCAACGAGGACGACGGCTGTTCCCCCGGCATCCTGGAGGCCGCCGACCAGGTCGTGGCCATCCCGATGTTTGGTATCAATCACAGCTACCCGATCAGCGTCGCTGCCGGCATCGCCATGGCCGAATGGGCCCGGAGACACTACGAAAAAGGCCGTTGTTTGTAGCCTTGCCTACCGCAAAAGTGACGCTAGACTCGCGCTCCTTCGGTGGGTGTAGCTCAGTGGTAGAGCACTGGATTGTGGCTCCGGTGGTCGCGGGTTCAATTCCCGTCACTCACCCCAACTCTTTGAAACTCTCGATGACCTTTGCCCCGTAAAATGGCTTCGCCATCACGGGGCTGCGCCTCTGACGCCGTTGGCGTCAGAAAGCTTGCACCCGTAGCTCAGCTGGATAGAGCGCCGGACTTCGAATCCGTAGGTCGAAGGTTCGAATCCTTCCGGGTGTGCCATTCGAAATCGAAGATTTC
>Ga0209456_10000305_pt1 | contig 27183 bp, 26 predicted proteins | sample COG_11_FD_184755 | JGI IMG/M metagenome (GOLD analysis project Ga0209456, IMG submission 184755) | Pelagic marine sediment microbial communities from the LTER site Helgoland, North Sea, for post-phytoplankton bloom and carbon turnover... | ecosystem: Environmental > Aquatic > Marine > Neritic...
GGTCGGGTCGTATCGGTGTACATGCCGGGCCGGCGCCGTACAGGCTCCAGCCCGCTCAGGACTTCAATGTCCGCCGCGTCGTATTGTTTCGCCATCTATACCTTGCCAGAGGTTGCCCAAGCGATGTTCGGCAGGGATTCTAGCCTGAATGCAGAAGCTCTGCACCCGGATTAGGGGGCGGAAAAATCTAGTTCAGGTCGGCGACCAGCGATTCGCGGATATTGTCAGCCACCGGGCTGACCTCGACGCGGTAGTTTTCGTGATCGATGCCGGCCATCAACGATGCACCTTCTTTGAGTGCGGCAACCTGCTCGGGCGGCAACTCGAAACGCAGGAAATGCACGGCAGACGTCTTGTCGTCGTCGGTGCGTTCGAGATCCTCGTCGGCGATCGCGAAGACGCGATCGAAATCTGCCACATGCACATAGGTGCGATCCTCTATGCCCTTGAGCTGGGTCAGCATGGCTCGGCGTTCCTCGACCTCGGGGAACTCGATCATGAACGTTGCTTTCCAGTTCGAACCATCGGGTATCAGTGGGTTGTAGGCGTCGAGCTCTTCGTTGATGCCGTCAGCTTCGAAGATGCGTTCGATGCGCAGCATTTCCTGGATCTGGTATTGCATCGTCAGCCGATCCTCGAAATAGAGTGCGGCATTGGTGCCCAGCTCGAGGCGGCGATTGCGCTTGTGAGCAATAACCTTCTCGCGGAATTCCGGACGAGCTACTGCATATTGTTCGAGGCTGAAAAGGTCGTCGCGTGTCAGTTTTTGCATAGTGTTCATATTCCGTAGGCTTTGCGCAGCAGGCTCATCGGATTATTGGCTTCGTGGTCATCGAGGTCCTGCACGATCTGCTCGGCTGCCATTGGGCAATCGCTCGCGAAATGGTCCGCATTGCCTTTCTTGAGCTTGTTGACCACGGGCCTCGCAATCTTCTTCGATACGTCGTGGAACTCCTTCTTGACGGCGTAGGTGCCATCGTGTCCCGAGCATCGTTCGATCGCTTCGACCGTCGTATCGGGCACGAGTTGCAGCGCGTCGCGAGTCTTGAGCCCGATATTCTGCACACGCAGGTGACACGGCACCTGGTAAGTGACCTTGCCGAGGCTGGTCTTGAATTCTGTCTTCAGCAGCCCGTCCCTGTGGCGCAGCATCAGGTACTCGAAGGGATCGAACATGGCGTCCCGGACCTTCATTACTTGCGGGTCGTCCGGGAACATCAGCGGCAGCTCCTGTTTGAACATGAGCGTGCACGAGGGAATCGGTGTAACGATGTCCCATCCCGCGTCGACCATTGCGGCCAATACCGGGATGTTGGCTTCCCTGGCCCTGGCAACGGCTTCGAGATCGCCAAGCTCGAGCTTGGGCATGCCGCAGCAGACTTCCTTCTTGGCCAGCGACATCGCAATGCCATTGTGCTCGAACACGGCCACGAGGTCTTCGTCGATGGCCGGGTGGTTGCGATTGCCGTAACAGGTTGTGTACAGCACGACCTTGCCCGTCGTGCTTTCCGTGGCGCGAGCCTCGACGTCACCAACGTCTTGCAGCCGCGACAGCCGCTTTCTCGCCGTATTCGAATGATAGGGAGGCACCGGTGCATCGCGATGCACACCGAGCGTGCTCTCCAGCAGCTTGCGCCCCGTCTTGCTGCGATTGGTGGCGTTGACGGCATTGACGACGACCGGGATTCCGGCGAGCTTGCCGACCCTGTCGGTCGCGCTCAGAATCTTGTCGCGTGTCGATGCGCCCTGCTTCCTGAAGCGCGCCGCTTTGGCCCTGAGCATCAGGTGCGGAAAGTCGATGTTCCACTCGTGCGGCGGGACGTAAGGGCACTTGGACATGTAGCACATGTCGCAGAGATAGCAGTGATCGACGACGTCCCAGTACACGGGCTTGGGCACGCCATCGACTTCCATCGTGTCCGATTCGTCAACGGCGTCGAACAGCGTCGGGAAGGAATTGCAGAGATTGAAACAGCGACGGCAACCGTGGCAAATGTCGAACACCCTTTCGAGTTCTTCGAACAAAGAGCCTTCGTCGTAGAATTCGTCGGATTGCCAGTCGAGTGCGTGCCGCGTCGGGGCCTCGAGGCTGCCCTCGCGCCTGCCTTCAGAGTTGCTCATCGGGAAAGAGCCGGGCCGCGAGGCCCGGCGCTCCTGTCTTATTCGTCGAGTGTGTCCAGTGCTTTCTGGAAGCGGTTCGCGTGCGAACGCTCGGCTTTGGCCAGCGTCTCGAACCAGTCCGCGATCTCGTCAAAGTCTTCCTCGCGAGCAGTCTTTGCCATGCCCGGATACATGTCGGTGTATTCGTGCGTCTCGCCCGCAATGGCGGCTGCGAGATTGTCGGCGGTCGAACCAATCGGCAGGCCGGTAGCGGGGTCGCCCGTTTCCTCGAGGTACTCGAGATGGCCGTGAGCGTGGCCGGTCTCACCTTCCGCGGTTGACCGGAAAACGGCTGCTACATCGTTGTAGCCTTCGACATCGGCTTTCGCTGCGAAATAAAGATAACGACGGTTGGCCTGGGATTCTCCGGCAAATGCGTCTTTGAGATTGCCTTCTGTCTTGCTGCCTTTTAGTGACACTTTATTACCCTCTCGAACGGTTGTTTTTAGAACGAGTCTAAGGACTCCTCACTCTATGCCTCGCCCCCGATCCTGTCAACCGTGGGAAACCACGGCGAGGATTGACGCTGCACAGGGCTGCCTGTAGCGTAACGCCGCAATACAGGCCCGAAGTATGCTATGAGTTCTGCGAAAAAATTCAACCTGGAAAAATCACTGGCCGAACTCGAGGAACTCGTCGAGGAACTCGAGTCCGGAGACCTGCCACTCGACAAGGCAATGAAGAAATTCGAGGCCGGCATCAAGCTCACGCGCGGCTGCCAGGCAGCGCTCAAGGAAGCGGAACAAAAAGTCGAGATCCTTCTCAAGAGCGCCGGCGACGAACAGCTCGAAGACTTCGAGATCGAGGAGTAGTCACTCGGCCATCAGGGCCATCAACGCAACGACGGTCGATTCGACGCCCGAACGCACGGCCGGTTCCGGCGAGATCTTGAACAGCGGCGAGTGATGGCTCGGCACCGGAGGGCCGCCTGCCATTTCGGTGTCGAAATCTTGCTGCGGTGTACCGCCTATTGCCCAGTAGACACTGCGGATATCGGGGTCCTGGGCAAAGAACGGAAAGTCCTCGGCGCCCATTCCCTTGGTCGGTATGTCGACGACGGCGTCGTCACCCATTGCCTCGGTCCACGCGACTTTCAGCCGGCGCGCCAGCGCTGCATCGTTGTTCACCGGCGGGACGCTCTCGTTCGAGATGATGACCTCGGGCAACTTGTCCTCAGGCAGACCGGCAACGCGGCCCATATTCTCGGCAATGCGCGTGATGCCGCTCAACAGGACATCGCGTGTCTCGACACTCGTATTGCGCACCGTAAGCTGCAGGTGCGCACGGTCCGAGATGATGTTGTGCTTGGTGCCGGAATGGAACGATCCCACGGTCACGACCCCCGGATCGCGCGGCGACAATTCTCTCGACACGAGCGTCTGCAGTGCCAGCACGATCTGGCTACCGAGCACGATCGGGTCCTTGCCGCGGTGCGGGCTCGCACCGTGCGCGCCGACGCCGTGGATGATGATGTCGACCGTGTCGGCACCGGCGTAAGGACTCCCCTCCTGGACATTGATTACGCCTGCCACGTTACTCGCCGAGACGTGAAACGCCAGCGCGTAATCCGGCGTACCGAATCTCTCCCAGATGCCATCATCGCGCATCGCCCGGGCACCCAGCACGCGCTCCTCGGCAGGCTGCACCACGAGTAACAGCGTGCCCTGCCAATCATCCTTGCGGGCCGCCATCTGCCGGGCCGTGCCGACGAGACTCGTGATGTGAACGTCATGACCGCAGGCATGCATCGTGAAGACTTCATTGCCAGTGATTGGATCGATCTGTTTCGCGCGCGATGCGTACTCGAGACCGGACTTTTCCTCGACGGGCAGGCCGTCCATGTCGGCCCGCATCATCACGAGCGGACCCTCGCCATTCTCGAGCATCGCGACAACACCTGTGCCGCCGACATTTTCGGTGACCTCGAAGCCGGCTGCGCGCAGTTCATCGGCCATGCGCTTCGCCGTCTTGAACTCGATCGTCGAGAGTTCGGGATTGCGATGGAAGAAATCGAACAGCTGCTCCAGGTGACCGTCGTAGTCTTTCTCAATCGCCTGATCGAGGTCGTCTGCGAACGCAGGTACCGCCAGCAGCGCCAGCGCCATCCAGGTGTAAGGCTTGATCATCGGAGACTCCGTTTCTTCTTGTTATGGGCCGAGTGTAGCCGCAAAATGCGGCGTAAGTACATTTTCAGGCAATACAATGAGCGAAGTCATCGGCAAACTGTCAAAGCCCTCTGTGTTCCTGTTTTCCGAGTTCGTCATCATCGTGCTCGGCGTACTCGTCGCTCTCGCCGTCGACAACTGGAACGAGTCGCGCAAGAACGACGAAATACGGGCGCACCTTATCGCGAGTCTGCTCAACGACCTCGGCGAAGACGCGAATGATTACAGCCAGTTTGCCGATGATTCGGAATTGCGCGCAAAGGCCGCACAGCTAATCCTCTCGCACGCGGCCGGCGAGGCGGTCAACTTCGCAGCAGAAGATCTTACGGCCGGTGAAGCGCTGTACCTGCTCGGGCGCACTTCGCGACTGGAAACCGTCGAAAGTACATTTCAGCAAATGACGGCGCGCGGGACGGGCACATCTATTGCGGACAGCGAGCTGCGCATCGAGATCTCTCATTATTACGGCCTCGCCCGTGACCGAGCGGACATTAACGAAACGCTGATGCCTGCGATCCTCAGGTACCGCGCCTACCTCGAGGAGCTGGGTGTGTCATATGTGGATCGTGACGCCCTTGACATTGACCGCGTGGTGGCTGAACACCGCATTCTCGCCATCATCAGGGAACTCGGACTCTGGGCATCGATTGCCGAGCGTTTGACCGCCGATATTCAAGCGGCTAATGAAAAATTGACTGCTCGGCTACAGTCGCTCGGAAAAAACCAGGCATCCGCTGCGCTGTAGCCTAGCCGACCATGTAATCGACGATCGGGTACCTGCCACTTCGCGCCAGCAATGCTTGCCGCTCGAAACTCGAATGGCCGCTGTCTGGTCTCTCGGAGTGAATACGCTTGATCAAACGCATGGCCAGGCGTCGCAAGTTGATCATCTCGTCCTTTGCGGCATCGGCCATCACTGCGTCTTCGGTGCTGACTACGAAGCAGTAGTACTCGAAGTACCTTGAGTACACGGCCTCGTATTCACGCAGCAGCCTGTCACTCACGGAATCGCACATGACGTCGATCAGGTGATCCGCGGAGACGCGACTCGAAACGGCCAGCGTGTACTGGCGATGCTCCTTCAGGATTGCATCCGTGGGGTCCGCCGGACCATAGAAGACCGAAAAAAGCCGGTCGCGCTTCGGTCCCTTGATTTCGTGCTTGCGTATATGCCTGATCAGGGAACGCCGATGCAGGAGCTTCACTTCCAGATCGCGCAGCATGAAGACCTGCGGTGCTCGTCGGCTGTGTTCGGCGACCGGTTTGACGAGGTCCGCATGACGCGATTCCCAGAGCCGGTGTATCTGCGAATCACCGAGGATTTGCCGGGCTATGCGCGCATCCCGGCCGCTGCGTTGGTCCGCGGCATCCTCGAGAGCCTGCTCGGACTCGTTCATCAGGTAACGATGGCGACGCGACTGGTAGCGCAACATAGGCTTGTCCTCACAAAGGTGAGCTAGCTTCTTGTTTTTTAGCGTGAAACTCCTATCTAACATAACGCCTGGACGACGTATGCACAAGCCGAGTGCGGCGTGTCAGGATTATTTTTGCCGGAGCGGTGCCCCGGGGATCAGGTATTGGCGGCGCCGCTGCCCTGCAGACGTGTGATCAGCGAACGCAGGAAGACCTTGTTGAAACGCAGCTGGCAGGCTGACGACACCTGCTCCATGAGCGTCGAGCTGACCCGCAGGATCGTCACCTGGCCTTCCGCCTGGATGGATGCCTGGCGCTTGGCACCCCGCACGTAGCTGGTCTCGCCAAAGCAGTCGCCATTCTCGAGCTTGCCCATGCTGGTGCCGTTGGCGATGACCTTTACGGATCCGGCGACGATGATGTAGAAACGATCGTCGACTTCGCCTTCGCGAACGATATCTTCGCCGTCCTTGTATTCGTGCCAGTCCGAGGCGCGCAGCACCTCCCAGATTTCGGCGTGCGAGAACTCGTGGAAAAAGGTCAGCGTCCGCAGCAGGTCGAAGTGTTCCTGGTTGTCGAGGCTGTCATACTTCTGCCTCAAGTCCTTGTAGACGCGCGTCAGCTCAGCCGCCATCGCGTTGCCCGTGACAAGGCGCTTGCCGGGCTCCTTCTGCATCGTCGTCATGACCACATGCTCGAGTTCCTCGGGCAGGTCATCGCGATAGGTGTGTATCGGCGGCGGCGTTGCGTAAACGATCTGGTGCAGGAGCTTCGACAGGTTGTCCGCGCGGAACGGCCGGAATCCCGTCAACAGCTCGTACATGACGGCACCCAGTGAGTAGAGGTCCGAACGCGGCGTCAGTTCTTCCGACTGCACCTGCTCAGGCGACATGTAGCTCGGCGAACCGGCGATACCTTCGATGCGCGATACTTCCGAATCACTGACGATAGCGATGCCGAAGTCGATGATGCGAACGTCATTGTCGATCGTAAGCATGACGTTGCTTGGCTTGATGTCGCGATGAATGACCCCGCGGCCATGCGCATAATGCAGCGCCTTGGCGCACTTGTAGATGATCTCTACTACGTCGTCGACGCGCAGCAGGTTGTCGGGGCGGCAATACGCGGCGAGCGTGCGTGCGCCCTGGATGTGCTCGGTCACGACATAGTAACTGCCGTCCTCTTCGCCCGCGTCATAGATCGGCATGATGTTCGGGTGCTGCAACATGCCCACCATGTGGGCTTCATTGAAAAACATCTTGCGGGAAACTTTGGCGCGCTCCGCGTCGTGGTCTTCCTCGATGTTGTAGACCTTGATCGCGACGTCGCGACGATAATAGGGATCGTGAGACAGGTAGACCATACCGGTACTGCCCTTGCCGATCTTGTTGATGATGACGTACTTGCCGATCTTCTCGGGCACGTCGGCGGGGCGCTGTAGTTCCGTTACTTGGGTCGCCATGTTTTCTCAACTGGTCAAATCATGAGCCACCTGTACAAACCCAGCAATACTGCGGCATACAGGGCGGCTACGAGATCGTCCAGCATAATTCCGACCCCTCCTCCCAGTCTGTGATCCAGGTCCCGAATCGGCCAGGGTTTGACAATATCCATCACACGAAAAAGCACGAATGCGAGCACCCAGCCGGTGACCGAAAATGGCGCCACCATCAGCGTCAGGTACATGCCCGCGATCTCGTCCCAGACAATGCCGCCGTGGTCATGAATGCCCAGGCGGCGCGCGCTCTCACCGCAGATCCAGATCCCGGCAACGATCAACACGGCGACGACGGCCAATTGAACATAAAGTCCGTAAGCCATCGTCAGCCAGAACAGCAAGATACCGGGCAAGGACCCGAAAGTGCCCGGCGCGAACGGCGCGAGCCCCGTACCGAAGCCGAAAGCCAGGAAATGGACCGGGTCGGTCAGCACCGTGCGCGGCAGATTCTCAGGTTGATTATTCATTTTCCAGGGTTCATGCGAAGTGACGGTAACCGCTGTCGTCGTATTCCACAATCTCGCCATCGCGACGGCAAACCAGGTCCGTGCCGGCGACGACCGTGCCGATCGCCGTAATGCCGTCGATCCCGGCCACGGCATCCGCGGCAGCCGCAAAACAGAGTTCGTAGTCGTCGCCACCCGTGAGGGCGAATTGCAGGGCGTCGTCGGCACCGAAGTGCTGCGCCAGTGCCGGTGAGATCGGCACCCGATCGACGTGAATCTCGGCACCGACAGCACTGGCTTCGAGCAGCTTCCTGAGATCGCCAATGAGGCCGTCGGACACATCGATGACCGCGCTGGCCCGCCCGACCAGCCGCGTGCCCAGTTCGATGCGGGCACGCGGACGCAGGAATCGTTGCGCCAGTACTTCGTCGCGGATACCGCGCTCGAGCAGCTCGAGTCCGGCGGCCGCGTCGCCGCAGGTGCCTGAGACGAAGATCGTATCGCCGATCCTCGCACCGCCGCGCAGCAGCGCGGCGCCCTCGGACACCTCGCCGGTCATGTGCACGGTGGCCACGACGACGTCGCCGCTGGTCATGTCACCGCCAACGAGTGCGACGTCGAACTCGGAGGCGGCTGCAAACAGGCCGCTCGCGAAATCAGCGACCCAGCGCTCGTCCTTCGGCGGCAATGTCAGGGCAAGTGTCATCCAGCGCGGCCGCGCACCCATTGCTGCGATATCGGAGAGGTTGACGGCAACGACGCGGTAACCGATATCGGCCGGCTCGCTGTCCTTCGGGAAATGCACGCCCTCTACGAGCGTGTCGATAACCTGGATCTGCTCCGTGCCGGGCGAGGGAGCGAGCACGCAGCCGTCGTCACCAATACCTGTCACGACTCCCGGCGCCGCATCACCACGGTCGAAGAACCGTCGTATCAGTTCGAACTCATCCACCTGTTTTCGCTTGCACCTCGATTTCGCGCAACGATCGAGCGGCCGCATCGAGACAGGCATTGATGTACTTGTGTCCGTCGATGGCGCCGAAACGCTTGGCAAGGTTAACGCACTCGTTGATCACGACCTTGTATGGAATCTCGATTCTCGATTCGAGTTCGTAAGTGCCAATCAACAGTATGCCGAACTCGACGGGATCGAGTTGCTCGAGCGGACGGTCTATCAGTTCGTCGATGGTTTTCTCGAGGCGTTCCTGTGCCTCGATGATGGCGGGCAGCTGCTCGTCGAAGTACTCCTGGTCGACGCGCTCATAGGCGACCTGTTCGTGAAACTGCCTGAGCAGCTCGCGACTCGAGTGTCCCGCAATCTGCATCTGGTACAGGGCCTGCAGCATGAGTTCACGGGCACGCGTGCGCGCGCCCGTTCCGTGTGAACTGGCATTACTCATTACGCATACCGGATCAATCGAGGCGGCGCAGGAGATTCACCATCTCGATGACCGCGAGCGTGGCTTCTTCGCCCTTGTTGCCGGCCTTGGTGCCGGCACGCTCGATTGCCTGTTCGATGGTATCGACCGTCAATACGCCATTGCCGATCGGAACGCCGTGGCGCGCGCTGGCGGCCGTGATGCCCTTGACGCACTCGGCTGCCACGTAATCGAAATGCGGCGTGCCGCCGCGGATCACAGCGCCCAGCGCGATAATGCCGTCTGCCCGGCGCGTCGCCGCGACCTTGTCGACGGCGATCGGCATCTCAAAAGCGCCCGGGACGCGAATGATCTCGATATCGGCGTCATTCGCGCCATGCTGCCTCAGGCAGTGCAAGGATGCCTTGATCAACGAATCCACGATGAAATCATTGAAACGTGACGCCACGATCGTAAAACGGGCGTCGCGTACAATGACGTCACCTTCTGTTGTCTTGATCCTGTCCATGGCGGTTCGCTTGTTCAGACGTATTCCGTGATTTCGAGATCGAAGCCCGAGATCGCGTACATTTGCTTAGGCGCCGATAATACACGGATTTTGCTGAGCCCGAGGTCGCGCAGGATCTGCGCGCCGACGCCATAAGTGCGCAATACCGCGTCACCGCCGCGGCGCTTCTCGAGTTCATCGCGATGCTCGCCCAGCGTCTCGACGGCATCCATGAAGTCGCGCGACGTCTCCTGGTCGCGCAGCAGCACGACGACGCCTGTCTCCTCCTTGGCAATGCGTTCGATCGCGGAGTGCAGCGGCCACCCGAGGGAGCGACTCTTGACGCCCATGACATCACCGAGCGTGTCCTGCAGGTGAACGCGCACGAGCGGTGCCTCGACCGAGGCCAGGTCCCCCTTGACGAGCGCCACGTGCACCGAGCGATTGACGTGATCGTCGTAGCAGTAAATCGTGAATTCTCCCTGCTCCGTCTCCACGACCTGCTCGGCAATTCTCTCGACATTGCGTTCTTTTTCGAGACGGTAGCGAATCAGGTCGGCAATTGTGCCGATGCGGATGCCGTGCTTTTTCGCGAACCGCTCGAGGTCCGGTCGCCGCGCCATGGTGCCATCGTCATTCAAAATCTCGACGATTGCGGCGGACGGCTCGAGGCCGGCGAGCCGTGCAAGATCGCAGCCGGCCTCGGTGTGGCCGGCGCGCGTCAGCACGCCGCCCGGCTGTGCCATGACGGGAAAGATATGGCCGGGTTGACTCAGGTGCTCGGGCTTCGCCCCGGGCGCCACGGCCGCCTGGATGGTCTTGGCGCGGTCGTGTGCCGAAATGCCCGTCGTGATGCCTTCGGCGGCCTCGATCGATATCGTGAAATTGGTGGCGTGGTGTTCGTCCGTTTCGCTGACCATGAGCGGCAGGCGCAGCTGCTTGCAGCGCTTGCGCGACAAGGTCAGGCAGATCAGGCCGCGCCCGTGAGTCGCCATGTAGTTGACGTCCTCGGGACGCACCTTGGCCGCCGCCATGATCAGGTCGCCTTCGTTCTCGCGATTCTCATCGTCGACCATGATGACCATCTTGCCGTCGGCAATGTCGGCGATGATGTCCTCGATGGAACTGACCGTGTCGTTCTGCGCACTCGGGTGCGTCGTCGTAATGTCAGGCATAACCGTGGGCCTTCAGGAAATCGATGGATAGTTCGCCTTCATCGCCGCCCAGCAAACGCTCGATGTAGCGCGCCAGCAGGTCAACCTCGATGTTGACGACGGTGCCGACCGCGTAGTCATTCATGATCGTGACCTCGGCCGTATGTGGAATGATATTCACTTCGAAGTGCTTGCCCGATACTTCGTTGATGGTAAGGCTCACACCATCGATACAGATCGAGCCTTTCTTGGCCACGTAGCGCGCATACTCCTGTGGGATCTCGAGGGCCAGGCGAATCGAGCGCGCGTCCTGCTCGCGCGAACGTACCGTGGCCGTGCAATCGACGTGACCGCTGACGAGGTGTCCGCCGAGGCGCTCACCGAGGCTGATGGCGGGTTCGAGGTTGACTGCAGAACCGACATCCAGCTCGCCAAGCGCAGTAACGTCCAGTGTCTCCACCGAGACATCGGTATCGAAGCCGTCTTCGTACAGGGCAACCGCGGTCAGGCACACGCCGTTCACGGAGATGCTCTCCCCTTGTTCGTACTCGGACCACGGCAGGCCATCCGAGCGGATGGTCATGCGTACATCACCTCCCTTGCTCTTTGCGGCCGTTATCGTGCCCTTCGCCTTGATTATTCCGGTGAACATCTGTGTATTCAGTCCCTTATCGTTGCTGTAATGCGTGTGTCGTCGCCGACCTGGGTGACGTCGCGAACCTCGAGGTGCCTGCGATCGGCGAGGGCCGTCCACGACGGCGTCTCGAACATGCGCCTGGTATCGCTCCCCATTATGTGGGGTGCCTGGTAAATCACAAGCTCATTGACGAGGTCTTTTTCGAGCAGGTAGCCAGAGAGGCCCGGGCCTGCTTCGACGAGCACGTCGTTGACTTCGCGACTGGCGAGGTCTTCGAGCACGGCGGCGACGTCCACGCGCTCGCCATCCGCGCGATAGGCAGAAACCTCTGCACCGGCCTCGATGAGCTTATTGTCCTCCTGCCCGGCCGTGCAGCACACCAGTGTCCGGCCCGGCAACGTCAGCATGCGGGCCGACGCGGGCATGCGCAGGCGGCTGTCGACAACCACGCGCAGCGGCTGCAATCCGCAAGTATCGATGTCCTCGCTGCGCACGTTAAGCGATGGGTCGTCTTCGAGTACGGTGCCAATGCCCGTCATGACGGCCCCCGAACGAGCACGCAGCCGCTGCACGTCAGCGCGCGCCCCGGGCCCGGTTATCCACTGGCTTTCACCATTCTTCATGGCCGTGGCACCGTCGATGCTGGCGGCGACCTTGACGCGCACCAACGGGCGGTTGCGAGTCACACGGCTGACGAATCCCGCGTTGAGCGCCTCTGCCGCGGAATGCATGAGGCCGAGCTCGATCTCGATCCCGGCATCACTCAGCATCTTGAGGCCCTTCCCTGCAACCTTTTCGTGCGGGTCTTGCATCGCCGCGACCACCCGGCCGACACCGGCGTCGATCAGCGCCTCGGCACACGGCGGTGTCTTGCCGTGATGAGCGCATGGCTCGAGCGTGACGTAGACGCTGGCACCCGCGGCGCAATCGCCGGCCGCGCGCAGCGCATTGATCTCCGCGTGTTCAGAGCCCGCCAACTCGTGCCAGCCCTCACCAACGATGACGTCGTCGTTGACGATGACGCAGCCAACCATCGGGTTTGGCTGTGCCGAGAACTGACCGCGTTCGGCCAGTTCCAGCGCGCGCGCCATGTGCGCGCAATCGACGGGAGAAAATTCCGGCATGGTCAGCGCTTCTTCTTGCCCAGCAATTCGGGCAGCAGGGACATCTGCTCGCGGCTGGCAGCCGTCTCGGAGATCTTTTGCAGGCGCTTGATCTCATCCTCGAACTCGTTGACGTCCTGGAAGCGCCGATACACGGACGCGAAACGCACGTAGGCGACTTCGTCGAGCGCGCGCAGCTCCTCCATGACGAACTCCCCGACCAGCCGCGAAGGCACCTCGCGTTCACCCATCGTGCGCAGCCGGTGGATCAGATGCCCTATCGCCTGTTCAAGCTCGTCACTCGGGACCGGACGTTTCTCGAGCGCACGCACCATGCTGCTGCGCAATTTGTTCTCGTCGAATGGCTGACGCGAATTGTCGTTCTTGATGAGCCGCGGCATGACGAGCTCGGCCGTCTCGAAGGTCGTGAAACGCTCGTTACAGGCGAGGCATTGCCTGCGCCGGCGAATCTGCCGGCCCTCACCCGCGAGCCGCGAGTCTATGACCTTGGTTTCTTCGTGGCCGCAAAACGGACAATGCATTTTGTGTGATCAATCAGGCGTATACCGGGAACCGCTTGCAGAGATCCAGTACCTGGTTCCTGACACGCTCGATTGTTTCCTCGTTTTCGATGTCATCGAGTATATCCGCTATCCAGCCCGTTAGCTGGCGGGTTTCCTCCGTTCCAAAGCCACGCGTCGTGATCGCGGGTGTGCCGAGCCGCAGGCCGCTCGTAACGAACGGAGACTGCGGGTCGTTCGGCACCGAGTTCTTGTTGACCGTGATGTAGGCTCTGCCGAGCGCCGCGTCGGCGTCCTTGCCCGTTATGCCCTTCTCGATCAGGCTCACGAGCATAAGGTGATTCTCGGTACTGCCCGAGACGATCGGGTAGCCCCGTTCATTGAGCACTTCGGCCATGACCTTGGCGTTCTCGCAGACGAGGCCCTGGTACTCCTTGAAGGTCGGCTCCATCGCCTCCTTGAGCGCGATAGCCTTGGCCGCGATCACATGCATCAGCGGGCCGCCTTGCGTGCCCGGGAAGACGAGCGAGTTGAACTTCTTGGTTATCTCGTCGTTCTTGCGCGCGAGGATGAGCCCGCCACGCGGGCCGCGCAGTGTCTTATGGGTCGTCGTCGTGCAGACATCGGCGTAAGGGATCGGGCTCGGGTAGTGCCCGGTCGCAATCAGGCCCGCGACGTGAGCCATATCGACGTGCAGCCAGGCGCCGACGCTGTCCGCGATCTGCCTGAATCGTGCCCAGTCGACCACCTGGGAGTAGGCCGAGAAGCCCGCGATGATCATCTTGGGCTTGTGCTCGAAAGCGAGTTCCTGCACCCGGTCGTAGTCGATCAGGGCCGTCTCGTTGTCGAGGCCATACTGCACGGCGTTGAAGATCTTGCCCGAGAAGTTGGGCGCGGCGCCGTGCGTCAGGTGTCCGCCCGCATCGAGACTCATCCCCAGGATCGTGTCGCCCGGGTTGAGCAGCGCATGGTAGACAGCGGCATTAGCCTGCGAGCCCGAGTGCGGCTGGACATTCGCGTAGTCGGCGCCGAACAGTTCTTTGGCGCGTTCGATCGCGAGGATTTCGACATCGTCGACATGCTCGCAGCCGCCGTAGTAGCGCTTACCCGGATAGCCCTCGGCGTACTTGTTGGTCAGCACCGTGCCCTGCGCCGCCATGACGCGAGGGCTCGCATAATTTTCCGATGCAATCAGCTCGACATGTTCTTCCTGGCGGCGATTCTCGAGTTCGATGGCTTTGGCAATTTCAGGATCGAAGGACTCGATCGTCGTGGATGTGTCGAACATTCCGGGGGGGTACTCCGTGGGGAGGAAAAGCCGCGATCTTACCTGTTTAGCGACCCGGATGGCAGCGGCAGAAACCCCTATTTTGTGACGGCGAAGGACTGCACCACGCGTGTCCACGCGCGGGCGACGTTACGCCGGTTGTAGCCTCCGCCGCCCGTGCCGATGATCCGGCCCTGGCAATATTTGTCCGCGAGGCGACACAATGAGGCTGCCGCCGCGGCATGCGCTTCTTCGGTCCAGCAGAGGTGTGTGATCGGGTCTCCTTCGAGGCTGTCCGCGCCGCATTGCATGATGATGAACTCCGGTTGCATGGCCTCGAGGTAGGCTTCGACCCGCTCCCAGGCGGCGGTGAAATCAGCGTCCTCTGCCCCGGGCGCCAGCGGAATATTGAGCTTGGTGCCGCGCGCGCGCCCGGTTCCCGTTTCTTCGGCGGCACCCGTGCCCGGATAGAGGAAACGGCCATCTTCATGGATATCGGCGAATATCAGGTCGGGATCGTCCTGGAAACCGTAGAAAACGCCATCGCCGTGGTGCGCATCAATATCGACATAGGCCACGCGCCTGAGCCCGAACTCCTTGCGCAGGTACTCGACAGCGATGCCGCAGTCATTGAATACGCAAAAACCCGCCGCACTGCCGCGTGCAGCGTGATGCAGGCCGGCTATCGGAATGAACGCGCGTTTGTAATTGCCGTGCATGACCTCGTCGACGGCACACAATACCGCGCCGACGACAGCGGACGCGGCATCATAGATGCCGGGCACCGCGGGCGTGTCGCCTTGGTCGAGCCAGCCTTTGCCCAGTGCCGACATGCGCGACACCTTGTCGATGTACTCAGCCGTGTGGAACAGGGCCAGCTCATCCACGAGGGCCGGGCGTGGGTGGCCGTATTCGATCGCATCGCCGAGGCTGGCCTGGTCGAGTTCGGTATGGAATACGTCGTGTCGGTCGGTTCCGAACGGGTGCGGATCGCCGAAACCGTAGGCTGCGATCGACTCTCCCCTGTAAACGAGTACGGTGTCTTTCATGGCACCTTGTAGTAGTTCTTTTCTGGCTCAGCATACCCGATAATGCGCGCTCCCTGAAAACCGAAACCTAAGCAGCCAATGGCCCAGTACATCTACACAATGAATCGCGTCGCCAAGGTGGTCCCGCCCAAGCGGCACATCCTTCGCGACATCTCCCTGTCGTTCTTCCCGGGCGCCAAGATTGGCGTGCTGGGGCTCAACGGCTCGGGCAAGTCGACGCTCATGCGCATCATGGCGGGCCTCGACACCGAGATCGACGGCGAAGCACGGCCGCAGCCGGGCATCAAGATCGGCTACCTGCCGCAGGAGCCCGAACTCGATCCCGACAAGGACGTTCGTGGCAACGTCGAGGAAGGCCTCGGCGAGACCATGCAGCTGCTGGAGCGCTTCAACGAGATCAGCATGAAGTTTGCGGAGCCCATGAGCGACGACGAGATGAATGCGCTGCTCGAGGAACAGGGGAAACTGCAGGACGCAATCGACTCCGCCGGGGGCTGGGAGGTTGATCGCAAACTCGAAATCGCGGCCGATGCGCTGCGCCTGCCGGCCTGGGATGCCGATGTCACCAAGCTGTCGGGCGGCGAGCGCCGGCGCGTCGCGCTGTGCCGCCTGCTGCTGTCGCAGCCCGACATGCTGTTGCTCGACGAGCCGACCAACCACCTCGACGCCGAATCGGTGGCCTGGCTCGAGCGCTTCCTCGACGAATACCCGAGCACGGTCATCGCCGTCACCCACGATCGCTACTTCCTCGACAATGTTGCGGGCTGGATCCTCGAGCTCGATCGCGGTCACGGCATTCCCTGGGAGGGCAACTATTCTTCCTGGCTCGAGCAAAAGGAAGCGCGCCTGCAACATGAAGAGGCGGCCGAGAAGGCGCGACGGCGCGCCATGCAACACGAGCTCGAATGGGTACGCAGCAATCCGAAGGGTCGGCAGGCGAAATCGAAAGCGCGCCTCAGGCAGTTCGAGGAAATATCGTCATCGGCCTACCAGAAGCGCAACGAGACCAACGAGATCTACATCCCGCCCGGCCCACGGCTCGGCGACGTCGTGCTCGAGGTCGAGAACCTGCGGAAGGGCTTCGGCGACAAGCTGCTCATTGATGGGCTCAGCTTCCAGTTGCCGCCGGGCGGCATCGTCGGCGTCATCGGCCCCAACGGCGCCGGCAAGACAACGATGTTCCGCATGATCACGGGCGAGGAGAAGCCCGACTCGGGCGCCCTGCGGCTGGGCGATACCGTAGAAATCGCCAGCGTCGACCAGTCGCGCGACAGCCTCAATGGCGAGAAGACGGTCTGGGAGGAGATCTCGGACGGTCTCGACATGATCAAGGTCGGCAACTACGAAACCTCGTCACGCGCTTACGTCGGTCGCTTCAACTTCCGCGGCCAGGACCAGCAGAAGAAGATCGGCCTGCTCTCGGGTGGTGAGCGCAACCGCGTGCACCTCGCAAAAATGCTGCGATCCGGCGGCAACCTGCTGCTTCTCGACGAACCGACCAACGACCTCGACGTGGAGACCCTGCGGGCACTCGAAGAAGCCCTGCTGGAATTCCCGGGCTCGGCCATAGTGATTTCGCATGATCGCTGGTTCCTGGACCGTATCGCGACACACATCCTGGCCTTCGAGGGCAACAGTGAAGTCGTCTGGTTCTCGGGCAACTACGCGGACTACGAGGAGGATCGCAAGCGGCGGCTCGGCGCCGATGCGGCAAATCCTCACCGGATCAAGTATAAGAGACTGGATACCTGACACCCGGGATAGACGATGGACGTTCTGCTGACTGCCAGTGCCGTATTCACGCTCATCGCCCTGTACTTCCTGTTCTCGATGTTTCGCAATGCGCGCAGGCGCCGGCCGCTGCGCGCGACGGGCTCGCTGGCGGGCGGCGTGGCCTCGGGCGCCGTCGGCGGGGCCAGCATCCTGCTGGCCTTCAGTTACTACGGCTACGGCCGCCTGGTCGACGAGCAACTCGTCAGCCGCATCGAGTTCTCGCAGGCGGCGCCTGGCGAATACGTGGCTCGTGTGATGATCGACGGCCGGACCGACCGACTGTTTACGCTGCGTGGCGACGAATGGCAGATGGATGCTCGCGTGGTGAACTGGAAACCACCGGCGACCCTGCTTGGCCTCGATCCGATCTATCAGCTGGATCGCCTGAGCGGTCGCTATTCCGACATCGAGGAGGAACGATCCTCGATGCGCACCGTGCATGCGCTTTCCGACGAGCTGGCGCTCGACGTCTGGCGCGTCGCGCGGCGATTCCCGGTGCTGATGCCCGGCGTCGATGCCTATTACGGCACGGCGACCTATTTGCCGATGGCGGACGGCGCGCGATTCGAAGTGTCGTTGACGCGCACTGCGTTAATTGCTCGTCCTGTGAACGATGCAGCGCGCGAAGCGGTCGGAGATTGGAGACAGTAGCGATTTCGTGATTATGTCAATCCTTGCTGGCAGGACATAATCTATGGTGCATACTGAAGTCGCTGGTTGAATAACATTAATCTGCGCTATAAGCAGAAACGAAAACTAGAGCGAAATGGCGATCGTAATAAACGAAGATCAGGGGATGGAACACCGGCTCGAGGAGCGTATCGGCCTCGAGTGTCCCTACTGCGGCGTGTACGCCCACATGAGTCCACAGTCGGTACCGGACGCAGCATCCCTGTTACGCGACAAACCCAAGCACGTCGGCCTCGTATACAAATGCGATGCCTGCGACGCGCCCGTATTCCTTCGATTCGCAGTCCGCGAATACAAGGAAAATCGCGTCGAGCTTTACCGCAACTTCATCGAGCTGGAGCGGCCCAAGGAAAGGTTTTCCTTTTCCTACCTGCCGAAACACACCGAGGTGCTGTTCCGCGAGGCCTTGTCGTGTTACTCGAACAATAACTTCAATGCGTTTGCATCGATGTGCCGCCGCGCATCGATCAGTGCGTTCAACGCGCTTGGCGAGGGCGGCAAGCTCAGGGCGTTCGAAGAAGTCATGGTGGCGCAGGATATCGCCGGCATCGACGACGAGTCGTTTGCGCCGATCAAGTCGGTGCTATTCGGTTCCGGCCAGCACGAAGACCTGCCACTCCTGAACCGCGCACAGGCGGGCATCCTGCTCGAAGTGCTCAAGGACATGTTCTACCAGTGCTTCGTGCGTCATGGAAAGCTGGCGCGCGCCATCAAGGTCAGGCGCTTCTTCGTCTCCGAGACCAACAACGACTCGCTTCAGTCGGCCTGAAACGATATTGAGTGAATTCCCTCGATGGGGTGGATATCGACGCGTTCGGTGTCCGCATCGTAGAGAAACACGAACTGCCCGGTTGTGCCGAGCAGAATTGCGGACTTGACGGCCTGCCCTTCCGCAAACTCCACGTCCACGTACTTGCCTTCACCCGCCTCGGCATCTTCCGCTTTGAAAATCGCGAAGATGTAGATGAACGACAGCACGATATAGATCGCCACAAAATTGTTGATATGGCGGTAGCGCGGTGACCCGTACCAACGAATCCACTTACTCGCCCCTTTGCGTTCCACGCGCCGACTCGACGCGTTGTCAATCAGAACGAGCGCTACCGCGAGAGCCACGAGCGCCCACGTGAAAGGTTCCTTGAGCGACACCAGCAGGAAGTCGCTGATCTGCGCGTAGTTGAAGACGTTGATCCCGAAACGCCTGAGATACGCCCAGGAATAGAACATGCCGATGACCGAAGCCGCGACATAGAATGCCGACACCAGCAGGGCGGGATGCTCGCGCAGGAACCAGGCCAGCCTGGATTTCGGTGCATCACTCATGGCGCTACCCGATTGCCACGCGGACGTTACGGAACATGCGCATCCAGGGCCCGTTCTCGCCCCAGTCGTCAGGATGCCAGGAGTTTTGCCGCGTGAGCGCCACGCGCTCCGGATGCGGCATCATGATTGTCACGCGACCGTCCTCGTTGCTGAGGCCGCAAATGCCGTCGTGCGAGCCATTGGGGTTGGCGGGGTACTTATCCGCAACTTCGCCGTAATTGTCGACGTAGCGCAGCGCAACGGTGTAGGACGCAGCGTAGCGTGCCGTGTCATCGGCAAATTCGGCCCGGCCCTCGCCGTGCGACGTGGCTATCGGCATGCGCGAACCGGCCATGCCCTGCAGGAACAGCGACGGGCTCTCCACGACCTCGACGAGGCTCAGGCGCGCTTCGAACTGCTCGGACTTGTTCTTGAGGAAACGCGGCCAGTTCCCGGCACCGGGAATCAGCTCTTTCAGGTGCGACAGCATCTGGCAGCCATTGCAGACGCCCAGCGCAAAGCTGTCGTCACGGTCGAAGAACTCGGAAAACTGGTCGCGTGTCCGCGAGTGGTAGAGCACCGACTTGGCCCAGCCTCCGCCGGCACCGAGAACGTCGCCGAACGAAAATCCGCCGCAGGCCACCAGTCCCTGGTAATCCGACAAGCTGTCACGCCCGCTCAGCAAGTCACTCATGTGCACATCAACGGCGGCAAAGCCCGCACGCATAAACGCCGCTGCCATCTCGTTCTGACTGTTGACACCCTGCTCGCGCAGGATCGCAACGCGCGGCCCTGAGGATCCGCGGTAAGGCCGCGCAATGTCCTCGTTCGCATCGAAACTCAGAACAGCGTTCAGTCCCGGGTCGTCGTCATCGAGGATGCGGTCGAATTCTTCCCTGGCTGTCGCCGGGTTATCGCGCAGCTCCTGGATCCGATAGCTGAGCTCGGACCATTCTCGCTGCATCGTCGCACGATCGAGCTCGAGTACCGTCTGTTCGCCGCTGCGCACGACGAGCCGAGGCGTATTGTCGACCCGACCGATCGCCTCCGCGTTGATACCGTGACGGTCGAGCACCATTTGCACCTGTGTGAGTTTGCTTTTCGCAACCTGGACGACCGCGCCGATCTCCTCGTTGAAGAGCGTCCTCAATAACTCGACGCGCGATCCGTCGAGCGCCAGCGTCACGCCGCGCCTGCCGGCAAACATCATCTCGGCCACGCACGCAAGCAAGCCGCCGTCGCTGCGATCGTGATAGGCCAGCAGCATGCCGCGCGAACCGAGTTCCTGGATGGCGCCGAAGAACGCCTTTAGCAAGCGCGGATCGTCAAGGTCCGGCGTATCGCCACCTGTGCGGCGATAGGCCTGCGCGAGACACGATGTACCAAGGCGGTTCTTGCCAGCGCCCAGGTCGAACAGCAGCAGGTAGCTCTGCTCGTCGCACTCGCGGAGCTGCGGCGTGAGGTGCCGATTGATGTCGGTAACGGGCGCGAATGCCGAAACGATGAGCGATACGGGCGCCACGACCTGGTGTTCGCCCGCTTCGTCTTCCCAGCGCGTGCGCATCGACATCGAATCCTTGCCGACCGGAATCGCGATACCCAGCTCGCGGCACAGTTCCGCACCAACGGCTTTCACAGTATCGAACAGGTTGGCGTCCTCGCCAGGGTGACCTGCCGCCGCCATCCAGTTGGCTGACAAGCGCACCTTGCCCAGATGCTCGATAGGCGCGGCCGCAATATTCGTGATCGACTCGGCGACCGCCATGCGTCCTGATGCCGGCGCATTGGTGACAGCCAGCGGCGTCCGCTCGCCCATCGCCATGGCTTCACCCGTATCCGCGATGAAACCCGAAGCCGTGATAGCGACGTCGCTGACCGGCACCTGCCAGGGACCGACGAGCTGGTCGCGCGCGCAAAGGCCGCCAACCGTACGGTCGCCGATGTGAATCAGGAACGACTTGTCAGCGACGGCCGGGAAGCGCAGTACGCGCAGCGCCGCCTCTTCGAGTTCAATGCCATCGACATCCAGCTTCGTGTCAGGAACCGGCGCATGCTCGACCGTGCGTTCCATCTTGGGCGGATTGCCCAGAAGCATCTGCATCGGCATGTCGACGATGCGATTGTCGAAATCGCGATCGGTAACGACGAGATTGCCGTCGTCGGTCAGCTTGCCGACCACGGCGAGCGGGCAGCGTTCGCGGTCGCAGAGCAGACGGAACTCGTCGATGCGATCCTCGGAAACGATCAACACATAGCGTTCCTGCGCCTCGTTGCACCAGATTCCCATGGGCGACATGCCGGGCTCGGCATTATCCACCTCGCGCAATTCGATAAGCGCACCGTGCTTGCTGTGATCGACGGCCTCGGGAATGGCATTCGACAGCCCGCCAGCGCCGACGTCGTGAATTAGCAGGATCGGGTTATCGCGCCCCATCTCCCAGCATCGATCGATCACTTCCTGCGCGCGCCGCTCCATCTCGGGATTGCCGCGCTGCACCGACGCGTAGTCGAGATCTTCGCTCGAGGTGCCGCTCGCCAGCGACGAAGCCGCGCCGCCGCCCAGACCAATCAGCATCGCCGGTCCACCGAGCACGACGACGGCCGCACCAACCGGGACATCGATTTTTGTCGCGTGTTCGGCACGCACGTTGCCGACGCCACCGGCGATCATGATCGGCTTGTGATAGCCGCGTATTTCATTCTCCGGCAAGCCCGGGTAAGGACTTTCGAAGGTGCGGAAATAGCCGGCCAGGTTCGGTCGGCCGAATTCGTTGTTGAAGGCTGCCCCGCCGATCGGGCCCTCGATCATGATCTCGAGCGGCGTTGCCATGCGGTCGGGATGCGGAAAATCGTCCTCCCAGGGCTGCGCGTAGCCCGGGATACGCAGATGCGAAACCGTGAATCCGGTCAGGCCCGCCTTGGGCTTCGCCCCCAGGCCCGTTGCGCCCTCATCGCGGATCTCTCCCCCCGACCCCGTTGCCGCACCCGCGAACGGGGAGATCGCCGTCGGGTGATTGTGCGTTTCCACCTTCATGAGTATGTGGATGGGCTCATCGACGTAGGTGTATTCGCGATCCGCCGATTGCAGCATGAGCCTGGCACCGTTCCAGCCCTCGATGACGGCAGCATTATCGCTGTACGCGGACAGGACGCCCGCAGGCGTCTTTTCGGTCGTGGACTTGATCATGCCGAACAGGCGTTCGTCCTGCTGTTCGCCATCGATGGTCCAGCTCGCATTGAATATCTTGTGCCGGCAGTGCTCGGAATTCGCCTGTGCGAACATCATGAGCTCCGCATCGGTCGGATCGCGATCGAGATCTCCATAACAGGTAACGAGGTAGTCGATTTCGTCGTCGGACAGCGCGAGGCCGAGGTCCGCATTGGCCGCAACGAGCGCATCGCGTCCCTGTTCCCGGAGTGGCACCGAAACCACGGGCCGGGGCGCATGGTGAGCGAATAGTGTGGCCGCTTTTTCGACATCGTCGAACACCGCCTCGGTCATGCGGTCGGACAACAGGTGGCTGAGTGCCAGTACCTCCTGCGGCTCGACCTTCGAGGCGAATTTCAGGCCGTAACAGATGCCGCGCTCGATTCGCAGCACCTCGTCGATGTCGCAGGCCTTCGCGATGTCCGTGGCCTTGCTCGACCAGGGCGAAATCGTACCGGGACGCGGCACGACATAGAGCTTTTTGGCCGATCTCGTGAGCTTGCCGGGCTCATCGCCGTGCAACAGCAGGGCGTCGAGTCGCTTCCTGTGTTCCTTGCTGAGATCGCCGCTGGTGTCGACGAGGTAGACGAATCGCGCCTCAACCGCAGTGACGCGGTCATCGGCGCCTTGCAGCGTGCGCGTGAGTTTGGCCAGGCGGAAATTGGACAGGGCTGACTGTCCCGGCAGTTCCAGCATCGTGTTGGGTCGGACCTTATTCGAGGGTGGTAGGCATGGAATCCGCGATGATACTAGAGCCCCCAGGTCCTAACCAGCTACTTGTTGCTGTCCCCGGGCGTGTAAACGGGCAGCGGGAACTGCGCGACGTTGCCGCCTTCGAGCTTGCTGATCTTGCTGACGCCCTGCTTCTCGACCTCGTCAATGCGGATGATGGAGTGCATGGGCAGGTAGGTGCGCCGCACATTCTCGAATTCCGACTTGATCTTCTCTTCGGACGGGTCGACGACCAGCGTCGTGCGTTCGCCAAAAACCAGTTCCTCGACCTCGACGAAGCCGAACAATTCACCATGGCCGACATGGCGGGCGTAGATTTCGTACACCTGCCCGTGGCTCATGAAAACGATCTTGAATAGCTGTTTGTCAGTCATTTCTGTCGCGAAGTTTACCGAAAACCTCCTGTTTTGGCCCGATTTGCCGAAAATCAAGGTTTTGACCGATTTCCAGCCGATGCGATTATGTGAACTGCTTGGCAGTCCATGTCCTTGATTCCCGGCACAATTAGGCGGAAATCGAGAGGGATGTCATGCCGCTTACCCTGAAAATCGTCAGCGAACACAGTGACCTGGTCGGCGAAGACGCCGAGCGCGAGTTCCACGAACAAGGTGGGACCATCGGCCGTGCGTTGGAGAACGACTGGATCCTGCCCGATCCGGATCGCTATATCTCGGGTCGTCACGCCACTATTGATTACAAGGGCGGCACCTATTACCTGCTCGACACGAGCAGCAACGGCGTCTACATGAACGACGAGATGGAGCCGATCGGCAATGGCAACCCCCGGCGCCTGTTCAACGGCGATCGCATGCGCATGGGCGACTTCCAGTTCACGATCTCGGTCGATTCGGGCGAGAGTCTCGCGATGCCGCTCGACGAGGAACCGCCCTCCGTAGCACCCGACAACATGGAGCAGTTCGTCGACGAGGACGTCCTGCGTACCGGCATGCAGTTGCTCGACGAGGAGGAACTGACCGGAGACGAGGAATTCCAGTCGGTCATGTTCGGCGAGGAACCGCCGGAAACCGAGACCGATTCTTCACAGGATCCATCAAAAGATCAGCCACAAGTCGCCGCGAACGATGACGCGCCCGCAGCGAAGAAGAGCGGGAAGTCGGTCGATGTCTCGACCGAGGACTTGTTCGACTCTTTCCTCGATGGCGTCGGTATCAGCCGTGACGAACTGCATCCCACGGTCAACGGTCCCGAGATGATGCTCATGGCAGGCACGATGCTGCGCGAGTTCGTCGAGGGCATCACTGCCCTCCTCGCAAGCCGCGCGAATCTCAAGAATGCGTTTCGCCTCGACCAGACGACCGTTTTGCCGCGTCACAACAATCCGCTCAAGTTCTCGGAAAACACCACGGATCTCGTCAAACAACTCCTCATTGGTGGCGAAGGCGAATACCTGGGCGCGCGCGACGCGGTACGCGAAGTGTGCCGCGACCTGCTGAATCACCAGAACGCCTTCCTCGACGCCATGAACAGCGCGTTCATCGAGTTCGCTGATCGATTCGAGCCCGACGAACTGCAGGACGGCTTCGACCGCACGATGAGCGGCGGCAAGCTACTGTCATTCATGAACAAGTCCAAGTACTGGGACCTGTACCGGGACCTCTACCCGATCATTACCGAGAAAGGCGGCGGCCGTTTCCCGCAGATGTTCGGAGAAGAGTTTGTCCGGGCGTATGAACGGCAGATTGCCGAGTACCTGCGCCACGACCGCGAGAATACACAGGGGTTTGCCACAGCTCCGGCAGCCGACGATGCGGCGTTGATGGAAACACAGAAACTCGACAACCCGGCTGAGCTCGCTCAACCCGCCCCTGAAGAAACGGCATTCGAGACCGACGACATCATCGACAATCTTCCTGGCAGCGATGATGGCGTCGATCAGAACTTCATTGACGAACTCGACAACAGCATGTCTGAAGCGATTCGCAAGGACCAGCTCAAGGCCTGAGTTCTCAGCTCCTGTTCTGACGGTTCTCGATCAGGTCATCGACGACTGCCGGCTCCGCCAGCGTCGAAGTATCACCCAGGTTACCGAAATCATCGGCCGCAACCTTGCGCAGGATACGCCGCATGATCTTGCCCGAACGGGTCTTCGGCAGGCCCGGTGCCCACTGGATGAGATCCGGCTTCGCGATCGGCCCGATTTCCTTGCGCACCCAGGTCTGCAAATCAGCGCGCAGCTCGTCGCTGTCCTCGATGCCCTCCATCAAGGTCACGTAGGCATAGATGCCCTGGCCCTTGATTTCGTGCGGGTAACCGACGACAGCCGCCTCGGCGACACTGTCGTGCGCGACCAGCGCACTCTCGATCTCGGCCGTGCCCATTCGATGGCCGGACACGTTGAGCACATCGTCGACCCTGCCCGTGATCCAGTAGTAGCCGTCTTCGTCGCGACGAACGCCGTCGCCCGTGAAGTAGCTGCCCTCGAACGTGGCAAAGTAAGTATCGACGAACCGCTGGTGGTCGCCATACACCGTACGCATCTGGCCCGGCCAACTATCGGTGATGATCAGGTTGCCCTCGACGGCACCCTCGAGCGTGTTGCCTTCGCCGTCAACAATTTCGGGCATGATGCCGAATAGCGGCTTCGATGCCGAGCCGGGTTTCAGCCCCGTGGCGCCCGGCAGCGGGGTGATCAGGATGCCGCCGGTTTCGGTCTGCCACCACGTGTCGACAATCGGGCAGCGACCGTCGCCGACCACCTGGTAATACCACTCCCAGGCCTCGGGATTGATGGGTTCGCCAACCGAGCCCAGCAGGCGCAGGCTCGCGCGCGAGGTCTTCTTGACAGGCTCGTCACCTTCGCGCATCAACGCGCGGATCGCGGTCGGCGCCGTGTAGCAGATGTTGACGTCGTGCTTGTCGCAGACCTCCCAGAAGCGCGACGACGTCGGGTAGTTCGGCACGCCCTCGAACATCAGGGTCACGGCGCCGTTGGCGAGCGGTCCGTAGACGATGTAGGTGTGGCCGGTTACCCAGCCGACGTCGGCCGTGCACCAGTAGATATCGCCCGGGTGATAGTCGAACACGTACTCGTGCGTCATCGACGCGAACACCATGTAGCCGCCCGTCGTGTGCAGCACGCCCTTGGGCTTGCCGGTGGAGCCAGACGTGTAGAGGATGAACAACGGATCCTCGGCGCCCATTTCCTCGCAGGGGCAGTCGTCGTCGACCGTTTCCTCGAGTTCGTGCAGCCATTCGTCGCGGCCTTCGACCCAGCCGACTTCATTGCCCGTGTTGCGTACTACCAGCACTTTCTCGAGCGTCGTAACCTCGGGATTGGCCGCAGCCGCATCGACATTGCCTTTCAGGGGAATGCTCTTGCCACCGCGCAAGCCCTCGTCGGCCGTAACGACGATGTTGGATTCGCAATCGATAATGCGACCGGCAAGCGCGTCCGGAGAGAACCCACCGAAAACGACCGAATGCACGGCACCGATGCGCGCGCAGGCCAGCATCGCAACGGCGGCCTCGGGGATCATCGGCATGTAGAGTGTAATGCGGTCGCCTTTCTTCGCACCCAGCGCCTTGAGTGAATTGGCGAACTTGCAGACGCGCTCGTGCAACTCGCGGTACGTAATCTTGAGATCGCGTGACGGATCGTCGCCTTCCCAGATGATCGCGACGTCATCGCCCTTTGCCTCGAGGTGCCGGTCGACGCAGTTGTAGCAGGCATTCAGCGTGCCATCTTCATACCAGCGAATGTGCAGGTCGTCCTTGGCAAACGAAACGTCCTTGACCTTCGTGAACGGCTTGATCCAATCAACGCGCCGGGCCTGTTCCTTCCAGAACCCTTCGTTGTCTTCAACGGAGCGCTTGTAGACTTCTTCGTAGCCTGCCTCGTCGATGAGTGCTCTTGCCTTAACCGACTCCGGAACCGGATAGAATTGCTCAGTCATAGTGTTTCGCCTTCCTGTTATCTAGCTTTCCTGGCGTTGCGCCAATTTAAGTAATCTTCGCGCCTGGACGAGGTGCGGACGGTCGATCATCCTGCCGTCCATGCCGATCGTGCCCGCCCCCGGATTCTCGTCGAACAGTGCAACGATACGTTCGGCATGTTCGATTTCAGCCCTGGAAGGCACGAGTGCAGCATTGATCACATCGACCTGGGCCGGGTGTATGGCGAGCATGCCGCTGAACCCGTCCCGACGCGCATTTTGCGCATAGCGTAGCAGCCCGTCGAG
>Ga0209456_10000309_pt1 | contig 27001 bp, 15 predicted proteins | sample COG_11_FD_184755 | JGI IMG/M metagenome (GOLD analysis project Ga0209456, IMG submission 184755) | Pelagic marine sediment microbial communities from the LTER site Helgoland, North Sea, for post-phytoplankton bloom and carbon turnover... | ecosystem: Environmental > Aquatic > Marine > Neritic...
TCGAACTCGGCGCGCGGGACTTGCCAGGTCCAGGTAGCACCGTTTGTAAACTGGTCAGAGAAATCGTATTCGCAACGATTCGCACCGCGCAGGAATACGGCCCCGGTTTTGACCTGGTAACCCTGGGCGTTGACGCGCTCGAACAGCCCGGCCTCCTGCAGGACATCGTTACATATCGGCAACAGACTCTCGCCAATAACAAAGCGCGGGAACGTGGCTCGCTCAAGTACCGCGACATCGAACCCGGCCTTATTGAGCAGCGCGGCTGAAACGGAGCCCGCAGGACCACCACCGATGACGACTACGTCGTAGTTACTCCTAAGCTGCGTGTTTTCTTGCATCTTCATTTGTCGTCGCTATCAATTTGTACTCATCGCCATCCTCGAACCCGGTCGAGCCTGGCACCCAGTGCTTGAAACTGACATCGTTAAGTGCGGCTTCAGTTGTCGCCAGGGCCAGATACATGTCATCGCGGCGATACAAACTCAGGTCAGCAAATCCGCCTTCTGACGACTGCGCAAGAACATCGGGCGGATCGACGACACAACGCAGTTTTTCAAGCCCACCGAAAATGCTCTGGCCGTGTGCTTTTACGAATGCCTCTTTCAACACCCACAGCATGTAGAAGCGCGACCTTGGCCCCGCCTCGAGCCAGTTCCTTTCTTCGTCGGAGAAAAAGCGTTGCGTTATTTGCTTGAGCTCACGATGCTCATCGATGCGCTCGAGATCGATCCCCACAAGGCCTTTGCTGGCCACGCTGCATGCTACGCACTGCCCTGCATGCGTGATGCTAATGGCCGGACCATCGACACATACAGGCTTGCCACCTTCTTCGGCAGTAAGCTCATGGTGGGCGGCAGGCGTACCGGTCCAGACTTCGAGCATCTGTCGCAACAACGCGCGGCCACACTGGTATTGACGGCGGCGGTTGTCCGAGCCGAACTCGCGATTGCGCTCTTCATCCGGTAACCACGCGAGCTCAGCACGCGTCAAATCACGCAGCTCCGTGTAGCCCACGACAACCAATACCTTATCCCCGGCGTTTAAAAACGAGCGATGTATTGATGCCGCCGAACGCGAAGCTGTTGCTCACGACATACTCTGTGGAGATCTTGCGTGGACCTCCTGTGATGTAATCGAGCTCGCCACAACGCGGGTCGAGGTTTTCCAGGTTCAGGGTCGGCCAGAACTCATCTCGATTCATCATCTCGAGAGTCAGCCAGACTTCCTGTGCTCCGCAGGCACCAAGCGTATGGCCAAAATAGCTCTTCATCGAGCTGAACGGCATGTTGGCGCCAAACACGGCGATCGCGTCCGGCGTTCCTGACGAAGAACCATAGGCAATACCGGTATCGCCGTTCGACACCACTGGATCGCCGAGCAGTCCGGCACTCTCCAGCGCTCGCTCCGTGGTCACTGTCGAGAACTGCGCAACGCGACCCATCGAACGTACGCGCTTGCGCGTGTAGTGCTCCGGCAGCGAAAAATCGTCGATCGCCTGACCAATTCCCTTGCTGGCGCCTGTAACCAATACCGTGTTACTCATCAAGAAATTCTACCAGAATCAATGCTTTCCAACATATCGCCACTCGGCTGATAGACGTTGATCGTTGCCGAGGCAACGGCCTCACCCATATCGATCCTGCAGGCGAATGCGCCAAGCCCCGTCTCGACATACAGCGACTCGATGTGCACCTGGAGCGTTTCACCGACGGGGAACGCGGCCAGTGAGCATTTGTAGGATCGTGTGGCAACAGCTCACGCACCGGAATGTCTCTGCAATCCATCACTCGCGACCAATAATCACGCTGACATTGCTACCGCCGAACGCAAAAGAATTGGACATGAAGACACCCCTTTTCCAATGCGCATCATCGCCAGTAAGGCCGATCGCGGGCAGCTCTCCATCTTGTCGTTTTTGATCGTGGCAGTCCCGTGCAGGTTGATGTAGCCGATTTGCCCCGGCTCGAGACCGGCATCCGCCAGTGCGGCGCGAATTGCGATCTCGGCACCTTTGCCCGCTGGCTCCGGCGCGGACATGTGATAAGCATCCGACGATTCTGGAAGGGCCAAAGCGTGACTTGTGCGCATCAATAGCGGACTCCAGCTGTGTCGCCGTGGCTGCGAGCAAGCGGTTGTTTCGGCAGTCGTACTCGGCAAGATCCGGTGGCAATGCCGCGAACTCACCGGCAACGCGACCGACAATACCGGAGCGTCCCGTTAGCAGCGGGCCGCAAGCATGCATCCCGGATTGTTCGCCTCGCAACAGGTTCTCAAGAATCGCCTCTCTGCCTGAGCCGAGCGCGTTGATTATGGCGAGGTTCGAAAGATATATGCTCACGGCCTGTCAAATTCCGCCGTTGTTATGTGGAGAACGTACTTTCGTTCGATGTGGGTCAACCAGGCCTCACCGCCCCAGGGATCGGGTGAATCGTAGCTGATGCTGATTATCAATTCGCCGTCGCGCACGACGAATCGCTCGTCCCTGGTAGCGGACACCTCGACTGTCGCGCCAGTCAGACGTCGGTTCAACCACCGGGTATCCCAACGCACCCAGTCCCACGATGGATATCGAGCCAGACCGCGCCTCGATATGCGCCTCAAACGAAAGGCTGCGATCTTCATGCTCGGTGACCAATGCTTGCGTCGCATTGAAAGACTCTGTGAGCTCATTGGCTGCCGGCATCTCGAGGAAGACACCGGTCCCGATTACTATGCGCTCCTACTGCGTACGTAGCGTCGTCGTGCCACACGCGCCTATTGCGAGCGTAAGCGTGATAGGCACCAGGGTCCTCGCGATATTCATATCGAGGTTGATTTTGCTCGGGCGCCGATGGCGACAGGAGACAGGAGATACGCAAAAGCAATACCGATCAATACGGTCAATCCAAAGGAATGCACAGCAAATGTGCTGCTCAACGACAGCAGTCCAAACGACAGCATTGTCGTCAATGCTGACAACGTGATCGCAAACATCGTGCTCGTCAATTCGTGCTTTGCTTCTGCGACAAACAGCGTGAAGTCAATGCCGATACCAAGAACGAGTATTAGTGCCAGAAAATGAAACAGGTTCAGTGTTTCACCGGCGAGCGATATCAGGGCAAGCGCGAGCAGGCCAGCAAGGATCGGGGGGGCCAGGAGAATCGCGGCACGCCTCAATCCATAGCGCGTTGAGAGTCCCAGCAGAATGACGAGGTAAGCCGCAACCAGAACCTGTGCCACTCGCGAGCGATACTCACCAAACAGTGCCGACAATTCCCGCCCCTTGTTGATGACGGTCACATCCGGGAGCGCATCGATATCGTCAACACCAAACAGCAATATCATCGAAGCAACACCGTCACCTCCGGTCTCTAGCCAGAGATGACGGAATTGTTCTGACGCAGGGTGCTGCAGCCAGGTTGTTACATCGAGCGACGGCGTATCCTGTGTAAGTTCTGTGAATGCCGCGCGCGCATCCTCCTTATCAACGTCAATCGCGGCGAACCAGGCGAGTAATCTCGATTCCAGCAGCTCTGAGTAGGTTTGCTGGCTTCGCGCCTGGCGCGCCAGCGACGGAACCCAACGCGATACTGCCTGGTAGCTACCCAGTGAACCCTCTGCGATCAGCTCATCAAGGCTGACACGAACCGTCTCTTCCTGTTCCAGCAAAGACTGCTCACCGGCAGCCGACAACAGGAGGAACGTCCCTGCCTGTGCGACACCAAGCAGCTCCTGGATCGCCGCCTCTTGTGCAACCAGCTGTGGTGGCTGTGACTGCAGCATGCGCACATCATCGTTGACATCGACGGTTCGCCACGCGGCGATGATGATTACAGCAAGTACCACCAGTAGGATCGTCAGGCGACTTGCAATATGTCGTTTCCAGAACCCTAAGAACTCGCTCGCGAAGCGCAGCACGAATGAGCGCTCATGCATGACAAAGCGACGTCGAATGAGGCGCGTCATCGCGAACAGCGTGATCCACGCTGCAATCAGCCCCGCGCTCGAGAACACAGCCAATTGCTGCAGTCCCGGAAATGGCGCGACCGTTAGTGCCAGGTACGCCAGAACGCTCGTCGCAAGGCCGAGCGTAATACCCATAAAGATGTTGTTCAGCCCGCGTTGTGGCGTCCAGTTATCGTCGCCGAACGCGTCATCGGCAATGTAATGAAAACTGTAGTCCACCGAGACGCCGATCAGGCTCGCACCGAACACGAGCGTGAACAGATGTACAAAACCGAAAATCGATAGCGTGAAAGCGAGAGCAATGACACAGCCGGCAGCAATCGACACGACAATCAACGACAGTGGTCGCAGCGAGCGGAAGGTCGAGATAACCAGTAACAAAAGGCCAACCAGGGATCCCACACCTATCGTTGAGATCTCCCCTTTCGCGCTTTGCGTAGCCTCGTGCGCATAGAACGAGAACCCGGTCTTAAGGATTTCGAGCCCCGGCTCGTTTGCCTGGATCTCGACAAGCGCATTATTGACGTGGCGCGCGAGAGACTCCTGCTCGACGATAGAGAGCGTCGGCGACACGAGATTCGCCATCACGAATACGTGGTCGAGCCCGTTTTTTTCCGCCCACAGGTAGCCATCGTCAAAGGTCAGCGCACTGCCAGAAGGTAGCAGTGCCTGCATGCTGTCCGCAAACAGCAAGAACGGATCCGTTGCCAGGTTACCGGCACTGCTGCCGAACGGGCTATAAAGTTTGGCTTCGGCGTCTGCCTCTATACTCTCGGGATCGCTCGCGATGCGCTCGAGTTGGGTATCGGACAGGATTTTTGAACGATACCCGTAAAAAAACCCGGCCATGTCTGAGTAACGCGATGCGTCGACCCGAACAGTGATTGTCGCAAGCAGTGGATCGTTCGACAGTGCGGCGCCCAGCGTGTCTGCGGCGCTTTCGGCCACGTCACGATCGGCGTGACCCACAAAGAACAGCAGGCGAGTGCCGAGCTCCGCATCGACGATTCTTGTCGCGGATTCTCGCAGCGGGTCGTAGTCGGACTCCGGCAATAATTCGAAGACGTTGCTTCGAATCCAGTCGTCGCCACTGGAGATCCGTACCGCGGTCACTGCAATAGCAACCAGCAGCAGGACCGCCCAGACAAGCAGCGGCAGACTACCTCGCGTAAAGCTCGATCTCATGCTCGCTGAGCTCGCCTTCAACTTCAACTGACTTCGCACCACTGTAGCCACCGCCACCGGGCGCAAAGACATGGGTGAACTCCATCACGAGTACCTTGCCCTGCGCACTTTCCAGCCCTTCAGTCGTAAATACGATCGTTGTGTGCTTCTTGGCATAGCTCTTCAGGTATTTAGGCAGGCGCTCTTCAAGCCCGCATTCTTCTTTGACGGCATCGGTGGCACCACTGTCTTCGCCAAAGGGCGTGAACTGGCTGATCGTAATGACATCTTTGGCCTGTGCTGCCGATGTCAGCGCGAAAATCGAAACTGCAAGCACTGCGAGTCGCATTGGGTCACTCCCTCGTGAAAGAAGCACGGACTATACACCCAAGTGAACCCCCCACATGCCTTGCGGCCGTGCTAACCAAGTGCGAGCCTGACGCATCGAATATCAGATGGTGGCGAATTTGCAGACCCCGGGCATGCCGACCCAGGCGGACTTTCATGCGGCGATCTCTTTGCACGCGGGTGACCTGCCGTTCGAGATTATCGACCGAATCCTGTCTGCAAATAACTAGCTATTCTTCGTTACGACTCCGGTAGACGCCGAAATAGACGAACGGATATTCGGCTTCATCGCCAACCAGTACTTCGTCAGGCACTTTGTGTGATACCGGTTTGATGCTACGCAGGTACGCGATGATCGCCGCCATATCTTCCTGCGTCAGTTTGGTGTAACCCCGCCACGGCATCGCTGCGACTTGCTTGCCGGAATGACGTCCAAGCCCGGCGCGAATGGCGCGCTCTATCTGCATGTCGCTCCACGCGCCAATACCTGTCTCTTCATCAGGTGTCAGGTTCGCCGGATAAATGACGCCCGGCCTGCCCTTGCCGAGGGGGTTGTTATAGGCAATCCCGATACGTGATCCGGCGAGTGCCCGATCGAAATCAGGTACGCCTTCAAGCGCGCCGTCGGTGTGGCAAGACCCGCAGCCCAGCAGTTCGACCAGGTACTCGCCCCGTTGAACCTGGTACAGGTGTTCAGGCGCAAAGCTACCAGGCACCGGCGCTGGTGCGTCAAGAATTGTGGTCGCATCGACTTCCGTGTAGTCCCGTAGCGGATCGTATGGCGCTTGGTCGACGGTCCTGGTCGCACAGGCAGCAAGGATGGAAGCCATTAGCAGTATGGGATAAACGTTGCTCACGACGGCCTCCGGAAATGGGCGTCTTTTGATTGTGCACTCGAAGAGTTCGGTCTTGCATATCGGAAAACACATACCGGGACTGCTTCAACGACCATAGGAATAGGCTCCATTGATGTGTCAGTATTCGACTTTCCGATTTACAACAAAGTTCATGAAGATCAGGTCAGTCCAGTTACTCATACTGTTCCTGTTGGCATTTGCGGCAAACGCTCAGGAACGCCCAACTACGCCTCCGGCGATGGATGCACACGCACTGTCATCGACCCCGATGATAGATGGCGACGTCCTGGGTGACAACGCGTGGGCCGGTGTCGTGCCCGCCACCGGCTTCTGGCAGACTCAGCCCCTCGACGGCGAGCCCGCATCGCAGAGAACAGAGGTCTTTATTGGCTTTTCGAATGACTCGCTCTATGTCGCTGTCGTTGCCTATGATGACGACCCCGGTGCAATTATTGTCACCGACAGCCGCCGCGATTCGCGGCTCAATAATACCGATGCATTCCTGATGATCATTGACGGATTGCTCGACCGGCAGAACGGGTTTGTGTTCGGAACCAATGCTGCGGGCATCCTGTACGACGGCCAGGTAACCCAGGAAGGAACCGGCGGCAACGCGAATTTTGGTATCGGGGGTATAAACCTGAACTGGGATGGAACCTGGCAGGTTCAGTCGAGAATTGGTGAATTCGGCTGGAGCGCAGAATTCGAGATCCCGTTCAATACACTGCGATTCGGCGGCGGTAAGTCGCAGGACTGGGGCATCAATTTTCAGCGCAACATCCGCCGCAACAACGAAATCGCATTCTGGGCTCCACTGGAACGCAACCGTAACCTCTACCGCGTATCGGAAGCTGGCACCCTGCGCGGCATAGAACCGCCGTCGCAGCGCAACCTCCAGATCACACCTTACGGCCTGTCACGATCGCGGCGTGGCGGCGACCTCGACGGCACCGAGACGGATACCGAGTTTGGCTTTGACATCAAGTATTCAATCACACCGAGCCTGACACTCGACGCCACCTACAACACCGATTTCGCACAAGTGGAAGCCGACGAGATACAGATCAACCTCGATCGATTTAACTTGTTCTTCCCTGAAAAACGTCCCTTCTTTCTTGAGAATGCTGCGCTGTTTGACGTTGGCAACTCGCGGTCGGCTCAATTGTTCTTCAGCCGCCGCATTGGCATTGCCGATGATGGCACGGTCATCCCGGTCGACGGCGGCCTGCGATTGTCGGGAAAAATCGGCGAAGCGACGAATATCGGCTTGTTGCACATGCAGACCGAGGCCGTGCAGAACATTGCACCTGGCAACAAATTCACGGTTGCTCGCATACGCCAGGAGCTGCCGAATCGATCCTCCATAGGCATGATTTTCACCGACCGCGAGGGTGATGGTTCGTTCCTCGTTCCCGAGGCCGACGACAAGAACCGCGCATACGCTATCGACGCTCGATGGGGCATAGGCGAAAACCTGGCATTCGATGGCTGGTTTGCGAAGACGGATACCCCAGGACTGAGCGACAATGACGAGGCCTTCTCGGTGCAAGGCGACTACAGTTCATCGTTGTGGGATTTCCGCCTCGGGTATACCGAAGTTGAGGAGAACTTTAACCCGGAGGTTGGCTTCCTGTCTCGCACCGACTACCGCAATGTCGAAGCCTTTGTGCTACGCCGTATCCGCAATCAAAACTGGGAGAAAATCCTCGAGCTCCGGCCACACATCACCTTCCGCGATTTCTGGAAGTTCGACGGCTTCAACGAGTCTCGGCTCATTCACGTTGACCTGCCCATTGAGTACCGCTCGGGCGCCGCCATCGATTTCATCGTCGAGTGGACCCGCGACGGCGTCATCGATCCCTTCGAAATCGTCGATGGCGTCATAATTCCGGCAGACACATACGACCACACAGACTTCAGAATCCATACCAGCAGCGACGAATCGCAACCGCTGAGCTATGGAATAAACGCAACGATCGGCGGCCGTTTTGGTGGCGATCGTATCGCGATGAATCCATGGGTCGCGTATCGCATTGGCGAGGCATTCCGCACTTCGTTCTCGTTCAACTACAACAAGTTTGACCTGCCCTACGAGAACGGCGAATTCACCGCCAATCTTGCGAGGTGGCGAATTTCATACTCGTTCACGCCGAAGATGCAGATACAAGCGCTCGTGCAGTACGACGAACAGGCCGACAGGATCGGCACTAACCTTCGCTTCTCATGGTTACAGTCCGCAAACTCAGGCCTTTACCTGGTCTACAATGAAGTGGACGAGCGCGGTGTTGGTGCACCACCGACGGGTCGCGAGTTTATCGTGAAGTACAGCCACATCTTTGATGTGTTTGACTGACACGCGGCGTGTTCCAGTTCATCGAAGTGCTGCATCGGCAATACCGCTTCTATGTGTCGACATTCTACATGTGATCCGAAAAGACCATTAGAAGCTCCGCGTGCTTGGCAAGCCGAAATAGGGCGTTGACATAATGCAGCAACTGCCCCTTATGGCTCACCTGCTGAGCTGAACGCCGATATATACTGTTGGCGGAGCGATGTGGTTTGATAAGGTCATATGCAGACCTTTACAAGAATAAAAAATCCGGGGGCCCATGGGCATCCCGATCGTTGCGATTCCAGTTGGGGGAACTCATGCGTACCAAAATCTTCTGGGTAGCAGCCGTTTTCGCTGCTCTCATTTCCGGCACCGTCTTCGCCCAAAGCCTGGTCGGCCGCAACACGAATGCTGTTGGACCTACGCCCGATGGCTTTTATCGCGGCTTGCCGCATTACCAGGATAACGAACCGCATTGCGATCGCAATCCGCTGTTGCCCAGCAACATCATTTGCATGGCGAATGGCTACGCGGGTGCCGACGACGCAATCGGTGATGCCTGGCCGAGGATATTTGAAACCCAGGACAACGCGCGTACCTGGCTGTCCCGATTTGCCAAGGGTAGTGCGGCGGATGATAACTCCAGCACGCTCGGCCTCGGTTTTGGTGCGGATCCCATCATGGTCTGTTTCCCGGGCGGCTGCGCCGGGTTTTCCATCGCCTCGAATCGCGCCGCAGGCGGCGGCTCCGGCGGTGGCGTGTACATGGCGTTATTGCCCGAGCTGAATCGGGAAGTCGGCTTCCGGCATGTCGACGAGGCAGGACCGCCGCGCACCGTACAAATCGGTACTGGCGGCAACTTCCTCGACAAGATCGATGCGATCTTCGTCCCAGATACCGCCAACCCGGGCACAGTGCCCGTTACGTTGACCGTCGATCTCGGCAACGGAATAACACAGGAAATTACCCGGCAGTGGCCAAGAGGCCGCTTTATCGTCGTGTACGCGTCGATCAACTCGAGCCAGCAGAATGTACGCGTGTTTTCGACCTACTCGGACGATTTCGGGCTTAACTGGAGCCCGCCGAAGCAGGTCGCGAACACGACCGGCGTTGACACCGGCGTTGCGGTCTCGGCGATCGGTGATACCGTCTTCTATGCCTACCGCCAGTTTGCGGATGACAGCGGTGGTCAGGTCGACGCAGTCTGGGGGGCATTGTCGACGAATCTCGGCCAGACTGTCAGGAAGCCATTTGTTATCGTCGATAACTGGTGTGCGTTTGATCAGCCGACGTTGCCAAGTACCGACGATCAGAGCATCGTCGCTTCGCGGACGAACAATTTCGTCGACGTCAGCAATGACGGCAACAATTTCATCATGGTGCTTGCCGGACGGCTGAGTAATCCTCTCGATGACAGCTGCTTCACGCCGCCGTTCGACTACCCGGCCGGCTCGCGCGTCTACGTAACGAAAGACACCGCCAACGGCAAGAACTGGATCACGCCAAAGCTGCTCGCGCCACGCGACGCGACTGACGGACCACGCGACGGCCACAGTTTCCAGTTCATGCCGGCCGTCGACTGTGTACTCGGCGTATGCCAGGCGATCTGGTACGACTCGATTCGGGACAGCAAAAGAACCTTCGATTACCTTCAGGCGCCGCCGGCGCGAAACTGGCCGAGCGCGGTGACAGCGTTCGAGACGTTTCCGCTGTTCGGTGACTTCATTCATCAACTGACGGAAATTGACGGTCCGGACGAAGGTAAGTTCATTCAGTTCCGGCGCACAGCTGAGGTCTACACAAGACAGTTCACGGTTAGCGGCAACGGCTTCAATTTCGCGGATCAAGAACCGGTCCGTGCCACGAATTTCCAGCTCGCCGCGATATCGCCGAGCGTTGTTGTCGAGGTCGAGCAGCTGCCGTTCAGCCTGAAGCAGTACAAGCGTAATACCGTCAGCTTCATGGGTGACTACATTGGTCTCGCGTCGCAGAAAATCCGCGGTGGCCCGGATCCATCCAATCCCTCGGCGCCGCCCGTTTACGAACCAAACTACGGAATTGATCCCGATAACCCGCTGAAGCCTTCGTGGTTTGCGTACTGGACCGACACGCGCAACGCGCGCGGCCAGCTGTATACCCAGAACATCGAAGACTCGGTGCCGTTCGGGAAAACGCCGTCTCCGGGTGGCATGGGAGGCATGGGGAGTGCTGCGCCCGCCGAGGACGATATGGAAATCGAAGATCAGCTGCTCTCGGCTGACAAGATACTCGGCGCGGAGAGTGTTGATGATTCCAACCCGGATGATCCGATGGATATGACCCCCGGAAATTGTGTCCCGCCTGCGATCCCGCCCGGTGCCAACGACATGTTGTTCGTCGAAAATAACCGCAATCGCATCAAGGATGCGGACGTCTACGGCGCGCTGATCGAGGTGCCGGCAACAGCCTGGGTGCTGAACGCGAGCAAAGGGCTGGGAGGACTGGTGCCTGATCCCAACGTCATTCCGCCGACTGATCCGCCGACTTTGATACCACTGCAACGCGTGTATTCCATCGTTGCACGCAGCGAAGACGATGAGTTCGGCAAGAAATTCCGTTTCCGCATCATGAACCAGCCCGTTGGATTCCTCGACAACGAGGCACGGGCCTCATGGCTGCAGCTGCCGTTCAAGGATTTTGACAATGTGGGAGATCCGCCGCTCGAGGTTGTCGACGAGGACATCGGCCCGCAGTCGAGCGTGACCGTGGCGCTGTTTGTTGTCTCCGCAGAACCCATCAACCCGGTCAACGTCAATGTCTACGACGTGGACGCCTTGGGCAACGAAACACTCGTCGAAGTCCTGACTGTCGACGGCACGCTGATCGCTGGCGATCTTATAACGCCGATAGGTGCGCCCGCGGACATCAACGAACAGGAGATTCATGATCCGTTTGTGTACGCGCCTACCGCTACGGTCTGGAACCCCGACGTCTGGAACCCCGATGTGTGGAACCCCGATGTGTGGAACCCTGATGTCTGGAACCCCGATGTCTGGAACCCCGATGTCTGGAACCCCGATGTCTGGAATCCCGATGTCTGGAACCCTGATGTCTGGAACCCCGATGTCTGGAACCCTGACGTCTGGAACGTCAGCCTGACGGACGCCAGCACGCTCGACAATCCCGAGATCCCCTCGCCCGATGTCTCAGGGCTCGAAGCGGAAGGCAACATTTTCGCGAAATTCGACGTGCAGTTCACAACCGTGAACGAGGGCAATACGACTACGCCATACACGGCCGACTTCGCGGCGAATTCATCGCTGGTGCGCCAGCGATTGGCAAGCGGCGACGTCAAGGTGCAGATCATCGTCTGGCAGGATACGGACCTGCAGAGTTTCCAGGGTTGTTCCGAGGACATAATCCCAATCGACAGCACGATTGGTGAAACGGATAGCCCGGGCCAGAACCGCATACTCGCAGTTGCCGACGGTGCGGATCTCCTGACACTGAAGATCCCCGATATCACCAAAAATCGAATCGGTTCGGTGACCTACTATTCCGAAGCGCTCGACGACGTGCAGCACACGCTGCGCTTCTACGGCCTCGAGGAAGATATCCGCATAATCGCACCCGAGCTCGCCACGCCAGGCAGCATTTCCTATGTTGTCACGTCACAGGCTGCAAATACGGGCGACATCGAACTCGACGTTGGCGAGGAACAGGCTATCCTGGACGGTGTTCCGCCGGATCTGACGTTGAACAGTGCTGTGCCTGTCGTGCTTGACGCCGAGAATCGGGCTGGTGTTGTCGGTGTGGATCTGAATCTGGACCCCCCCCTCGTCACGGCGAGCAAAACGGGTGAAAACGATCCGGCTGTACTCTGCGCGCCCTACGATCTAGGCGTTTTTGCTGCGATCGGTCTCGGTACGACGCCATTCACGTGTTCGGCTACGTCGGAAAATGGTGTTGCCGCTATCATTAATTTCGACGTCATCGCGGTCGACAACGACCCGCCGACGCTCGACACGCTGCCGCCCGATCGGACCATCGAACGCGACACGATCAATAGCGCGGCCTTCAGTTATACGCTGCCGACGGCAACAGACGAGATAGATGACAACGTCGACGTAAACTGCGCTCCGGTGTCGCCGACAGGTCCGGCACCGTTCACGGCGCCCGGGCCGACCCAGACGGAAGTCGTGTGCACGGCCACCGACGACGGTGACAATACTGATGCCGGATCGTTCTTTGTTACGGTTCAGGACACAACGCCACCGGTGCTGACGATTCCGGCCTCGGCCAGTGGTTCGGCGACGGACCCGGCAGGAACGACTGTCACGTTCGCCCCAATACCGTCGGCGACGGACATCGGTGCCGTTTCTGTCACCTGTACGGCATTTGATCCAGCAGTCGTAGTGCAATCGGGCAGTCTGTTCCCGATCGGCACGACGACAGTCGAATGCACGGCAACCGACGACGCCAACAACCCAACGTCGGACACATTCGACGTCACGGTTGCCGACAACACGATAACCGGCTCCGGCATAAGTTCGAACAAGAATTCCGTCAAAGCTGGTTCAGTCGCGGGCTTTAACTGGGCCTGGGAAAACTCCTCGGGCGACCCGGTCGATGTTGGCGAAAACAATCAGGACATCGAGGCCTGGTCGAAGAACGGTTCGGATTGTTCAATCCCTGGTCCTGACCTGATCAACGAGGACCCCGGCAGAAGTAGCATTCGGCGTGCGCCGAATGGTGGCTGGCAGTTCAATTGGCAGACCGTATACGACGCCGGTCATCCAAGAGACGGGGAGCCGCTTGATCCGGGTCAATACTGCGTCAGCGTAAGCTTGACGAGCGACCCATCGCAAAGACAGACCACCGACATAAGAGTAAGACCGTAACGACTACGGCAGCCGCTGGCGGGCATCATCCGTCAGCGGCCCGCCGGCCGGACGCCGGGCGACGAATGTATTGAAATTCTCGATTGCAGCATCGGTCATCCCAAGCTCAGCCTGTGCGCGACCCAGCCAATAAGGCAGCGTGGCGGCATGGTGGTAGGTCGGCAGATCATCAAGAAACAGCGCCGTCGCCTCTCCCTGCCTCTGCCGGGCCGCCGTTAACTCGTCCACGGCTTCAACAAAGTAGCCGGCCTCGAAATAGGCACGACCCAAGTGGAAGCGCAGCAGCCAGAGATCAGCGATTTCCAATGCCCCGGTCAGTTGCTCGATCGCCTGCACGTGATTCCCGGTTTCGAGTGCGACGAGAGCCTCGATGAGCGCAGCATAGGCTCGCGGCTGCGGCGGCAGCTTCTGCGACAGTGTCTCCGAAATTGCGAGGGCCTTGTCCGGATTTCCGGCCGCACTATAGATCATCGCCGCCGGCACGAGCGCGGCATTGCTGCCGGCCAATCCGACGCCGATTTCCACCGCTTCGAGTGCCGCGGCGCGGTCACCCTGCGCGAGCAGCGCCTCTCCCAGTGCCATTTGCTTCACAGCAAGGCTGTAGTTATTGCCGCCGGCTTCATCGACGGGTATGCCGTCCTCCAGAATTTTTTGCGCAGCACCGAAGTTACCCGTAAGCAGTTCAATATCGGCCAGTCCCAAGCTTGCGGTCGAAGCACCGCGACCACTCGTTTCGGCCATGCTGTTGTAGGCCGCGCGCGCGGTATCGAAATCGCCGACCGACAGCGCCTTCATCGCTATCGGCAGCCATGCTTTGAACCACGTCGCATCAAGCTCGCGCACTTGTTCTGCTTCGGTAGCGGCCAACTCGAAGTTGCTGGAGTACATGGCGTACAACGCAAAGTTGGATCGTGCTACAACGTTTTTCGGGTAGATCTCGACCGTCAGTTTTCCCTCCCGACGAGCGCTCTCAAAATCCAGTGCCATGAGATATTGAACCGCCAGGTTGTTGTGCCCGACATGATCAGCCGGGTACTTTTCGACGAGTGTCTCAAACGTTTCGATGGCTTTCTGGAAGTTTCGCGTAACGCCCCAGTAGTACATGCCTTGTGTCCGCAGCCGTTCCCTTTCCGTCATCGAACCAAGGTTTGCCATCGCCTGTTCCCAGGCCGTCGTGGCTTCGTCAAGCCGACCGAGCGCCCTCGCCGCAACCGCCCAGCCGGAATAAGCGCGTCCAAATTTCGGGTCATACCCGACTGCGGCGCGATAATGCTCGATGGCTTCTTCGTAATTGCCGTTGTACTGAAGACGCTGCGCCGTGTCATAGTCCCGCACCGCTTCGAGAGACATTGCGGTAAACGTCTCGGAAACCCTCAGGGCTTCGCGATCTACTGACTTGTCCCCGAGTTCTTCGCGCAGGTCGGCGGCGAGTTCGCCTATTGCTGCCAGCACTTCGAGTTTGTTGGTGGCCGTAGCGTCGGCCTCCGCAACGACTTCGCCTCTCGTTGGCACGATGGCTTTCGCTGAAAGATCAAACTTATCACCTCGCGGGGCGATCGAGCCGACGAGAACGAGTTTGATACCTTCGCGCGCTGCGACCAGTTGGGCAGTCACCGAGTCCAGCTTGTCTGTATCTCTCAACTGTGCGCCGACCTTTTGCGCAATGCCCCGCTCGTAGATCGAGATGAACGAGGCGCCGTCGATACCGATCTGCAGTCCCTGCTCGAGCGAGCCTTCAAAAAGTGGATCGCCAGTCTTGTTGTCGAAGTCTGCGATCAGAACTGACATCGGCTCCAACTCTTCAACGATCTCCGGCCCACGCGTGAAAAGGAGGTACACAGAAAAGATGAGTGCGACGGACAGTACGCCAATAACGACAAAATCCGCCCTGCGGCTGCCGAACGGCATGACGACGGTGTCGGTCGCCTCCGCCTGAACTTCGATGCCCTTATCAGTGACATCAAAGATCCAGGCAAGTACGACCACAACCGGAAGGCCTATGATCGCTACGATTATCAGCGCGCGCAGCACCCAGTCGGGTGCATCGAATGCCGGCAACAAGACGCTGGCGGCCTCGACCAGGATCCAGACGACGCCGACATAGAGGCCCGTTGCGCGGAACACCTCTCGACGTCGTAATTCTCTGATCAGTTTGTGCATGTTTCAGCTAGACCTTGCTGTCAGGTCGCCGGAGCGCGGCCCGCGAAAAGTCTAGCACGACACCAGTAGTCTAGATGCTGTCTATTATCCCGTTCAGCGTGGTACTTGGACGCATGGCAGCCGATGCCAGCATGTCGTCCGGGTTGTAGTAACCGCCGACATCAACGGCCTGGCCCTGCGCGGCGTTCAACTCGTCGATAATTGCCGCCTCATTCTCGGCGAGTGCGCTGGCAACATCTGCAAACCTCGCCGCCAGTTCGGGGTCCGCATCCTGTGCCGCCACCGCCTGCGCCCAATACATGGCAAGGTAGAAGCTGCTGCCACGATTGTCGATTTCGTTGACTTTACGCGACGGAGATTTATTCTCGTCAAGATAACGGCTGTTCGCCTCATTGAGCGCGACTGCAACAATCCGGGCTTTCGCGTTGCCTGTCTTTTCGGCCAGTTCCTCGATAGACACCGCCAGCGCGAGATATTCACCGAGCGAGTCCCAGCGCAGGTGCCCTTCGCCGACAAACTGCTGCACGTGCTTTGGCGCCGAGCCGCCGGCACCCGTCTCGTAAAGGCCGCCGCCAGCAAGCAGCGGCACGATCGACAACATTTTCGCACTGGTGCCGAGCTCGAGAATCGGGAACAGGTCTGTCAGGTAATCACGCAGGACGTTGCCCGTGACCGAAATCGTGTCCTCACCATTTTTCACTCGCTCAAGCGTCGCGCGCATCGCTGCAACCGGGGCCATGATCTCCAGATCGAACTCGCTCGTGTCGTATTCCTCAAGGTAGCGTTTCGTCAATGCGATCAACTGTCGATCGTGAGCGCGGTTTTCATCGAGCCAAAAGATGGCCTTCGATCCAGTCTGCCGCGCGCGGCTTACGGCAAGTTTGACCCAGTCGCGAATTGGCAGGTCTTTCGTCTGGCACATACGCCAGATGTCGCCCTGGTTGACTGCGTGTTCGAGCAGAGTATCGCCGGAGTCATTGACAACCCGCACCTTGCCGTCGGCTGGAATTTCGAAGGTCTTGTCATGCGAACCGTATTCTTCGGCCTTTTGTGCCATCAATCCCACGTTGCAGACATTGCCCATCGTCGACACATCGAACGCGCCGTTTATTTTGCAAAACTCGATCACTTCCTGGTAGATGCCGGCGTAGCAGCGATCCGGAATGGTGTAGCTTGTGTCCTGCAGCTGGCCGTCCGGGCCCCACATCCTGCCCGAGGTGCGAATGGCTGCAGGCATGGAAGCATCGATAATGACGTTACTTGGCACATGCAGGTTGGTAATGCCCTTGTCGGAATCGACCATCGCCATCGCCGGGCGTATGGCGTACATGGCCTCGATATCTGCCTTGATCTCACTCTGCTTGTCGTCCGGCAACTCGCCGATCTTTGCATACACGTCGCCAATACCATTGCTGGCATCTACGCCGATCTCGTCGAACAGGTCTCCGTGTTTGTCAAAAACAGCGTCATAGTAAACACGGACAGCATGTCCAAACATGATCGGGTCCGACACCTTCATCATCGTTGCCTTGAGGTGCAGCGACCAGAGCACGCCATCCGCTTTCGCCGCGTCAATTTCCCGCGCGAAAAAATCGCGCAGCGCCACGCAGTCCATGCGCGATGCATCGATGACTTCGTCCTTCAATACGGGGACCGCATCTCGCAACACTGTCGTGCCATCAGCGGTCTCCAGCTCGATGCGCAGATTGCCATCAGATGCAACGATGGTTGATTTCTCGCTCGAGTAAAAATCACCGTCATGCATGTGCACAACGTGAGACCTGGACTCTGAACTCCACTCTCCCATCGAATGCGGATGTTTCTGCGCGTAGACCTTCACAGCAGCCGCAACACGACGATCAGAGTTGCCTTCGCGCAGCACTGGATTGACTGCACTACCCAGCACCTTCGAATAGCGCGCGTTGATATCGCGCTCGTCGTTAGTCCTGGGTTCTTCCGGATAGTCAGGAATGTCGAAGCCCTGCGACTGAAGCTCGGCAATCGCGGCAGCCAGCTGCGGGATCGACGCACTGATGTTTGGCAGTTTGATAATATTGGCGTCCGGCGTTTTCGCCAGGTCGCCCAGTTCCGCGAGCGCGTCGCTTTGACGTTGCTCATCGCTCAGTTTTTCGGGGAAGCTCGCCAGGATGCGTCCCGCGAGAGAAATATCCCGCGTCTCCACAGCAATACCGGCGGAATCCGTAAATGCCTTGACGATCGGCAGCAGCGAATAGGTGGCAAGTGCCGGTGCTTCGTCGGTCTTCGTGTAGATGATTTTTGCTGTGCTCATGCTCGTGTCTTTACCATTGGTGGCTGCCCGATATCCGGAGCGGGCGCCATTATAAGGGTGACGCGACAGAAATGGTCAATTTTGGGGATTTTCTGGTGCAGCGCAGCGTCCTTGCGGCAAATGCCTATTCTACGAGTCGGGCAATGACGGTCCAATAATTTCATATGTCCGAGCTTTTTCAACCAATCAGTACTGAGCAATTGGTGGCGTGGGTATTTTCCGAGCTGGATAGCCACGATTCGATCTTTGCCATACCGCGCCAGCACTTCTATCGGCCTCGCGAAGACGACCCCTTCCGTACGGCCGCGTTCGGCCATTTACTCGAGACCCCATTCGGCCCTGCCGCGGGACCGCACTCGCAGATGGCGCAGAACATCGTGGCTTCCTGGCTGTGCGGCGCGCGTTACATTGAACTCAAGACAGTACAGACACTCGACGTGCTGGATGTTTCCAAACCCTGCATCGACATGGAGGACGAAGGCTACAACGTCGAGTGGTCGCAGGAACTGAAGGTCAATCAGTCCTTCGATGAGTATCTTCGTGCCTGGATCCTGATACATGCGCTGCACGACAAGCTCGGCTTCCCGGGCGAGGCTCCGGGCATTGTGTTTAACCTCAGCGTCGGCTACGACCTCGAGGGTATCCGGCAACCGAACATGCAGTGGTTCCTGGATCAGATGCAGGATTGCTCCGAACACAAGCAAGCTGTCATTGATCTGGTTGCCCGTTTCTGTCCCGAGGTGCGGGGTATCGAGATTCCCGACCGCATCTCCGACAACGTGACCCTGTCGACCATGCACGGCTGCCCGCCCGGCGAAATTGAGAGCATCAGCACCTACCTGCTGCGAGAGCGGCACCTGCACACGCTCGTTAAGTGCAATCCAACCCTGCTCGGGCCCGAGCGGGTACGCACGATATTGAATGAGGACCTGCAATACTCCGATGTCGTGGTGCCGGACATCGCGTTCGAGCATGACCTGAAATACGCCGACGCTGTGAAGATGCTGGGTAACCTGCAGTCAGTCGCGAAAGACTGTAGCCTCGACTTCGGCGTAAAACTGTCAAACACCCTGGAAGTCGAAAACACTCGCTCGGTCTTCAACGACAGCGAGAAGATGATGTATCTGTCCGGGCGACCACTGCACGCGATTACCGTTAACCTCGCGCAGAAATTGGCGGAGGAGTTTGACGGGAAACTTCCGATGTCGTTTTCCGCCGGGGCGAACTGCTTCAACGCGCCGGATCTTCTCGCATCAGGCATGCAGACCATCACTGTGTGTTCCGATTTGTTGAAAACCGGCGGTTACCTGAGGCTGCTGCAGTATCTCGAAACGACCACCGACGCGTTTGCCAAAGTAAAGGCGGCCGACATTAACGAGTTCATATTCAATACGGCGCATACCAGGGAGTCACTCGCGGACGTCGAAGCTGCTGCTCGCCTCAACCTGTTTCACTATGCAGAGCTGACGCTCGACGATCCGCAATACAAGAAAACCACGTTCGACACATCACACACGAAGACCTCACGCGTACTCGATCTCTTCGACTGCATAAAGGCACCGTGTATCGATGAGTGCCCGATTAATCAGAAGGTCCCACAGTACATGAATGCGGTGCGTGACGGCGACACGGCCGAAGCGCTGCGCATAGTGAGACAGGACAATCCGCTGGCCTGTGTGCTCGGTCGTGTTTGTGACCACTTGTGCGAGGGCACCTGTGTCCGCAGCCACCTCGATGAGCCGCTGGCTATTCGGGATATCAAGCGCTTCATTTCAGACTTCAAACCCTCACCAGCCGAAAACTCACTGGCTCAGCCTGCAGGTAGCAAGGTCGCGATCATCGGCGCCGGCCCTGGCGGCATGGCGGCTGCGTCCGCGCTGGCATCCGCCGGGGTCGAGGTACATGTGTTCGAGGAGTATCGCTATGCCGGCGGCATGGTCAGCGGCGCCGTCCCGGAGTACCGGCTCCCTCGAAAAGTATTCGACCGGGATTTCAGTTTGCTCGAAGAACTCGGCGTTCAGTTCCACTTCGGTGTGAAGGCGGGTCGGGACTTCGACCTGTCGCAACTGCGTCGGGATGGCTTTGACAAAATCGTGATCATGGTAGGCGCCCAGCTCAGCAAGATGCTGGGCCTTGCAGACGAAGACTGCGATGGTGTGATCGACGCGCTGACTTTTTTGCGGCGCGCCCGGGAAGAAGAGCCGATCGAATCGACGCGACATGTCGGCGTCATCGGTGCGGGTGATACGGCAATGGATTGCGCACGAGTCGCACGGCGGCAGTCAGACGGTCGAGTCAGCCTGATTTACCGCCGCACCATCGACCAGATGCCAGCTGATCGCGAAGAAATCACACATCTGCTCGACGAAGGTGTCGAGATACTCGAACTGTGTAAACCGCAGCGATTGATCGTTAACGATGGCAAGCTCCAGGCGCTCGAGTGTCGTCGAATGACCTACAAGGGCGATCGCGATACGTCGGGCCGCAAGATACCGCACGAAGTCCCGGACTCTGGCTTCGAAGTACCACTGGACACACTGATTCTGGCCATCAGCCAGCATGCCGTTCTGGATTTTTTTGGCGAGGAAGCGATCAGCATCAATGACAAAGGCTACATCGAAGTTGATCCCGTGAGCTTCGAGACGTCAGTCCCCGGAGTCTACGCCGGGGGTGATGTGGCGAACGACGGACCTGCCTCAATCGTCAAGGCAGTGGCTGCTGGAAAGGCGATCGCCGATGCCATCCTGCGACGCCAACCGTCGAGCGGCGATTCCACCATGACCCAGACGATCGATAAGGCACAATTGCTGCGACGGCGGAGTCATCGCGAATGGCGTGTTCCGGCCAAACACACACCGCTCAAGGATCGCGACGACTACAGGGAAGTGGTGCTGACTTATGATGCGCAACAGGCCCGCACAGAAGCCGCCCGCTGCCTGGATTGTGATACTTACTGCAGTTTGTGCGTAGGGGTTTGCCCTAACCTCGCATTACTGACCTACGAGACAGGCGCCCCGGATCAGGGTGCGACGGCGCAGCAGCCGTTCCAGGTCGCGGTCCTCAGCGATCTCTGCAACGAGTGCGGCAATTGCACGACTTTTTGCCCAACCGCAGGACGGCCCTGGCGCGACAAACCCCGGCTATACCTCAACCGCCCGGAATTCGAGGCGCAGCGGGACAATGCTTTCATGGTGCTCAGGAATGAGGGCCGGTGGGCAATGGATGCCCGCTGGCAGGGAGTGACGCACCATATCGAACTCGACAGCGATCCGGGCGATGACGGTGACAAACCGTCCCGGGAGGAGCCCCAGGCCACCATGGCCATCCTGCTCCGGGGCCTCGCAAGATCAATGCCGTATCTGCCTGCAATATATAAGGAATAACCACGACCGACTGAACCGGCTGCGACGTCTATTCTCGGGGGAAAGAGACCAAATGTATGACCTCGCTGCTGATTACCAACGGCCACCTGGCCACGCTCGATGACGCCGATAATTTCGTCGAGAACGGCTGTGTCTTTATAGACGGCGACCAGATTGTCGCCGTTGGCGACCTGGATCCCGACTCCTGTTCAGCCGACCGCACGATAGATGCCGGCGGCAAGCTTGTCATGCCAGGCCTGATCAACGCTCACCATCATCTCTACTCCACCTTCGCCCGCGGCTTTACGCCCCCCGGCCCGCCTGCGCGGAATTTCGAGCAAAACCTCAGGAACCTGTGGTGGAAGCTCGACGCAGCTCTCGATTCTGAGGACGTTTACTACTCTGCCTTGCTGGCCCTGATGGATGCCGCACGTGCCGGCTGCACTACTGTCATCGACCATCATGCTTCGCCATCCTGTTGCGACGGCAGTCTCGACCAGGTGGAACGAGCATTCCGCGATGTTGGCTTGAGCGGCTGCCTTTGCTACGAGGTCTCGGATCGAAATAAACACGGAGAAGGTATCGAAGAAAACCAACGCTATATCCGCAAGTGTCGCGATTCCGGTGATAAGCAGATGAGCGCCCTGTTTGGCTTGCATGCATCAATGACGCTTGGCGACGAAACACTGGAGCGTTGCGCCGCGGCTGCAGAATCACTTGATGCCGGCTTCCACGTGCACGTGGCTGAAGATCAAATCGATGTACAGACGACTATGGAACGCCATGACAAGAAAATCATGGAGCGATTTGCGGACTTCGGCATCCCGGGCAACAAGACCATCTTCGTGCACGGTACCTGCCTTACACCTGCAGAGCTGGATCTGCTGCACTCCACCGACTCCATACTCGTGAACAACCCTGAATCCAATATGAACAACGGACTCGGAGTATCACCTATTCTGGAGATGCTCGATCACGGTGTAACAGTCGGCGTCGGCACCGACGGAATATCGTCGCACCTGATTTCGCAGGCCCGCGCCATGTACCTGCATCAGCGCGCCGAACACAGAGACCCCACCCTGGGGTTTGTCGAAGCCTGCGAGATTCTGCTCAGGAACAATAGCGACATATGCAATCGTTTGTTTGACGAGCCACGCGGCGCGCTGGCGGCAGGGCAACTCGCCGACGTCGTGATTCACGACTATGTTCCGTTCACGCCGCTGAATGCGGAAACGTTTTATGGCCACCTGATGTTCGGTGTTGGCTTCAGTCGCGTTGCGACGACGATCGCAAGAGGTCGCGTAATTGTCGAAGACGGCCAACTGCCGCATCTTGACGAAGCCGCCATTCGCGCTCGCTGCGCCGAACGTGCCCCCGACATCTGGGCGCGGATCAACTAGCCCGGTGCGACGATGACGAATACCTCGGCAAATCGCTGGCAGAACTACTACACGCCGAAATCTGTAGCAGAGGCTGTCGATATACTACAGCGCTACGACGGGCAGGCCCGCGTCGTTGGTGGCGGCACCGATTTGCTCGTGGAAATTCGTCGTGGTTTGCATCGGCCCGTCGAAGCCCTGGTGGATGTCTCTCGTATTTCGGGTCTGGATACGATTGATGTCGCCGGCGGACACATTGTTATTGGTTGCGGTGTAACGCACAGCCGGATCGTCAGGGATGCACGGATTATTGAGTACGGCACGTGCCTGTCCGAAAGCTGCAGTGTGATCGGAGGACCACAAGTTCGTAACGTCGGTACGCTCGCCGGAAACGTCGCACACGCACTGCCAGCCGGGGACGGCACCATCGGCCTGCTGGCTCTGGGCGGTGAGATCGAAATCGCGGCTGCAGACTGCACGCGCTGGATTCCAATGCAGGAATCGTTTCGGGCGCCTGGCAAGAGTTTCATAGATCGTCATCGCGAGGTGCTGACGAGGTTACGCTTCAAACCCACAGGTCCCAGCGAGGGATCGGCCCATCACCGCGTCATGCGCCCTCAGGGCTTATGCCTACCCATCATCTCCATGGCTGTGAGGCTGCGGCTGGAAGACGACGACACGATCAGCAACGCACGCATCAGCATGGGGCCGGTCGGGCCAGTACCCTTCCTCGCCGAGGCTGCGATGGAAGTGCTCGCGGGTAACGTCGCCTCAAGCAAATTATTCGATAAGACGGCCGAGGCAGCGCTGGAAAGCGTCACACTGCGCTCGAGCAAGTACCGCGCGAGCCAGGAATACCGCGAGCGGATGGTGCGTACATTCCTGCCTGCCATTCTGAAGCGTGCTTCTGAACGAGCGCGTGGAGCCCGCTCATGAGCAGATTGCGGATGACCGTGAATGGTCGGCCGGTAGACCTGGATGTGCCGGAGTCGCGCTATCTCTCAGAGGTGTTGCGCAAAGACCTGCAGCTAACCGGAACCAAGATAGGCTGCAACGAGGCTGAGTGCGGTATTTGCACGGTGCTGGTGGATGGCACGCCCGTGGTGAGTTGCGTCTATCCGGCGTTCAAGGCAAACGGCACGCAGGTCGAAACCATCGAGAACCTTTCGCAGGATGGCGAACTGCATGCGTTGCAGCAGGCGTTCCTGGATCACGGCGCGGTGCAGTGCGGAATCTGCACGCCCGGCGTCATAATGACCGCGAAAGCACTCATCGAGGAGAAGAAAGCGGCCGGCGAGATACTGACTGAGGAGCACATAGCGGTCGCTCTCAAAGACACGTTTTGCCGCTGCACCGGCTACCAGAGCATAAGCCGCGCTATTCTTCAGGCCTCCGGTCAGGACGTCCCTCCCCTGATACCCGTCTCTCAGCATGAAAGTCATTCGATCGGCAAACCGATGCCTAACCTGCAGGCCAGGGACAAGATCACGGGCGAAGCCCGCTTTACCGACGACTATCGATTCGCGGGCATGCTGTATGCGCGTACGAAGCGAGCGAACATTCCGCACGCCAGGATCCTGTCAATCGACACAAGCGCGGCCTGCGATTTGCCCGGCGTTCACACCGTCCTTACACACGAAGACATTCCGGGCAGAAACCTGCACGGTGTCTTTATCACCGATTGGCCGGTGCTGTGCGCCGACAAGGTCCGTTATGCCGGCGATGCCATCGCTATTGTCGCCGCCGAGAGCGAGGAAGTCGCCGCTGCGGCGCTGGACTTGATCGCGGTCGACTACGAGGAATTGCCTGTCGTCAGCGACGCGATTGAGGCTGCGAAACCGGGTTCGCCACTTGTGCATGAAGACCGGGCCGAGGGCAATTTGCTCAAGCACATCAAGGTCAACAAGGGTGATGTTGCTGCCGGGTTTGCCAAAGCTGACACGATCATCGACCAGACCTATCGAACGCCGGCAACAGAACATATGTTCCTCGAACCCGAATGCTCGATCGGTGTGCCTGCCGGGTACAGCCCGGAAAAATTTGGTGGGACTTGCGATGTCACCGCGGCACGAGGTGAGACTGCCCGGCATGACAAGACGACGGTTTATGTTGGCAGCCAGATTCCTTACGGAGACCGTGACCAGGTTGCCGCAACCCTGGGCGTTGAGCCGGATTCGGTGCGCATCGTGGCGACGCTCATGGGTGGCGGCTTTGGTGGCAAGGAAGACATCACAGGTCAGATTCACGCGGCACTGCTCGCCGAAAAAACCCAGCGCCCTGTCAAGATGTTGTATTCGCGCCAGGAAAGCCTGCTGGTTCATCCAAAGCGGCATGCCACGGTCATTCGCATCCGCACTGGCGCGACGCGTGACGGCAAATTGACGGCCGTCGAAGCAACGCTCTACGGCGACGGCGGCGCATACGCCAGTCTCAGTGAGAAAGTTCTAACCCGCGCCAGCACGCACGCAGCCGGTCCCTACGATGTGCCGAACGTTAAGGTGGACTGCTTTGCCATGTACACCAATAACGCACCGAGCGGCGCATTCCGCGGCTTTGGCGTGACACAGAGTTGTTTTGCGGTTGAAAGCAACATGGACCGCCTCGCGGAACAACTCGAACTGGATGTCGTCAAGATTCGTCGCATCAATGCTCTGGACGTCGGATCAGTAACCTCAACCGGCCAGGTCCTGCGAGAGAGTGCGGGGCTGCAAGAGTGCATCGATCTGGTCGAACAGGATATGCGCGACGAGGATTTTCGCTGGACCTGGGAGGAAGGCAGCAAACGCTTCGCCTGGGGCCTGGCCGTTGCGTACAAGAACACCGGCCTCGGTGGCGGCGCGCCCGACAAGGCCAGCGCTGAAGTTGAAGTGTGGCCTGACACCAAGAAGGGCACGACCGCCGAGGTGCGCATCTCGTCCGCAGAAATGGGCCAGGGCCTGCCCGCAGTACTTGCCGCCTGCGCTGCTGAGGAACTCGGCATTGAAGCGAGTGCTGTCAGCGTATTGCTAGGGGATACCGATTACTGCCCCGACGGCGGTCCGACGACTGCGAGTCGGCAAACCTTTGTCAGCGGTAACGCTGTGCGCCTTGCCGCGGCAGACGCGGCCGCACGCCTGGAGGCGGAACCGGGAACACCCGTTGTCATCCGTCATGATTACATGGCACCCGAAACCAAACCGCTCGGTAGCGGTGGCGATATGCACGTCGCGTTCAGCTACTGCGCGCAAGCCGCCCTGTGCGAGATCGACATGAATACGGGCGAAGTGAGCGTCAATAAGATTATCGCGGCACATGATGTCGGTCGCGCCATAAACCCTTTGACGCTACAGGGACAAATCGAGGGTGGCATCGTCATGTGTATCGGCTACACGCTAACGGAGCACTACATCCAGGAAGACGGAATTCCCTGGACCGATGTGCTGGCCCGCTACAAGGTGCCGAGCATCAGTCACACGCCCGAGATCAGCAACCGTATCGTGGAACACAAGACGTCCACAGGACCGTACGGGGCGAAAGGCGTCGGCGAGCTGCCGAGTATCCCTACCAGCGCCGCCATTACCAACGCGATCTATCGCGCTACAGGCGTACGCATGCGCAGCCTGCCTGTGGACCAGGACGAACTACTGCGAGCAGTGCGCGAACAGAACACTGAAGTCGAATTGGCATGGGGCGACCGTGAACCGATTCCGAATGTCGCTCTTGGAGGCGATCTATGAACTTGATTCCGAACATTCGCGGTGACGTTCTTGAAAAAACCGTCGCTCGTGCACGCGAACGCAACATAGTCCTGCCGACGTTTGCGCAACAGAAAGACCCACGCCAGGTGCCTGCCGCAATATCAGCACGATTGAAAGACGTCGGTCTGTGGGACATGGACCCTGCGAACCTGTTTCGTATCACCTGGAAGAACGAGCCTGTCGCGCAGGGTGGTGGCTTCGGTGAAGGCAACTGGATCGAGTTCCCGAAAGCGTTAACGGGTGTAGACGCAACGATCGTCGGTATTGTCGGAAACTGGTTCCCGACTGGCGCGCACAAGGTTGGTGCCGCTTACGGTTGCCTGGTCCCGCGCCTGGTTACCGGTAACTTCGACCCCGAGACGCAAAAAGCCGTGTGGCCATCGACCGGCAATTACTGTCGTGGTGGCGCCTACGACTGTGCGCTGCTGGCCTGTCCGGCTGTTGCAATTCTCCCCGAAGGTATGAGTCGCGAGCGCTTCGAGTGGCTCAAGGAGATCGGTACCGACGAGATCATCGCTACGCCAGGTACGGAATCGAACGTCAA
>Ga0209456_10000310_pt1 | contig 26957 bp, 25 predicted proteins | sample COG_11_FD_184755 | JGI IMG/M metagenome (GOLD analysis project Ga0209456, IMG submission 184755) | Pelagic marine sediment microbial communities from the LTER site Helgoland, North Sea, for post-phytoplankton bloom and carbon turnover... | ecosystem: Environmental > Aquatic > Marine > Neritic...
AAGCCAGTTCCGAGCACTCGATCTGTATCGCGGTACCCGATGATGTCGCGGAGCGCGCCAGGCTGGTTGTTGCCGACGCGTTTGCCGAGGAGCTTGAGAGCGGGCAGATCCAGAGTGTGGACACCACTCCGGGGCAAAGCATCGTCGCCGTTGTCGGCGATGGCATGGAAGGTACCCCGGGTATCGCAGCACGCTTCTTTGGTTCGCTGGCTCGCGCCGGCATCAATATTCGTGCGATCGCCCAGGGTTCGTCGGAGCGCAATATATCCGCCGTGGTGGACTCCAGCGACGTGACGAAAGCGCTGCGCGCCGCGCACTCCGGCTTTTACCTGTCGCACAAGACGTTGTCCATCGGACTGGTCGGTTCGGGCAATGTCGGTGCCACGCTGCTCAAGCAGCTCGACAAGCAGGCCGACCGGCTGGCGGAAGAATTCAATATCGACCTGCGTATTCGCGCCATCGCCCGGTCTCGAAAGATGCTGCTCGGCGATCGACGCATCAGTAGCGAGACATGGCAGGACGATTTCGACGCATCGGCCGTCGATACCGATCTCGAGGCATTCGAGCGGCATGTGAACCCTGATCACCTGCCGCACGCGGTCATCATCGATTGCACGGCGAGCGAGAATATTGCGGCCTTGTATGCTGGTTGGCTGGAGCGGGGCATTCATGTCATTACGCCGAACAAGAAAGCCTTCAGCAGTGATTTCGCCGCTTACTCCGAACTTCAGGCGGCCGCAGACAAAGGCAGCTCGCACTATTTCTACGAAACGACGGTGGGCGCGGCATTACCCATCATCAACACGCTGTGCGACCTGATCTATACGGGCGACGAGGTTCGCTCCATTCGCGGTATTTTCTCTGGAACGCTGGCCTACCTGTTCAATGTTTACGACGGTACACGACCATTCTCGGAGATCGTGCGCGAGGCCAGGGAAAGCGGCTATACCGAACCGGACCCCCGCGATGACCTGTCGGGGATGGATGTGGCGCGCAAGCTGACGATCCTTGCTCGCGAACTGGGTCAGAACATCGAGATCGGTGAGTTCCCGGTCCAGAGTCTCGTCCCCGAGGATTTGCAGGACTGCTCGATCGACGAGTATCTCGACCGGCTCCCGGAATACGACGACGAAATCGATGCGCTCTTCAGGAAAGCCGCAGCGGAAAAGAAGCAGCTGCGTTACATTGCATCGCTGGACGCTGATGGTAATGCGTCGGTTGGCCTCGATGCGGTCGATGAAGATCACCCGTTCTGCAATATCAACCTGACCGACAATATCGTGCAGTTTGAAACCGAGCGCTATTCGGCGAACCCACTGGTCATCCAGGGGCCGGGGGCCGGACCGGAGGTCACGGCAGCAGGTGTCTTCTCGGACCTGTTGCGCCTGGCGAGCTATCTCAGCACGGGTATGGGCTATGTCTGAATGGATTACTGCATTTGCGCCGGCATCGATTGGCAATGTTGCCGTCGGTTTTGACGTACTCGGACTGGCGCTTGAAGGCGTCGGCGATCGTGTTCACGCATGCAGAACGGCTGCAGATGGGGTCACGGTTGCCGAGGTTCGGGGGCTGGATGGCGAGATTCACCCGTACCTGTCGACTAACGCCCAGGAGAATACCGCGTCGATAGCGGCCCAGGCGTTCTGGAATGCTCACGGCGATGGCGGTGGCATCGAACTAAAGGTTCACAAGGGCGTGCCGTTGCAGTCGGGAATGGGCAGTTCTGCCGCCTCCGCGGTTGCCGCCGTAGTGGCTGCCAATGGGCTGCTCGATGCGCCACTGCGGGTTGAAGGCCTCCTCGAATATGCGATCGAAGGTGAGAAGTACGCGAGTGGCGGTTTGCATGCTGATAATGTGGCGCCAAGCCTGTTGGGCGGCCTGGTTCTTTGTCCGCAGATCTTGTTGCCCCAGGTCGTACCGCTGCCCGTACCTGGCGGGGTTAGCGCGGCATTGATTCACCCGGATCTGCAGGTGAATACGGCGCAGGCTCGTCGAGGCCTGGCCAAGAGTTGCTCGACACAACAATGGGTGGATCAACAGGGCCTCCTGGCTGGGTTCGTTGCGGCCTGTGCGGCCGGCGATATCGACCTGATCGGCAGGACGCTGCGAGATGTCATCATCGAGCCGCAACGCAAAGCCGCGGTTCCGTGTTTCGATGTTGTCAAAGCGGCCGCCGACAAGGGCGGGGCGCTCGGCTGCAGTCTTGCGGGCAGCGGCCCCAGCATCTTCGCGCTCTGCAAGACGGTCGATGCGCACAACGTTGCGATGGCGATGGAACAGGCTTGCCGGACGCAGGGCATCGGGTGCGAATCCTGGGTAAGTCCTCTGACCGCGCCGGGTGCGCAGATCGAGAGCCGCTGATGCAGTACTACAGCACACGGGGTGCTGGTCCTGTCACCCTGGACGACGCGCTGCGATTGGGAATTGCCAGCGATGGCGGGCTGTTTCTTCCCGCGCAACTCCCGTCGTTCGAAGTTGGCGATTTTGATGGCGCGCAATCGATCCCGGAAATTGCGCACGTCTTGTTGAGCCCGTTTTTTGCGGAGTCGTCACTGCAGGACTATCTCGACGAGATCCTGTCCGAGACCCTCAGTTTTCCGATTCCGGCGACGCCGCTGCCCATTGACGGTCACGACGTATCGCTGCTGGAGCTCTATCACGGCCCGACCGTGGCGTTCAAAGATGTTGGCGCGGGGTTCCTGGCCGCCTGCCTGTCACGACTTGAAGGCGATGCTGACGATCCGCTCACGATTCTCGTGGCGACATCCGGTGACACCGGCGGAGCGGTTGCAGCCGCGTTCGACGAACGGCCGGGCATGCGGGTTGTCGTGTTGTTCCCGGATGGCCGCGTATCGGAGCGCCAGGCGCATCAGCTCTGTTGCTGGAGTGACAACGTTCTTTCGCTGAAAGTGCAGGGCGCATTCGACGACTGCCAGGCGATGGTCAAAGCGGCGATGGCGGATCCGAAGCTGTCAGTAACCCATCGCTTCAGTTCGGCTAACAGCATTAACATCGGCCGTTTACTGCCGCAAAGCACCTATTATGCTGATGCTTCATTGCGGCATTTCCGGCGTACCGGTAACAAGGCGGCCTTCATTATTCCGACCGGTAATCTCGGCAATGCGTTTGCTTGCATCATGGCACGCGAAATGGGTCTGCCGATCGGGCCGATCATCATGGCGACAAATGCGAATCGGACGATCGCCGACTATTTTGAGACGCTCGAATGGTTGCCTCGCGCCAGCCTGCAAACGCTTGCCTCGGCGATGGATGTTGGCGATCCGAGCAACATGGAGCGCTTGCGGCATCTTGTCGGCGAAGCCGACGTCCTGCGTGAACAACTCGGTGTGCTGTCAGTCGACGACGAGCAAATCGAGGCGTCAATCAAGCGTGATTTCGCCGAGTTCGGCTTTGCAACCTGCCCGCATACTGCGACAGCGACTCACACCTGGCGGCAACTCGATGAGAGCCTGGTGAACAGCCACGACTGGATTCTCGTGGCGACTGCGCATCCGGCGAAGTTCGAGACCATCGTCGAGCCGTTGATCGGCCAGCCAGTGCCGGTGCCGCCTGAGCTGTCCGTGCTGCTTTCACGCCCGGCGCAGGCCACAACAATCGAGCCAAGCCTGGCGGCGCTTGCTACAGTACTCGGATGACCGATTTCGACGAAGCCACGTGGACGGTGCCGCTGCTCGCAGTGGTGTTGCTGCTGGTCATATGGTTTGTCTATCGCCGTTTCTTCGCAGGTGGCAGCTCCCTCGAGAAAGCACTGACTGAGATCGGGTATCAACGCATCGAAGCACTGGTGATCCCGAGCGCTGATGAAGGCGAAATCCAGGTAGACCAGTTGCTCCTGACTTCACAGGGTCTGCTGATCCTGGAGGTGAAGGACGTCCAGGGAGCCGTGTTTGGCGGCGACAAGATGCAGGACTGGACCGTCATCGCAGCGGACCGCCGCTACACCTTTCCCAACCCCCAGCCCTCATTGTACGACCGGATTGCCGCAGTACGGCAAATCGTCCGGCAAGTCCCGGTCGCCGGTCGAGTCGTATTCCTGGACGGGGCTGAGTTTGCGAAAGGCACTCCGAGCCTGGTCTGCAATGTCGATCAGTTGGTCGCCGACTTCGGTGAACCGGACAAGAATGCGGCGAAATTCAAGATCGAGGCCTTTAAGCCCCACTGGGAGCTCATCCAGAAGGCGGCAAGTCGAAAAAGCGCCGGGCATTCCGAGACGTAATCTCGGCGACATGATCGACGCTTTGGTCACGAGCTTCCGCCACCACTTTTAACACTTCGGTCAGGTACATTGGCTCGTTGCGGCGTGTCTTCGGTTTCGGCTGAATCGTCCTGGGCATCAGGTACGGAGCATCGGTTTCGATCAACAGCCTGTTGTCCGGAATAATATGAACAATATCGTGCAGGTGTTTGCCGCGTCGCTCATCGCAAATCCAGCCGGTCACGCCGATATAGAGACCCATCGCAAGATATTCGCGCAGCGACTCACCTTCGCCCGTGAAGCAATGTGCGACGGCCCGAGACAGGTCGGGCAATGCAGGCTCCAGGACCTCAATGAAATCGTCATGCGCGTCACGTTGGTGCAGGAATACCGGCAGCCCGGTCTCCCTGGCGATATCGAGCTGTCGGCGAAATGCACTGAGCTGCGCCTCTCGTGGTGAGAAATTTCGAAAATAGTCGAGGCCACATTCGCCAACGGCGACAACGACGTCCTTGTCCGTGAGCGAGCGAATCAGCGCATCACTTTCGTCGGTGTAGTCCGATGCGTGATGCGGATGCACGCCGGCTGTTGAAAACAATACGCCGTCGCTGGTTTCGGCCAATTGTGCCGCCCGCAGGTTGCTGTCGTCGCTGGAGCCGGTCACGATCATTGTCGCGACACCGGCATCGGCCGCGCGTTGCATCATTTCATCGCGGTCATCGTCAAAACTGTCATGCGCGAGATTCGCGCCGATATCAACGAGTGCGTATTTCATTACCTAGTATTGCTCCCATCGGAATATGGCGGAACCAATCGCAAGAAAAACCCCGCTCAGGACAGTGAGCGCAGCGAGACTCGGAGCCACGTCCGTCAGCGTAGCGCCGTCGAGCATAACGGCTCGGGCGGAGTCGAGGATATGGGTCAGCGGAAATATCTGCGACATTCCCCGCACGGTCTCGCCGGCGCCTTCGAGCGAGAACCAGACGCCTGAAAGCAGCATCATTGGCCAGTTGATCAGGTTGAGGAGGCCGCCCGCAAGTTCCTCGCTGGTCACTCGTGCGGAGACAACGAGACCTAACGAGACCAGGGATATCGCACCGACAAGCGCAATCAGGAACAGTGTGAAATAACTCCCTTCCATGCGTGTATCGAGTAGCAAATGCGTTCCTGTATACACAAATGTCGTGATTAGCATGATCAGGACCATGCGCGACGCCACTTGCGCCGTAATGAATTCGAACGCCGTCAGCGGCGTTGCGCGCAAACGTTTCAGGAAGCCGTTCTTGCGGTAGCGGACGATGACATAGCCAACCCCGAACAGGCAGCTGAACATCATGTTCATGCCCAGGATGCCGGGAAGGACCCAGTCGGAGTAGCGAACCGGGTCTCCCTCAATCTGCTCCTTGACGACCGTATTGCTTGACGGCGACGCGGTCTGCAACAGGGCAAACTCAACGAAATAGCCTTTGGCAGCGGTTGGGTTAATCCAGTATCGAGCGGGTGGTCCGAGATCGATCAGGAGGTCCAGCTGATGCCGCTCGACCTTGAGCATTGCTTCGTCAAGATCGTCGTAGGCGACGAATCGAACGTACTTCGTTTCGAGAAACGGGTGGGCGCCCGTATCGATATCCGGCTCGGCCTGCAATACACCGACTGTGTATTCGTCTCTCTGGCCGTCGAATGCGAAGGACAAGCCGAACACCAATACAACGGGCAACAGCAGGCTCCAGGCGAGAGACGAACGATCGCGCACGAACTCACGATTGCGGCCGACGAAGATAGCGTAGATGCGATTGAACATCGTCAGGTTCTCAGGGAGTGTCCGGTCAGGTCGAGAAACAGGTCCTCGAGGTTTGGTCGTCGGATTTCGCCGTGCGACAGGTTGATCAGCTTGTCGCCGTATTTTTCGAAAAGAAGCTGGTCGGGCGCTCCCTGGCTGACGATCTTGCCCGCGTCCATGATCGCGATGTCATCGCAGAGGATCTGTGCTTCGTCCATGTAATGCGTGGTAAGGACAATCGTGGCACCTCCGGCGCGAATGTTCTGGATGAGGTCCCAGAAGTTCCGGCGCGCTTGCGGATCGAGGCCGGTCGTCGGCTCGTCCAGGAAGATCAGCCTCGGGCGATTGACCAACGCTACCGCGAGCAATAGTCGCTGGCGCTGTCCCCCCGAAAGCTTGCGATTATCGCGGTCGAGCAGGTCGGCAAGCGAACACTGTTCGATTATCTCGTCCAGATCGGCCTGCCGTTCATACAGCGAGCGAAACATCTCGATGGTCTCGCGCACGGTCAGGTAGTCCTGCAGCGCCGTATTCTGGAACTGGATGCCGGCTTCCTGGCGGAACTTCGCGCCAGCGATCTCCCCATAGTAATAGACCTGGCCCGAGGTCGAGCGGGTGACTCCCTCGATGATTTCGACGGTCGTGGTCTTGCCGGCCCCGTTGGGGCCCAGGAGTCCGAAGCAGATACCTTCCGGCACCGAGAAGCTGACGCCGTCGACCGCGGTTACGCCGGGGTATTCCTTGACCAGGTCGCGAGCTTCGAGGGCAATTGGCATGGCAGAAGGGTACCCGACCCGCTGTCGCGCAGCCACTTTGCAACCAAATCCCCGCGAGCGGTATCTAATGAGCAGGAAAAGGAATTATGGGTGTGAAAATGATGGCCAAATTGGCGACGAAATCCGTATTTACCATCGGTTTGCTAATCCTGCTGATGTCAGTCCCGGCATTGGGAGCATCGATCAACAAGAGCGTGAAAATCGGGGCCGGCGAGGAAGCCGGTGGCGCGACTTCGGTGAATGGCAGTATCACTGTCGGGCAGGACGCTACCGTGACCGGCAACCTGAAAACCGTGAATGGCACGATTCGTATCGACGCCGGCGCGGTAGTCAGGAAGGCCAGCACGGTCAATGGCGGGCTTAAACTGGGCGATAACGCCAAAGCCGACGCTCTGAGTACTGTAAACGGCGGCATCCGGGTAGGTGAGACAGCCACGGTTGACGGCGATATCGAGGCGGTCAACGGCCGGATTACGATTGAGAAAGGCGCGCGCGTTGTTGACAACGTCGGTAACGTGAACGGCGAGATCGACCTGAGCGGCGCAGAGATCGGTGGTGACCTGTCCACGGTCAATGGCGATATCGACCTCGCGGACAGTTCGGTCGTCAAAGGCGACCTGATCGTCGAAGAGCCAGGTGGCTGGGGTTCGAAAAAGGAAAAGAGCCGCAAGCCGCGAGTTGTTATCGGTCCCGGGTCGCGCGTGGAGGGCACAATCGTGCTCGAGCGCAAAGTGGAACTTTATATCTCGGAAACCGCTGAGGTCGGTGACGTTAGCGGCGTGATGAGCATGGACGACGCAGTGCGCTTCAGCGGCGATCGTCCCTGATATGCCGTAGAATGGTGGCGTGCATAGCGCTGCCACCCAATTACCGCTTTTTGCGGACGACGATGAGCCCGACGCGATGTCGGGCTTTTCTGTGCGCGAGAGCGGCCGCGCCAGGCGGCTTTCGATTAAGGTATTTCCACGTGGACGCGTCGAAGTAGTCGTTCCAAAACGAACTCGACCGGCCGACGTCAGGGAATTCGTAGAGTCCCATACAGACTGGATCCGCAAAGCCCGCGCGTCGTTCGCGGCAGATCACCCGCCCGAACCCTTTGCGTTGCCAACGAGCGTTCATTTGCCCGGGATCGAGCGGGCGTTTTGCGTCCGTTACGAACGCGACGATGGCGGCAAGAGCGTCCGGTACCGGGTGCGCGGCAACACACTCATCCTGGCGGGGCACACCGATGACGAGAAGCTCTGTATCGCGGCACTCAAACGGTGGCTGATCGCGCTGGGCAAAAAGGAGTTCCTGCCGCAGTTGCGTTCCCTGTCAACGTTGACAGACAACCCGTTCAAGAAGATGCATGTGCGCGGACAGCGAACTTGTTGGGGTAGCCATTCGAGTACGGGCACGATCAGCCTCAATTACTGCCTGATGTTTCTTGACCCCAGGCACCTGCGCTACGTCATGGTCCACGAACTGTGCCATGCGCGGCATATGAATCACTCACAGCGTTTCTGGCGCCTCGTCGGCCGTTTCGAACCCGGCTACCGCAAGCTGGACAAGGACCTCAACAGTTCCTGGAAGCGTATTCCTGCGTGGTTAGGGATATACTAAGCAAGCTTGAACAATTCTTCTGAACGTTTGTCCGAATCTGTATGCGCTTTACCACACACAGCATTAGCCTGGCCATCCTCCTTGCGCTTCTCGTTGGGCATGCGAGTGTGGCCGTACATGCGGCGACTCACGGGTCGGGCGATACGGCAGAGTGCGAACTCTGCATCACTTATAACGACTCTTCCGATGCTCTGGATGCACGCCATGAACACGGCGTGCTTCCGGTGCTCGACTCACGCGTACTTTCAGCAGCCTCGGTTTGGCACGCGCCGCAACTGGCAACCTCTGTTAATCAGCGGGGTCCTCCCGTCATTCATTGATTTCCCAGTAACCGGTTTTCTTTGAATTTAGGAGGACGTGCCATGCGCACTATATTCCCGGCGAGCGCATTCCTGCTGCTCGCATTTACCGTACCTGCGGCCGCCCAGGCTCAGGATGACGATATCGAGGCTTTGCGCGCGGCTGTCGCGGAGCTGCGTGCAGACTATGACAGCCGTATCGCAGAGCTCGAGCGCCGCCTGGCCGTAGCCGAGCAGAATGCCTCGCAGGCCAACTATGCCGCTCAACAAGTGACCGTCGCCACAGCGCCCAGCACCGGTGCTGCCAGTTCGGCGTTTAACCCCGCCATCGGCGTGGTCTTCCAGGGGCAGGTTCGCCAGACCGACGCGTTGGACGGCGAAGAGGAGGGCTACGTTCTCGGTGAGACCGAGGTGATTATGCAGGCCAATGTCGACGACAAGTTCAGGGCGTGGCTGACAGCGGCGATCGCGCTCGAGGACGGCGAATCTGTGATCGAAATCGAGGAATCCTGGGTGGAGGCTACGGCGTTGCCGGCCGGCTTTGGTGCACGCTTCGGGCGCTTTGCGTCCGGTGTCGGCTATCTCAACGAGAAGCACTCCCACCAATGGGATTTCGCCGATCAACCGCTGCCGTACCAGGTATTTATGGACAGGCGCTATTTCGACGGCGGCGTGCAGCTGCGCTGGCTGGCGCCGACCGACGTCTACATGGAGCTGGGTGGCGAGGTACTGCAGGGAGATGGCGGTTCGTCCGGCCTGAATTCGCGTAGCCTGTTTGCCAACGTTGGCGGCGACCTTGGAACCAGTAGTAGCTGGCTTGCTGGTGCTTCTTACCTTGAGCCCGATGATTCGAGCAGCATTTCCATAGCGCACTTCGTCTGGAAATGGGCGCCGCAGGGTAACTGGAAGCAGAAGAACTTCGTATTTCAGACTGAGTACTTCGAACGCAGTGACACCGTTACCGATACGGGTTGGTACGCGCAGGCTGTCTTCCAGCCAGTACAACGCTGGCGCTTTGGTGCACGCGCTGACGCGTTGCAGCTGGACGCAGATGCCGACGATCCACGTCGATTTACGCTAATGGTGGACTGGTCGAACAGCGAGTTCAGCCGATTGCGACTGCAGCTTGGGCGTACCGATGATGGGACGGACACCAGTAACGAGTGGGGTCTCCAGTACATCCACAGCATTGGCGCCCATGGCGCGCACGATTTCTAGGAGCGATAGCATGTACAGACACCTACAAAGAACCATACTCGTCGCAATCCTGGTGGCCGTGCCCGTCGTGGCCAGTGCAGAACTCAATGTATTTGCTTGCGAGCCCGAATGGGCGGCGCTGGCCGAGGAAATTGGCGGCGACAACGTTGAGGCCTATAGCGCGACTACGGCCTTGCAGGACCCACACTATATCCAGGCGCGTCCGAGCCTCATCGCCAAGGTACGGCAAGCAGATATCGTGATCTGCAGCGGGGCGCAGCTCGAGATCGGCTGGCTGCCCGCGCTCTTGCAAAAAGCCAACAACCGCAGCGTTATGCCGGGTACCTTGGGCTATATGGAAGCCAGTAGCTTCGTCGTTCGGCTGGGTATCACCGGCGATCTCGACCGGGCCCAAGGCGATATCCACCCGCAGGGCAACCCGCACATCCAGACGAACCCGTACAATATCGAGGTTGTCGCGCGGGAACTTGGCAAGCGTATGCAAGAAATAGATATAGATAATTCAAAAAGTTATAAATCAAACTTAGAGCAATTTATCATCTCGTGGAGCGCTGCGATCGAGCGGTGGGAGGAGCAGGCAGTTGATCTCAAGGGCAAGAGGGCGATCACCCATCACCGGTCCTGGGTCTACCTGTTTGACTGGCTCGGAATAGAGGAGGTTGCCAATCTCGAGGCCATCCCGGGGCTGCCGCCGACCGCAGCGCACCTGGGCAAGCTCACGTCGGAATTCAGCGACGGCGGCGCCGATGCCATTATTCGGGCACCGTATCAGCACGCCAAACCCTCCGAGTGGCTATCCGAACGAACCGGGATCTCGGCGATAGTCCTGCCCCTTACCGTCGGAGGGACCGATGCGGCGACCGATCTGTACGCGCTGTTCGACGACATCCTTGCACGCCTGAACGGAGTCATGACGGATGGCTGATCTCCTGGACTGGACCATAATCGGACCGGCGCTCGTCGCCGGTCTTATTGTTCTGAGCACGCACGTGCCTCTTGGGCAGGAAGTACTGAAGCGCGGCATCATCTTCATTGACCTGGCAATCGCACAGGTTGCCGGGCTTGGTGTGATCGCAGCCTATGCCCTGGAGTGGGACCCGCAAGGGGTCCAGGTCCAGATCGCCGCCGTCAGCGCGGCGCTGATCGCTGCGATTGGCCTGCACTGGACCGAGAAGCGCTGGCCGGCCATCCAGGAACCGTTGATTGGCGTCTTGTTCATCTTGGCCGCGACCGGCGGCATCCTTTTGCTCGCCGGCAACCCGCACGGCAGTGAACACCTCAAAGAGCTGCTGGTTGGCCAGATACTCTGGCAGACCTGGCCGTCGCTGGTCCCGATTGGATTGCTGTATGCCGTCGTGCTCGCCGCCTGGTTCGTCCTGAGGCCGCGTTTTGGCGCGCTGAGTTTCTACCTGGCCTTTGCCGTCGTGGTTACCGCTTCGGTGCAGATCGTCGGCATTTACCTCGTGTTCGCCAGCCTGATAATTCCCGCGCTCGCGACCGTAGGGATCAAGCGCGGGAATCGACTCATTGCCGGGTACCTGATCGGCGGTGTGTCCTACCTGGCCGGTATCCTGCTGTCGGTGATGTTCGACCTGCCAACCGGTGCTGTAATCGTATGGAGCATGGCGGCCGTCGCGTTGTTAGCGGGACTCGTGATCTCCGACAAGAAGCGACCCGCTGCGTAACGCCTATTCACCAAATCCGACTTCTGCGCCGGCGTAAACAGCGCGCCCCGGCGTGTTGTAGCCGTAGACCTGCTCATACTCGGCGTCAAGAAGATTACTGGCGCGTGCAAACAGCTTGATCGCGTCTGTCGCCTGGTATTGGGCCGTCAGGTCGAGCAGCCAGTAGTTATCCAGCGTGACAATCTCCGATGGCTCCGGCCACGGCGGAAAATAAACGTCCTGGCGGGTGCCGCCGTAGTCGGCAGCGAGCGTCAGCCTGGCACGTGCATCCAGGAAATTGTAGTCAACGGTGACGTTGCCTGAGTGGCGAGGGCGTCGCAGTTCACTCGAACCATTCTCGGTTGAATCGGTATATGTGTAATTCATGGACAGGTCCAGGGACTCGGATGCTGTCCAGCGAGCGCCGAATTCGAGGCCATTGCGTCTGCTCGTTGTGTCGAGATTTTCGGCCGTGAACAGGGAAGTACTCGGGTCGAAGACAAACCCATCGATCTCGTCCTCGACTGTCTGTTTGAAAACCGCCACCTGGATACTGGCCGAATCCGTAAGGCGCTGGTCGAGACCGATATCGTAGGACACGGATCGCTCCGGTTTCAGGTCCGGGTTGCCGACAAATTGTCCTGGAAAATAGCCGAACCGTTCTATGAACGTCGGTGCCTTCTGGCCCGTACCGATATTGGCTCGCAATGTCGTATTCCCGGTTACCTCCCATGCAGCCGAGGTACGACCCGTGACGATATCGTCGAAATCGCTGTTGTTGTCGTAGCGAGCGGAGAGCAGCCAGGTAACGCTATCGGCCGATCGGCCCTGGAAGTCCGCGATGACACTCGTGACGTCCATCTCCTGGTCCTGGTTCGGGTCTCCGAAGTTCACGGCACCGCGTTGTTCAAACTGCGTATCTTCGTGTTCGAGAGCCAGGGCAAGCATGTTCTCGCCGACAGCGATATCGGCCTGGTAACCGAAGGTCACGCGCCTGGAACCGGTCGATGAGTCTTCGCTACCGTCCACGAGGTTGCGATTGTCACTGTCGAAATAGCGCGCGCTCAGGTGATGGCGCACGCGGCTGTCGTCCGAGCCGAGCGTCGCTCCGAGGTTCGCGGTGTGCTGTGTCGTGTCTGTCGCCACATCGGAGTCGGCAGGTAAGCCTGTGGTGAAAAAGTCGACCGCATCGTATTGCGAGTACGCGTCGACCGAGCGCGCGTCGAAACGCAGCGAGACCGAGTCGGCTGGGGTGAATCGGACATTGAGGGACGCAGTCGTCATTTCCGCATCATCATCTTCAGAGCCGGTACGCGAGATATTGCTGCCGTCCGTCGTCAGTTGTTCGATCCCGAGTCCGGCCGACCATTTGTCGCCACCAAGACTGCCGTTTAACGCACCGTTAAAGGTGTTCTGTGAGCCACTCTCGAGGTAGCCGCCGATGCCTGGCGCATTGTTCGACCGCGTGATGATATGGACGACGCCACCAATCGCGTCACTGCCCCAGAGGGCGCTCTGCGGGCCGCGGACAATTTCAATGCGCTCAATATTCGATGTTCCGAGGTACTCCCAGCGAAATTCATCGCCGGAGGCAGGATCGTTGGCACGCACGCCATCGATAAGAACCAGGACGTGATTGGCTTCCGAGCCGCGTACCCGTACCTGTGTTTGTGAGCCGACGACGCCGGCGTGGCTGACGGCAAAGCCTGGTACCGTGCGGAGCAGGTCGGAGACGTAACGTACCTGCCGGCGCTCGATGTCGTCCCGGGTCAGAATGGTTACGGCACTGCCGATATCGCCTGCCGCAACAGGTGTGCGCGAACCTGTGACGATGATCTGGTCGTCGGGGACGACATTGGAATCAGCGAACGTTGGCGCAGCAAAAAAAACCGCGGCGGAGGCGGCCAGTAGGACGGAGTGGAATTTCATTGTCTCTCCCCCGCGCCTTCCCCGACGCGATCGAAAGTGGGTTTCTCGAAGGGCCGGTCTCCGGACTCATGAGTGGCTGTTGCCTTGTCGATCGCCTTCCCACGCGATGTGCGCAGTGGCTCGATGATCGACGAACTCATTTACCGTTGCGGGGGCAGTGACGGAATTGTCTATGAGACGCACCGTCTTCCCGATTAAGACGCAGTGAGATTCACTGCGAGTTCACCTTTCGAATACGCGAAAGATAGTGCACTACTATCCCTGGTCGAGCAACTCTCTTAAATTGATAACAGCCGCATTCGCCCTTGCCAGGTAGTTGGCCATGACCAAAGAGTGATTGGCCGTAAGTCCGTAGCCGCCACCATTCAGGATCATTGGCGAGCGCATTGGGGTGAGGCTGTCCTCGAGTTCGCGAATAATCTGGCGAACGCTGGCTTCGGCGTTCTTGTCCTGCAAGACGTGCGCGAAATCGAATTCCGCTGCCCGGAAGAAATGTACCAGTGCCCAGGCCGTGCCGCGTGCTTCGAAGAAGATATTGTCGGTCTTCCACCACGACGTACGCACGTCCACTGTATCCGGCTGTGAGCCGGACGCTTCTGCCGCGGAGTCGCCAGCCAGGTCGTCGTTTATCCGTGTGCGAGCGACACTATTGCCAAGACGGCGTGTCAGACTGCCGAGGCGTTTTTCGACCTGCGACAGCCATTCGCGCAAGTTGTCGGCGCGAGCATAGAAGACTGTGTCCGGGTCGCCTGCGGCAAGACGATCACGGTAAAGCGCGAATGCCGTGATGCCTTCGCGATACTCTGATTCCGTGGTGGGAAACACCCAGGAGTTGTTGTCGTAGAAGAATTTCGGAGAGCCCTCGGCGACATCCGGGTCTTCTTTGGATTGCGATTGGCTGCGCGTGTAGTCATCCCGCATGACGCGGCCCAGGTCGCGCATCTGGTTCACCACCCCGAGCTCCCAACTCGGAATGTTATCGAGGACCACGAATGGCGGCAGCTTGTCATTGGTCAGGTAACCGGCGTTCTTCTCGAGCAGGGTTTCCGCCACACGAATCAACGTATCCACGGTCGCGTAGCCGACGATCGCATTCTCCTGGTCAGCAGAGCGCTGCACCCAGAAGGTATCGGGTTCACGTGAAGCCCAGAAGCCGATGATGAACATCAGGAGGAGAACTACCGCCAGGGCCCAGGCCGTCACCTTGGTCCACTTTCCTGTTGACAGGATGTTTGCCGCTGATCGTTCCATTGCTTTGGTACTCGACAGGTTATTGGGTGCCAGTCACCCTATTTAGAAACGAAATAAGGTGACTGGCACCCTATTTAGAGGGCCAGACAGTTTACCAGTTCCGGCAACACAACCCCCGAGTTACCGGCAATGGCGAAATCGTAGTTGGCAGCGTTCATCGTCGGGTTCGGGTTGATCTCGGCAACGAGCGCGCCGTTTTGTCTTGCGAGGTCGGCGAGGCCCGCCGCTGGATAGACCAGTGACGACGTGCCGATCGAAAGAAAGACATCGCAATCGACCGCAGCGGCGCCTGATTCGTTCAGTGCCCGCTCAGGGATGGCCTCCCCGAACCAGACGACACCGGGTCGCAAATTACTGCCGCAGTCTGCGCATACCGGAACGGCTTCATTGTCATGCCCGTTCTGCAGGGATCCGTCTGCAAAGCAGCGGTCCTCGAAGATGTTGCCGTGAAACTCGATGACGTTGTGGCTGCCCGCTCTCTGGTGGAGGTTGTCGACGTTCTGTGTTACCAGCGTCAGTTCCGACACGAGATTGGCAAGCCGGGCGATAGCATGGTGTCCCGGATTCGGCTCCACCGCGGCGACAGTCTCTCGGCGCCATCGATACCATCGCCAGATAAGGACCGGGTCAGCGACAAAAGCCTCAGGCGTTGCAAGGTCTTGCGGATCGTACTTGGCCCAAAGGCCGTCCTGGGCTTCTCGAAATGTGGGTACACCGCTTTCAGCGGACACGCCCGCGCCGGTCAGGATACATATGTGACGTGCGTCCCGGAGCGCTGCGATTAGCGCATCCGGGATGTCACTGCTTACTGCCATGTTCAGGCGGCGAGTTGTCGCAGCACGTAGTGCAGGATGCCGCCATTTTCGTAATAGTCACGTTCCTTCGGCGTGTCGATGCGCACCAACGCCTCGAACGTCGTCGTGTGACCGCCGGCTGACGTGGCAGTGACTTTGACAGTCTTCGCATTCGGATCTGTCTGACCCTTGATATCGAAAGTCTCGCTGCCTGTGAGTTCCAGTGACTCGGCATTCTGGCCGTCAAGGAATTGCAGTGGCAGTACGCCCATACCGATCAGGTTCGAACGATGAATACGCTCGAAGCTCTTCGCGATGACGGCTCTGACGCCGAGCAGGAGTGTTCCTTTCGCAGCCCAGTCACGGGAGGAGCCCGTGCCGTATTCGCTACCGGCGATGACGATCAGGGGTGTGCCTTCTGCCTGGTACTTCATCGACGCATCGAAAATCGACATCTGTTCGCCGCCCGGCTGGAAGCAGGTCCAGCCACCCTCGGTGCCCGGCGCGAGTTGGTTGCGCAGGCGGATATTCGCGAACGTGCCACGCATCATGACTTCGTGATTGCCGCGACGTGAGCCGTAGGAATTGAAGTCCGACGGCTTGACGCTGTTTGCCTCGAGATACTGCGCGGCCGGGCTGTCCTTGGCGATGCTGCCGGCCGGTGAGATGTGATCGGTCGTGACCGAGTCGCCGAGCAGCGCGAGAACGCGCGCGCCCTCGATATCCGTAACCGCTGCAGCGTCCTTGGACATGCCCTCGAAGTAGGGCGGGTTACGTACGTAAGTCGAGTCGGGATCCCACTGGTAAATGTCGCCCGTCGTCGAATCAACGCGCTTCCAGTTTTCGTCACCTTCAAAGACCTTGCCGTAGCTTGACTTGAACATCTCGGAGTCGATGTTCGCGCTGACGGCATCGTAGATTTCCTGCTGAGGCGGCCAGATGTCCTTCATGTAGACGTCGTTACCGTCCTGGTCCTGCCCAAGGGGGTCCTTGAACAGGTCGACGTTCATATTTCCCGCGAGCGCGTAGGCAACGACCAGTGGCGGCGACGCCAGGAAGTTGTGCTGCACAAGCGGGTGGATGCGACCCTCGAAATTGCGGTTGCCGGACAAGACGCTCGTGCCGACAATATCGTTACCGGTAACGGCATCAGCAATCTCCGGCTTCAGTGGCCCGGAGTTGCCAATACAGGTGGTACAGCCATAACCCACCGTGAAGAAGCCGACTTTCTCGAGGTCGTCGATGAGTTCGGCTTTCTCGAGGTAGTCGGAGACGACGCGCGACCCGGGTGCCAGGCTGGTCTTGACCCAGGGCTTGGCCTTGAGGCCTTTCGCCGCCGCATTACGAGCGACGAGGCCAGCTGCGATCATCACCGCCGGGTTCGATGTGTTCGTGCAACTCGTGATGGCGGCGATCAGGATTGAGCCGTCGTCGATCGTGACATCTTCGCCGTCGAGGTTTGCCACGCCGCTGCCGCCTGATGCACGCTTGGCCACGGTGTCCGCCAGGATCTTCTCGTAAGACGTTGCCGCAGCGCTCAGTGCAATCCGATCCTGCGGGCGCTTCGGGCCGGCAATGCTGGGCTCGACATCGCCGAGGTTGAGCTCGAGAACGTCGGTGTACAGCGCATCGGGCTGACCGTCTTCGCGCCACATTCCTTGTGCTTTAGCGTAGGCTTCAACCAGTTGGCACTGTTGCTCGTCGCGACCCGAGAGTTTCATGTAGCGAATTGTCTCGCCGTCGATCGGAAATATGCCGCAGGTCGAGCCGAATTCGGGGGCCATATTGCCGAGCGTCGCGCGATCGGCGAGCGGCATCTGTGCCAGCCCGTCGCCGAAGAACTCGACGAACTTGCCGACGACGCCCTTGTTGCGCAGCATCTCGGTGCAGGTCAGCACGAGGTCAGTCGCAGTCGTGCCTTCCTTAAGCTTGCCAGTGAGCTTGAAGCCGACGACGTGCGGGATCAGCATCGTGATTGGCTGGCCGAGCATCGCAGCCTCAGCTTCGATACCGCCGACGCCCCAGCCAAGTATGCCAATGCCGTTGATCATCGTCGTGTGCGAGTCTGTGCCGACAACCGTGTCCGGGTAGGCGCTACGTACGCCGTCTTTTTCCACGTCGAACACGACGCGGCTCAAATACTCGAGGTTGACCTGATGCACAATGCCGGTGTTCGGCGGAACGACACTGAAGTTATCGAATGCCTGCTTGCCCCATTTGAGGAACGAGTAGCGCTCCTTGTTGCGCTGGAACTCGATCTTGGTATTGAGGTCGAGGGCGTTTGCCGCGCCGTAATGGTCGATCTGAACGGAGTGGTCGATAACGAGTTCGGCGGGCGACAGCGGATTGATGTCTTCAGCCGAGCCGCCCAGCTTGACGACGGCATCGCGCATGGCGGCAAGATCGACAACGGCCGGTACGCCCGTAAAGTCCTGCAGCACCACGCGAGCCGGCGTGAATGAAATCTCGGTGCTCGGATCCGCTTTCGGATCCCAGTTCGCGAGAGCGAGGATGTCGTCGCGAGTTACATCGCGACCATCTTCATGGCGAAGCAGGTTTTCCAGCAAGATCTTCAGTGAATAGGGGAGGCGGTCTACGTGACCTTCCTTGACTGCGTCGAGGCGGAAAACCTGGTACTCATTTCCGCCGACCTCAAGCGCTGAACGCGCGCCGAAGCTGTCCGTCATGTTCGAATCTCCGGGGTTGATCGGGCGGCCAGCCGGCCGCAAGGGTGCGCATTATAGCGAAAGGGCCGGACGCTTGCTTACCCGATATCGTCGATCACTGCCCCGCCCAGGCACTGGTCCCCGTCGTAAAAGACAACGAACTGCCCCGGCGCCACGGCCTTCTGCCGCTCATCGAAGCGAACATCGAGTCGATCGACGTCCAGCGTCGTCACGACGCAGTCCTGGTCGGCCTGGCGGTATCGAACCTTGGCCTTGCATCGCAGCCCGGTATCTAGCCCCCGAGGTGCCTTGCCAATCCAGCTCGCATCGGTTGCAGTCAGGCCGTCGCTGAAAAGCAGTTCGTGTTCGCCCTGGGCGACGATTAGCGCGTTGTCGTCGAGATCCTTGCCGACGACATACCAGGGTTCTTCGCTGCGATCGCGGCGTCCGCCGATCATGAGCCCCTGGCGTTGGCCGAGCGTGTAGTACATGAGGCCCTGGTGTTCACCCATGATCTCACCGCCGGGCGTTCGCATCGGGCCCGGGTTGGCAGGAATATAAGTGCTCAGGAATTCACGGAACGGGCGTTCGCCAATGAAACAGATGCCGGTCGAGTCCTTCTTGTCGTGAATAGCCAGGCCACGATCACGTGCGATTTGCCGAACCTCACCTTTGACAAGTTCGCCCAGCGGAAAGATTGTCTCGGCCAGGGCTTCGGCGCTTACTGCGTGCAGGAAGTAACTCTGGTCCTTGCCCGGGTCTTTGCCTTTGAACAATGCGCCGTGGCCGTCGACGATTCCAGAGCGTGCGTAGTGCCCGGTGGCCAGCAAGTCGCCACCGAGTCGTTTCGCGTGGTCGCGGAAGACGCCGAACTTGATTTCGCGGTTACAGAGAACGTCGGGATTGGGCGTACGTCCTTTGCGGTACTCGTCGAGGAAGTACTCGAACACCTGATCACGATACTGTTTGGCAAAGTTCGCGTGATGCAACGGGATATCGAGTTGCTCGCAGACGCGCCGCGCATCCTGCAGATCGGCTGCCGCGGTGCAATAGCCGTCGTCGTCCTCCCAGTTGGTCATGTGCAGGGCATGGACGTCATAGCCTTCATCTTTCAGGAGCAGGGCGGCGACTGCCGAGTCGACGCCGCCTGAAAGGCCGAGAATTACGCGCTTGGTCATAGCGCGCGCATTTTACGCGCATGGCAAGTCCTGTCACTACAAATACGCGAATACGTACAAGTACGGATACGTCCCTTGTCAACTATGCGTGGCTGCACGGCGTTTTCAGAGTGAACATATTCCAGAGGAGAATCGCCGTGAAAACCCGGACTATTATTGCCATCCTTGCGACCGCCGCACTCGCATTAACTGCCGGCACAGCCGCGGCCCAGGGCCGACAGGGAAAGGGCGGGGCGTCGCCACCTGAGCGCGCCCAGGTCGAGCGTGGCCAGCGGGATTTCGATCGCGATCGCATGCGTGATCGTGACCGCGTCGAGCATCCTTCACAGGACCGCGATCAAGTTCGAGACCAGGATCGCACCAATGCGCCCGATAATGCCCCGCAAGAAGCACAGGGCATCTACGGTGGTGAGTTCATGAGCGAGCAGGAAAGAAATCGGTACCGCGAGCAACTGCGCCTGACCGAATCGGATCCGGAATCACGTAATCGCCTCATGGCCCAGCACCGCGAAGAAATGCAAAAGCGGGCCAAAGAGCAAGGTAAGGAAATCAATGAACCGCCGCAGGACGGCGAGACTGGCAAGTGAGCAGGAGAAGCGTTGCTGCCGTCTCCGTGACGGCAGCCTGTTTGGTGTTCGCGAGTGCCGCTGCCGACGACAGCGCTATGGCAACCGTCTGGTCGTCGGGCCTCGAGTACTCGACCGGAACGTATGGGGGCGACGACGACATCGAGGAGATTTATATTCCTGTCGGTGTGACCCTGAATTTTCCCCGTGTCGCACTGGATGTGGCTGTGCCGTATCTCAGCGTTCGCGGACCGGCCGGTAGCGCAGGTGACGATTTGGACAGCGGTGAGACAGTGACGGAAAGTGGCCTGGGCGACATTATCGCCGGCATTACAGTCTATGACGTTGCGTACAGCGACGAACTGGGTCTCGCGCTCGACCTGTCTGCCAGGATCAAATTTGGAACGGCAGACGTTGATAAGGGACTCGGTACCGGCGAGCAAGACATCACCTTCCGCGCGGATTTCTACAAATTCTTTGAGCAGTTCACATTGCTCGGTTCGATTGGTTACAAGTTTCGCGGCGCTCCGGAAGGAGTCGACCTGCAGGATGTCCCGATCGCGTCGATTGGTGGGTCTTATTACCCAGGCGACCGTAGTAGTTTCGGCCTGTTCTATGACTATCGCGAGTCAGCCATACCGGACAGCGATGCGATCTCGGAGTTGACGGCGACCTTCGCGAGGAGACTCAACGACAGTTGGACGCTACAACTTTACGTGTTCACCGGATTCACCGAGAGCAGCAGCGACTGGGGTGGCGGCCTATCGGTGATTGTCGGTTAGTCAATCACTCCACGGCAGGGCAAAGGATGTGCGTGGAATCAGACGAGGTCGGCCGTCGCGAGGATTTTGTGGACGTTCTGTTGTAACGGGAGCATTTCCGTCAGCAATGCATCCGACTGTCGTTGCCCTGCAATGTAATCCTCCACGCAACGCAACACGGCCGGTGAGCGGAGCACGGCCTTGCGATCCCTGAGATCCTGCAGGGACATCCAGCGACGCGAGATGATGCCGTCGTCAAGGGCGAGCGACTCATCGCAACTGATGTACTTCGCCGCGTAGACGATGCGCAGGAATTGCTGTCGGGTTTGCGGATGGATCCAGAGATAGACACCGATCATGTCCTCGCATTCGATCGTGCAGCCCGTCTCTTCGAACACTTCGCGAACGACGGCTTGCTCGGGTGACTCGTCAGCCTCTAAATGCCCACCTGGCTGGCCGAACACACGCTGACCAATCGCGTACTCCTCGACAAGCAGGTATTTATCGTCATGCTTAACCACAGCGGCGACGGTCAGGTCAGTTGGATACATCCTTGTCCTTTTCTTGCCCAACTCGCGGGCGGCCACGGGTTTTCTTATATACCGAGCTGGCGAAATTCCGTTTCGACTTCGCTGGCCAACCAGATTTCATCGAACATCTTGCTGTAGAGCTTGGCAACGGCAGGTTCATAGGTATCGGCAATGCCTTCCCAACGATTGGCTTGCAGGCGATAGACCAGCGAGGTTTCGTCTGCGATGCAGAACGCTTCGGCGTGCGTGCGCAGGTCATCTCGTACGTGGCGGAACTCAATGTACGTATTCAGGCGACGTCCGAGGTGCACGAAGTTATTGCCGTTCTTCACTGCCCGGCTTGGGTCCGCGATCAAGACGCGAATGCGTGCATAGGTCTGCGAAAGGACGAGCCGCTTGATGATTTCGAGGAACTCGGGATTGTCGTAAATGCCCGGTTCAAGATCGTGCGTAAAGATCGATACTTTGCGTGAGGCCTCGCGCACAACCTCGATAGCCGCTTCACGCATTTCCTCGCGGGTCGAGATCACCCAGCGCTTGCCTTTTTGCCGTGCCTGTTCCATAGGCTGATAATATTACCGGCGACAGGCGATTCGCAGTGCCAACTGCGTCACGTTTTGGCCGATGTTTCCCAGTTGAAAGCCATTCGCATCCCGCGTGAAATCTGACTTTCATGGCCCTTGGCCGTATTGTCCCAGCCGCCCGGCACTTCACATATGGTCAGATTTCCTCAGGTATCTCGAAGGCGCCCTTTTTCAGCATCCATGTGAGGCAGTCCTGCCATCGGTCGACCGTCCGCGCTTGCCCCGAATACCGTCGTCTTGCGCAAGTTTCCGCTATCCACGCGCGAGCATTGGCAGGAAGCGCCATGGAGCGGCCGTTGACGTACAGGTTGCGATCGTCAAAAGCGATCCGGGCCATGCCGTGAATGTTCAGCTTTGCGCCGCGTTTCAATGCAGTGAGCACGCTCGCCGCCTCGTCGTCCGACAAGGTCTCCGGCGTGATCCAGTCCTTGGTCTCGGTTGCAAACCGTCCCAGGGCCAGGGCTGTGCGCTCAAAGCTATCCTTATCGGACTGCAACAGGTGCATCGCACGCCGCACCGAAGCCGGGGCAATGTAGCCGGTGGTGCTTTCGTTAACACCCAGGTCTTTATCGGTGTAGAACGGATTTTCACCCGCTGCATCCGGAAGCTCGTCACCAAGGTCGGACAACTGCGGCGCGCGCATTCCGATCGAGTAGGTTACGCAGGCTCTGTGCGCAGTACCCCAATGCACGACACCGGGCGGTAAGTAGAGGACATCACCTTCTCGTGCTTCATACCGTTCGCCCGCAAATTCCTCGGTGAGTGCCAGGTCATCGCTGGCAGCCGGGTCGTGGGTGATGTCCTCGCTGCTGACGCGCCATTCGCGCACGCCGACGCCCTGGCACAAGAAGACATCGTAGTTATCCCGGTGCGGACCAACCCCACCACCTGGTGCAGCGAAGCTGACCATCAGGTCGTCAATGCGCCATTCGGGAACGAATGGCACATAGGCAAACAGCTTGCGCATTGCCGGCAAGTGCTTCTCGACATCATGTACGAGCAACGTCCAGTCGCGCCTCGGCAGGGCGGCGAGGTAGTCGGCGTCGAATGGACCGGTCTCCGCAACGTAGCGTGTACGCTCTTTGCCGCGCTCGGTAAAGACAAGCCGTGATTCGACATCGTCGAGCGTCGCAAGCCAGCCGAGTTCATTGCGAGATATGGAAGGGCGTACATGCGGCAGCGCCTGCGGCATGAACAGGTGATCGTCTTGCCAGTAGCGAGCGAGAAAACTCTCGGCGGTCAGGGTGCCAGGGAGTTTCATCATCGCGGCTTATCAGATGTCGCGTGCCTGTTGAGCGGCGAGACCGATATAGGTCTCGGGCGTCAGTTTGAGCAGACGTTTCTTCTCGGCATCCGGAATTTCCAGTGTCTCGATGAACTCGAGCAGGATTTCCTTGCTGACGGCTTGACCGCGAGTCAGCGCCTTGAGTTTCTCGTATGGATTGGGGATGCCGTAGCGGCGCATGACGGTCTGTACTGCCTCCGCGAGGACTTCCCATGCTTCCGATACGTCGGCGTGGATGGCTGCTTCGTTGATCTGCAATTTGCCGACGCCTTTGAGCAGCGATTGCAGGGCAATAACGAGATACGCCGCTGCGACACCCAGGTTGCGCTGGACCGTCGAGTCCGTCAGGTCGCGTTGCCAGCGCGATATCGGCAGTTTCTCGGCGAAATGGCTCAACAGGGCGTTGGCCATGCCGAGGTTGCCTTCGGCATTCTCAAAGTCGATCGGATTGACCTTGTGCGGCATGGTTGACGAACCGACCTCGTCTTTCGCGACTCGTTGTTTGAAGTAGCCAAGCGAAATGTACCCCCAGGTATCCCGAGAGAAATCGATGAGCACCGTGTTGTACCGCACGAGTACATGACAGAACTCGGCGGTCCAGTCGTGCGGTTCAATCTGGGTGGTGTACGGATTCGGCTGCAGCCCCAGTGACTCGATATAACGATGACTCAGCGACGGCCAGTCGATGTCAGGGTATGTGACGGCGTGTGCATTGTAGTTGCCGACCGCGCCGTTGAACTTGCCGAGAATCTCGACCTCGGCCAGCTGTTTCTCGATACGCTCGAGGCGCGCAACGACGTTCGCCAGTTCCTTGCCCATGGTCGTGGGACTGGCGGTCTGACCGTGGGTGCGCGACAGCATCGCCACGTCGGCATGATCGTGCGCCATACCCTTGAGTTTGTTGCGCAGATCCCGCATCTGCGGCGCCAGCACTTCACTGCGGGCTGAGCGCATCATCAGCGCATAGGAGAGGTTATTGATGTCCTCCGAGGTGCAGCTGAAGTGGAGGAAGTCCTTGAGCGGTTGTGTCTCCGGTCCGTCGCCGAGTTTCTCGCGAATGTAATACTCCACCGCCTTGACATCGTGGTTGGTGGTCGCCTCGATCTTCTTGACTCGTTCCGCATCGTCGGGAGAAAAGTCGTCAACGATGCCGTTCAGTACGTCCTTCATCACCGACGACAACGGGCCAAGTTCGGCGACCTCAGGCTCATCGGCCAGGAACTGCAACCAGCGCACCTCTATGAGCACGCGATAGCGGATCAGACCGTATTCGCTGAAGATGTCTCGGAGGCTTTTGACCTTGTCGGCATAGCGACCGTCGGCGGGGGAGATGGCTCTCAGGGTTGAGACTTTCATGTGTGGAAAACCAGTGTAGACTTGCGCGCGCAAAGCGCGAATCATACACCTTTCTCGGCAGACTGAGTGGTGCAAAAGGCACCCGATGGAGCAGGACCCGCAATGAGTGACAAGGCATTTCGAATCGAAAAAGACAGCATGGGCGAACTACAGGTACCCGAGGACGCCCTGTGGGGCGCGCAGACGCAGCGTGCGGTCAACAATTTCCCGATTTCAGGGCTAACGATGCCGCGGCAATTTATCGCGGCCCTAGGGCTGGTCAAGTGGGCAGCCGCCGGCGCGAACGCCGAACTGGGGTTGATCAAAAGTGATATCGCGGTCGCGATCCAGAAGGCATCGCTGGCCGTGTCGGAAGGCGAATACGACGAGCATTTCCCGATCGATGTGTTCCAGACCGGCTCGGGCACGAGTTCCAACATGAACGCCAATGAGGTCATTTCGCACGTCGCGACCGAAGACCTCGGCGCCAACGTGCATCCGAATGACCACGTGAACATGAGCCAGAGCAGTAACGACGTGATTCCGACCTGCGTACACGTCAGCGCAGCGCTCGCGATTCAAGACCAGCTGATGCCGGCTTTGCGCCACCTCTCGGAAGTGCTCGAGGCCAAGGCGGAAGAAACTCGCGATATCGTCAAGACAGGGCGTACGCACCTCATGGATGCTATGCCCGTGACGCTGGGGCAGGAAATCGACGCCTGGCGCTCGCAGGTAGACCATGGTGTCGAACGGATCAACGACACGATGAAACGCCTGACAGCGCTGGCGCAGGGTGGCACAGCGGTTGGTACCGGTATCAATGCACATCCGAAGTTCGGGGCGAAAGTTGCCCTATTGCTCGCGGAGCGAACCGGTGTGTCTTTCACAGCGGCGGATAACCAGTTCCAGTCATTGAGCTCCCAGGATGCGGCCGTGGAAGCCTCAGGGCAGTTACGTACGCTGGCCGTCAGCCTGACCAAGATCGCCAATGATCTGCGCTGGATGAATTCGGGGCCGCTCGCCGGAATTGGTGAGATCGCATTGCCGGCGTTGCAGCCTGGTTCCAGCATCATGCCCGGCAAAGTGAACCCCGTGATTCCGGAAGCGATGGCGATGGTCTGTGCCCAGGTCATCGGCAACGACGCGACGATTGCGATTGGCGGGCAATCGGGCAACTTCCAGCTCAATGTCATGCTCCCGGTCGTTGCTTACAACCTGCTGCAGAGCATTGAAATCCTGTCCACGGCGAGCGTTGTGCTCGCAGACAGTGCGATCGCAGGCTTTACGGTCAACCAGGACAATATCAACAAGGCGCTGGGCCGCAACCCGATCCTCGTAACGGCGCTGAATCCGGTTATCGGCTATGAGCTCGGCGCGGCCGTGGCCAAGAAGGCCTACGCGGAAGGGCGAGCCGTCAAGGAGGTCGCCAGGGAGATGACCGACCTGACCGATGACGAGCTTGACCGACTTCTGGATCCGGCGGCCCTCACCGAGGGCGGTATCAAGCATTAATACCGGTCCGACACACGGACCGCTGACTGCGGATGAGCTGCGTGCCCGGTTTGCGGGTACCAGCATGCCTGACGATCCTCTCGACGTGGTCATGCCTCCCGGCCTCAAGCGCTGGCCGCACGCCATGCGAGAGCAACTGGCCGGGCCGCTGAGGCCCGCCGGCGTTCTTGTGCCGCTGATGCAGGGATCCGAGGGCCTCTCGATCTTGTTGACCCAGCGCGCGGCGCATCTCAAGGTCCATGCGGCGCAGGCGAGTTTCCCGGGTGGCCGTATGGAAGCCCACGATCCGGACGTACGGGCGACAGCCTTGCGTGAAACCCATGAAGAAGTGGGGGTGGCACCGGAGCAGGTTGAGGTCATCGGTTACCTTCGATCCATGCCGACGATCACTGGCTTCGCGGTGACGCCGGTGGTCGGGCTGGTCAGCGAAGAGGCCCGGCTGGTTGTAGACCGGACAGAAGTCGATTACACGTTCGAGTTGCCCCTGGATTTCCTCTTGAACGAGGGCAACGATCAGCTGGTCGATCGGGAGTGGGAAGGCCGGCGGTTCCGCTTGAAAGAATTCCACTACGATGGGGAGCGAGTCTGGGGTGCTACGGCCTACATGCTCTTGGCATTTAGAAAATACCTTTTAAATCAATAAAATATGTCGGATATAGAGAAATTACTTGAAGTTATGCGCGCGCTTCGGGATCCGGAGACCGGTTGTCCCTGGGACGTGGAACAGGATTTCTCGACAATTGCGCCCTATACGATCGAGGAAGCCTACGAGGTTGCCGATGCGATCGAGCGCGAGGATTTCGACGAGTTGCGCTCGGAACTCGGTGATTTGCTGTTCCAGGTGGTGTTCTATGCCCAAATGGCCAGCGAGCGAGGGTATTTCGATTTCGACGACGTGGCGGGCGGTATCTCCGACAAGATGATTCGGCGGCACCCGCATGTGTTTGGTTCTGACGAGGAGCGGGCAGTCGGCAAGGTCGACGGGAGTTGGGAAGAGATCAAGGAGGAAGA
>Ga0209456_10000311_pt1 | contig 26956 bp, 26 predicted proteins | sample COG_11_FD_184755 | JGI IMG/M metagenome (GOLD analysis project Ga0209456, IMG submission 184755) | Pelagic marine sediment microbial communities from the LTER site Helgoland, North Sea, for post-phytoplankton bloom and carbon turnover... | ecosystem: Environmental > Aquatic > Marine > Neritic...
CCTATTTTTGCAATATTCTTTTCGTAACTCCGAAGGGTCTTCATAGAAGCCAAAAATACATTATTTGAATGGTTGTTAAAAGTCAATTAAAATTTATAAAAAGCTTATATCAAAAAAAGTACCGAATTCAAAATGGACTTTTTGTGGCAGAAGGGAAAAAGGTGGTTTCTGAACTTTTGAATTCTAATTTTAAGACACATAGTATCTACAGTTCTGATATGGAATTTAAGACCGATAAGCAAACTGAAGTTTACTATATTTCTGAAAAGGATCTGACAAGAGTAAGTTCTCATAAAAGTCCAAATAAAATATTGGGAATCTTTGAGATTCCTTCTTCTACGACTATTGATTATTCTGATTGGGTGGTTGTTTTGGATGCTATACAGGATCCGGGAAATTTAGGAACCATTATAAGGTTATGTGACTGGTTTGGAATAACACATTTGGTTTGTTCTCCTGATACGGTAGATTGTTTTAACCATAAAGTCTTACAAGCAACTATGGGTTCTATAGCCAGGGTGAATATTGTGTATACAGATATTGCTGTCCTGATTGAAGAAAACAAAAATGTTGCTTATGGGACATATATGAATGGGAATTCCGTTTATTCTACGAACCTTCCTAAGAAGGGGCTTCTAATTTTAGGCAATGAAGGCAATGGTATATCTGAGAAAGTAGGACTTCGAATAGATAATGAAAACAGAATTTGTATTCCTCAATATGGAAAAAAAACTACTGAAAGTTTAAATGTAGCAACTGCTACAGCCATTTTTTTAAGCGAAATTAGAAGAGACTAAAACTTAACGATTTAAAAGATAAGATCCGGAATAAGAAAAATTCCAATTCCCTTAATATGATTGCACCTACTCAAAAGTAAAATTCACGAAAATCCCTCTGGTTTTCATGGCATCTATATTTCCTGTCCATGGACTGTTTGGATCATTGTCAGGAACTAATTCATTGCTGAGTGCAAAGACTCCTCTTATAGATGGGGAAAATTTGAAATATTCAGTGTAGAAATCAATACCAAATCCAATTTCCCAGTTATAGAGCGTTTTTGTCATTCGAAAAGTTCCACTGCTATTATCGTCAAGACTATCCTCATTACTGCCCAAATTTAAAGAAGCAGAGAAGCCACCAATAATATAAGGTTTCCAGTTCCCAAATCTTCGGGCACTTATTTTTAAAAGTAAAGGAAAATTGATATAGGTAGATTTTACATCTCTTATTGCGTCATTTTCATCTGTAAATCCTTTAAAACCCAAAGTTCTTTTAGTGTAAAACAATCCGGGTTCAAAGCGAAGATCTAAAAATTCGTTAATCCTCATTTCGCCAATCAGACCTACATTGAAGCCAATAGATTTTTCTACCAAGACATCATCCAAGTCGTTCTTGTATTCAAATTTGAAGTCGTATTGATTAAATCCGAGAAAATACCCCCAATTTAAAAATGCTTTATCTTCATTTTCAAGATTTATGATAGGATTTTCTTTAAATTGAGCATGCATTGGACTAGTGACCAGCAATAAGAAACCTATCAGAAAAACTAAGATATATTTCATTCTTCTATTTTGTAGCTATATATATAGATGCCACTCCAAATGTCTGTGGCCTGTTCTCCATAGCTATAAACCCAATTTTCTCCAAAATATTGTTGAAGGCCTGGCCGTATGGAAAAACAGCAGCAGATTCCGAAAGATAGACGTAAGCAGAGCGGTCTTTAGAGAAAAGTTTGCCAATTAAAGGAAGGATGTTTTTAGTATAAAACCAATACCCTTGTTTAAAGGGAAATGTCGTAGGTACAGAAGTCTCCAGGACTACGAAGGTTCCTGAAGGTTTTAATACGCGATATATTTCTGATAAGCCTTTTTCAAGATTTTCAAAATTCCGAACCCCAAATGCCACGGTAATTGCATCAAAGGTGTGATCTTTAAACGGAAGGTTTTCACTGTCGCCGATAATCATTTTAATAGTGGCATTTAAACCTTTACCTGCCACTTTCTTTTTTCCCACCTCCAGCATTCCCTTAGAAATATCTAAACCTATTATTTGTTCTGCACCTGTTTTAACCAAGTTAATAGCCAAATCTCCTGTTCCTGTTGCAATATCCAAGATATTTTTTGGATTTTTCTTCTTTAAAATATTTACTACCCTGTTTCTCCATTTAATATCTATGCCAAAAGAAATTACCCGATTTAAGCCATCATAACTGCCGGAAATGGTATCAAACATTTGTGCGACCTGTTCTTTTTTTCTAAGGGTAGATGTCTTATAGGGTTTTACTTTTTTAGACATAAGGTAAATTTTCGGGCAAAGATAGTATAAAGCCTGCTTTGCGAAAGGATCTGAATGCAGATAATCTATACTGATTCAATGTCTATTTTGCCCATCAAGTTAGACATTAATCAAAATAAATTTATGTAATTTTACCATCGCAAACTTTGCAAATACATTGTACATGAGCTTCAATGGCTTATATTATATAAAAATGGCTCCTATAGGCAACATTCGGACTCTTGATAATTAATAAAGACTAAAGATGAGGATTATTATTGCAGGGGCAGGTGAAGTAGGTTTTCATTTGGCAAAACTTTTATCTTATGAATCTCAGAACATAACTTTGATAGATTCCAAAAAGGAAAGTTTAACCTACGCCGACACTCATTTGGACATAAAAGTATTAAAAGGAGATGCCACTTCTATTTCCATATTACGGGATGCTAAAGTTGAAAGTTCTGACCTTGTAATTGGTGTAACTTCATCTGAAACAACAAATATTACCCTCTGTTTATTAGCTAAACAAATGGGGTGTAAAAAAACGATTGCAAGAATTTCTAATATTGAATTTATTGATAATAAAGAGCTGATTAAATTTTCTGAAATGGGGATTGACGAATTGATCTCGCCTGAGGAGTTGGCCGCTACCGAAATTCAACTATTACTAAATCAGTCCGCTTTTTTTGACACATACGAATTTGAGGCAGGGGCCTTAATAATGGTTGGTGTTACCTTGCCTAAGGGTGCGCCATTCATAGGTAAAACTGTTAAAGATACGGCAGGAATATTTTCAGGATTGCATTTTATGCCAATTGCGATGCAAAGGGTTGGAACCCAATTCACGCTTATACCCAGAGGTGATACCGTTTTTAAAGAAAATGACCAGGTATATTTTGTAACCGACAAAGAAGGAGTAGATGAGCTTTACAAGCTAACCGGTAAAAAGAAGGAGGAGATAAAAAATGTAATGATTTTGGGTGGTAGTAAAGTTGGTTTTAACGCCGCCCGAGCTCTTTGTGCCAAAAAATTTAATGTAAAGCTGATCGAAAAAAACAAAGAAAGAGCTTTTGATATTTCTGATAGTCTCCCCAATGCACTTGTAATAAATGGTGATGGAAGGAATGTGGAGTTATTGGATGAAGAAAGTTTGGAATCTATGGATGCTTTTATTGCAGTTACCGGAAATTCTGAAACTAATATTATGTCTTGCCTGATGGCAAGTTCAAAGAATATCAAAAAAACCATCGCCCTTGTTGAAAATATGGATTACTTTCAACTCTCACAGTCCATTGGCGTTGATACCTTAATTAATAAGAAATTACTTGCCGCCAATAGTATCTTTCGATATATAAGAAGAGGTGAGGTTCTAGCTCTAACGCGATTAAATAACCTCAACGCTGAGATCCTGGAATTTGAGGTAAAAGCTACCTCAAAAGTTAATGGGCAACTTATTCGTGAATTAGAGTTCCCGAGGGAAGCTACTATCGGTGGAATTGTAAGAGATGGTGTAGGAAATATTGCTCTGGGAGATTTTAGAATTCAAGAAGGGGACAGGGTAGTGGTTTGTTGTCTGCCCAATTCCATTTCAAAAATTGAAAGGCTCTTTATATAATGACGGGGTTAAATTATAGAATAATTATCCACCTTATGGGATTGCTGTTATTATTTAATGGCGGTTTTATGCTCATTGCGGCCTTGGTGAGTGGGATTTATGATGATGGCGCTACCCTTGATATTACTTTGGCAGCGATATTAACCCTTCTGATTGGTATTCTGGCCATGTTTTATACCAGAGGCCATGATAAAGAAGTAAAAAAGAAAGAAGGTTATATTATAGTTACGCTTGGCTGGATTGTAATGTCTGCTTCTGGTGTAATGCCCTATATTTTTTCAGGAGCTATTCCAAGTATAACGAATGCCTTTTTTGAAACTATTTCAGGATATACAACCACAGGAGCTTCAATTCTTGACGATATTGAATCTCTTCCCAAGGGAATACTATTTTGGCGCAGTCTTACCCATTGGATTGGCGGTATGGGTATTATTGTTTTGGCAATAGCCATTCTTCCTTTATTGGGAATAGGTGGAATGCAATTGTTTTCAGCAGAAGCTCCTGGACCAAACGCAGATAAACTACATCCACGGATTACCGATACAGCGAAAAGACTTTGGCTTATTTATTTTGGATACACAGCAGCGGAGACTCTTTTGTTAAGTGTAGCCGGAATGTCTTTCTTTGATGCAATAAACCATTCTATGGCTACCTTATCCACAGGTGGGTTTTCAACCAAAAATGCCAGTCTGGCTTATTGGAACAACCAACCGCTTATCCAATATATTGTTATATTCTTTATGTTTCTAGCGGGAAGCAACTTTGTGTTGAGCTATTTTGCTTTTAAAGGTAAGATCCAAAGAGTGTTAAGGGATGAAGAATTTAGATTTTACGGCATTTTAATGATGATTTTCACCTTGATAACTGCGTTGGTAATATATTTTATGGCTAGTGTTGAAGTATCAAAAATCTACCCCATGCCTTTTGGAGAAGTTGAAAGTTCTTTCAGACACGCATTATTTCAGATAATCGCAGTTGTTACAACAACAGGATTTGTCACGGCAGATTTTACCTCCTGGACACCATTTTTAACTGTTTTCTTTTTCGGACTTATGTTTATGGGTGGCTCAGCAGGCTCGACGGCAGGAGGCATTAAAGTCATGAGACATATACTAATTATTAAGAATGGGCTTTTGGAATTTAAAAGAACCTTACATCCAAGTGCTATTATTCCTGTAAGATTCAATAATAAAACTGTAAGTGAGCATATTGTATATAACGTTATAGCATTCTTTGTACTTTACATGTTGCTTTTTATAGCTGGTGCACTTATGCTTAGCTTTCTAGGTCTCGATTTTATTTCGGCAATTGGTGGTGCGGCTTCCTCTCTGGGAAATGTTGGACCGGCATTTGGAGACCTAAACCCTGTAAGTAATTATAATAGTTTACCGACATTGGGAAAATGGTGGTGTGGTTTTCTTATGCTTGCTGGACGTTTAGAGTTATTTACCGTGCTAATACTTTTTAATCCTTATTTCTGGAAAAGGATATGACCTTTCAGAAATATAGATAAATACAAATTTGTATTTAGACTACAGCTTTTATTCTTTTAACAGCTTCTCTTAATTCATCTTCCGAAGCAGCATAGGAAATTCTTATACAGTTTGGATTACCAAATGCTTCACCAGTAACGGTGGCCACGTTGGCGTTTTCCAGCAGATATAAAGCAAAATCAGACGCAGTATTGATTGTAGTACCTTGTAGGGTCTTACCAAAGAAACTTGAAATATCAGGGAAAACATAAAAAGCACCCTCCGGTACATTTAAATTAAATCCGCTTATTTCCCCTAAAAGTTGCAATAAGATATCCCGCCTTTTATGAAATTCATCAATCATGAATTGAATTTTACTTACAGGTGCATTTATTGCCTCTATAGTGGCGCGTTGGGCAATGGCATTAGCACCACTTGTAATTTGGCCCTGAAATTTGGTACAGGCCTTAGCAATCCATTCAGGTGCTCCTATATAGCCAATTCTCCAGCCAGTCATGGCAAAGGCCTTAGACACCCCATTTACTGTAATGGTTCTTTCATACATTCCATCAATAGTCGCAATACTCGCGTGTTTATCCCTGAAATTAATATGTTCGTAAATTTCATCTGATACAACCAGGATCTCCGGATAGTTTTTTAATATACTAGCAATGCCTTCCAACTCTTCTTCACTATAAACAGATCCACTTGGATTACAAGGAGAACTAAACCAAATCATTTTTGTTCTGGGAGTAATGGCCGCCTCCAATTGTTCAGGAGTCATTTTAAAATCTGTTTCTACACTGGTTGGAACCTCAACCGGAAGGCCTTCTGCAAGTTTTACGATATCGTTATAACTTACCCAATAGGGAGCAGGTAAAATTACTTCATCTCCTTTATTAAGTATAACCATTGCAACGTTGGCAAGGGACTGTTTTGCCCCTGTTGATACAACAATTTGGCTTAACCCATAATCCAGATTATTGTCCCTTTTAAATTTATTAGATATGGCCAGTTTAAGATCTGTATAACCATCTACAGGGGAGTAACTGCTATAGTTTTCATCAATTGCTTTTTTTGCTGCAACCTTGATAAACTCAGGAATATTGAAATCGGGTTCCCCCAGGCTTAACCCAATAATATCTTTCCCCTGGGTTCTTAATTCTCTAGCCTTTGCGGCCATAGCTAGAGTGGCCGAAGTAGACATGTTTTTTATTCTATCGGATAAAAGCTTGCTCATTCTTACGATAAATTTACTGGTATTGTAATGTAGGTTTTTTACCTAATTCTTTTAAATGTCTGAAATGCGAAATTATAGCTTTTCTTGTAGTTTTATACTCGTTATAGGGCAAATTAAATTCCTTCGCGGTCTGTTTAACAATTTTGGAGATTTTTGCGTAATGAATATGGCTGATATTTGGAAATATATGATGCTCTACCTGATGATTTAAGCCTCCGGTAAACCAATTTACTATCCTGTTTTTAGTTCCAAAGTTAACAGTTGTTATCAATTGGTGAATAGCCCAGGTATTTTTCATGGTACCATCTTTTTCCGGTAAAGGTGTTTCTGCTTCATCTACAACATGCGCCAATTGAAAGACAACACTAAGAATTACACCTGCCACGTAGTGCATAATAAAAAAGCCCAGCAAAATTTTCCACCATGCTATGTCTAAAATCAGCATGGGAAGAACTACCCAAATGGTTATATAAATCATTTTAGTAGCCACTAAAACACTCCAGTTCATGAAAGGATTGGGAAACTTACCATAAGACAATTTACGTTTGGTATAGCGGTACATTTGCATGAAATCTGTGGTTATTGCCCAATTAAAGGTCAACAATCCATAGAGGAACAAAGAATAGTAATGCTGAAATTTATGGAACCTGTGCCATTTTGCATGTTCGGAAAAACGTAATATTCTACCTGCTTCAAGATCTTCGTCATGACTGTGGATATTTGTATAGGTATGATGTAAGACATTATGTTGTACTTGCCAGTTATAAACGTTTCCGGCCAGAATATAAATACTACTGCCCATTAGTTTATTCACCCACTTTTTAGTTGAGTAGGACCCATGGTTTCCATCGTGCATTACATTCATACCCACGCCTGCCATTCCAACCCCCATGGTAATGGTTAATAATAAATTAGCCCAATTAGGTAAATTCAAAGTTAAAATAATAAAATACGGAGCCAGAAAAAGACCAAACATAATGGCCGTTTTAAAATACAACCGCCAGTTTCCGGTTTTCTTTATTTCATTTTCCTTAAAATAATCATTAACTCTTTTATTCAAGGTTCTAAAGAACTTTGCCGAATCTTTTCGAGAGAATTTAATTGTGGTTGAATCCATATGAAGAAATCATTTGTGTAAATATAACGTAATATCTTGCTTTTTAATACCCTTCCATTGCGATAATTAAAAATGGCATTATGAATGAATGTATTATTTTTGGCAAAATGCAAAGGTACATATGCAAGCTGAAATAATATTCAAATATTTTCCCAATTTATCCGTAATGCAAAAAGAGCAATTTTTGCATCTGGAAGATTTATATAAAGACTGGAATAAAAAGATAAATGTAGTCTCCAGAAAAGATATAGAGGAACTTTATATACGCCATGTACTCCACTCTTTGGGGATAGCTAAAATTCAATCGTTTAACGAGGAGGCTTCTATTCTAGACGTTGGAACCGGGGGAGGTTTTCCTGGAATTCCTCTGGCCATACTTTTTCCTGAATCCCATTTTACATTAGTAGATGCCATTGGAAAGAAAATAAAAGTAGTAGATGAAGTGGTAACCGGCCTAGGACTAAAAAATGCTACTACTATCCATAGCAGGGTTGAGGACCTGGATGATCAGTTCGATTTTATTGTTAGTAGAGCGGTAGCAGCCATGCCTACCTTTGTTAGATGGATTCAGGGCCGTATTAAGAAAAAATCTGTTCATGAACTTAAAAACGGTATCCTATATTTAAAAGGAGGTGACTTATCTGAGGAATTAAAAGGCTATAGAAATGCACAGGTATTTGAGTTGTCCAAATTCTTTAAAGAGGACTTTTTTAAGACCAAAAAAGTGGTCTATTTGCCAATGAAGTATAAAGGCAACAGTTAAAGCATCAACATCCTATTAAAGGAGTATCTGCAATTTTCCGCGTAGGTTTTGACGTAGCTAACTAGTTTTTTCAAACTATTTTTTTTTGACTTTGTATCGTCATTCGCTTTCATAAACTTGATTTAGAGTTAAGAATAATTTAATATTTTAAATTTAATTTACAATTAATTAACGTTAAATTTACATTAAAATTGTGAAATGGCAAACCTCAAGTAGTTAAAATGTTGAAAATGTATTGTTTAAAAGAAGATTTGATTTACTAAAATCAGGGATGTATAGGGCTGATTTAAAAGAAAGAATATTGCAAATTAGAACTGGTTTGTAATTGCTGACTTTTGGTTTAAAATTTTAATTTTAAACCGGAAGAAGCATGATTATTCATATTTGCCGCTTTATTGAAGTCTGTCTTATATTTTGTAGGAACAAGTTGCCAGTCATCATAAATTTTTCCATCTATATAGAACCTGTTAGAATCCTCAGTCATGGCGGTTTCAGTCATTAATTTATAATAAGAAACAGGTGCATCTCTACCCGCACTATCTCCATGCAAGACCAGTTCAAGAACTCCATCACCATCAATATCAGATTGGATCCAATTTAATTCCAGAATCTTATTATAGGTACCATCAGTCATCATTTTGTTAATATTGCTATTAAAGTCTTCAACTATTTTTTGTGCATCCGGTTTATCCTTTAAAATGGCAAGATGAAGCGGTTGTACCATAAAGGCTTCTTTTCCAATTTCAAGAAATCTGCTGATATCATTTAATTGATAGGTTAGTAAATAGGATATGAGTAATTCATCTACCAGCATATAATCTGTCTTGAATGTTAGTAATTTCTCCAGATTTTCCTGATCACTTTTACCGGGAATAAGAACTGCATCTAGATTTGTGTAAACGGAGGATCCATACGCATATCCACTTATAATTGCAATTCGTTTATTTTTTAATTCACTTAGGGATTTTGCACTTACATCACTTCCTTTTCTGCCCACTAAGATCAAACGGTTTTCAAGGTATGGCTCAGAATATAGCAAATAACTTTCTCGGTCTTCCGTTTTCCATAGGGTTGCGCTTCCTTGGTATGTGCCGGAATTAATTCCATTCATTACTTTTTCGAATTCGGTAATCACCAATTCCATCTGAATCCCACCACGTTTCAGCGCCTCTTTTACCAATTCGAGGGCAAAGCCTTTTTCACCTTTTACATTTGCAAAAGGGGGCCATATATCAGAAGCCAATTTTATGCTATGATCCTGTGAGTATAGGAACAATAAAGGAAACATCAGTAAAAGAAATAGCAATCTTTTCATAGCAGTGCAACTTGAATTCAAAAAGTATTTCAAGATAATTCAAACGGCACACAAAATATGTTAAAAAAAGATCTAATAACTGTTTCATCCGAATATTTCGGATAAAAAAGACAAGAAGACCTTAACCTTATTTGGGCCTCAACATGGACTTTGAAATAAGGAGGATCTACTGTTTTATCCCAAAAACGGATAGCGATAATCCTCAGGAGTCACAAAAGTTTCCTTAATTAACCTGGGAGAAACCCATCGAAGCAGGTTTTGAGCAGAGCCAGCCTTGTCATTTGTCCCTGAAGCCCTGGCACCACCAAAAGGTTGCTGCCCAACTACGGCCCCAGTTGGTTTGTCGTTTATATAGAAGTTACCAGCGCAGTTCTGCAGTACCTTTGTGGCTTCATCTATTGCATATCGATCTTTAGCCAAAACGGCCCCTGTAAGCGCGTATTCAGATGTATTATCCACCATTTTTAGGGTTTTGGACCAATCCTTATCTTCATAGACATAAATTGTAACTACCGGTCCAAACAATTCGGTTTCCATGGTTGAATAATGAGGATCCGTAGTTAGTATTACAGTGGGTTCTATAAAGTAACCCTTGGATTTATCATAATTTCCACCAACAACAATACTAGCATCTTTATCTTTTTTAGCCTGATCGATGTAGGAAGCTAATTTATCAAATGATCCTTCATGTATTACAGCTGTAATAAAGTTGCTCATATTTTCAGGGGACCCGGGAGGATTGAATGATTCGACATCTCGCTTTACTAAATCCAAAATTTCAACCGATGTCGACTTTGGCAAATATACCCTTGAGGCAGCACTGCACTTTTGGCCCTGGAATTCAAACGCACCGCGTGTAATTGCCGTAGCAACCTGCAGAGGTTTTGCTGTTGGGTGGGCAATTATAAAGTCTTTACCACCAGTTTCACCAACAATTCTTGGATAAGTTTTATATCGGTCAATGTTATTCCCTATCTGTTTCCATAAGGATTTAAAAACATGGGTGCTTCCTGTAAAATGAATTCCCGAAAAGTCCGCACTAGCTAAAATAGTGTCTGTGATCATTACAGGATCACCGTAAACCACATTGATTACTCCATCTGGTAGTCCTGCTTCCTTAAAAACGTCCACAATTACTTTGGCCGAAAAAATTTGGCTATCACTGGGTTTCCAAACAACAACATTACCCATCATAGCTGCACTTGCTGGAAGATTACCCGCTATTGCTGTAAAGTTAAAAGGGGTAATTGCATAAATAAATCCCTCTAGAGGTCTGTATTCTACCCGATTCCAGATCCCTTCAGATGATTCAGGTTGTTCTGCATATATCTGAGACATATAGGTTACATTAAACCTGAGGAAGTCGATCAATTCACAGGCGGCATCAATTTCCGCCTGATGGATCGTTTTTGATTGCGCTAACATAGTAGCCGCATTAATTTTAGCCCTGTAGGGCCCGGCAATAAGATCTGCCGCTTTTAAGAAGATACCGGCTCTTTGTTCCCATGGTAAAGATGCCCATGGAGCTCTGGATTTGAGTGCATTTTCTATAGCCGAACTAACATGACTTTTTTCGGCAAGATGATACTTGCCTAAAACGTGTTTATGATCATGTGGAGGTGACATTGTTCGGGTATTCGACGTTGTTATTTCATCACTTCCAATATATAAAGGAACTTCTAAATTTCCATCGAAGTAATCTTTATATTGTTTTAAAACCTCGTCTCTTTCCGGAGTGCCCGGCCCATAACTTTTTATAGGTTCATTAATGGCCAGCGGAACTTCAAAAAATCCTTTACCCATAATCACTTTTTGTTAGTTAAATTTTGATGTCAAAGGTACTAAAACCCCAAACATTTATAAAATTTAAACAAGGTAAAAGGTATCATTAATTCAGAGCGAAGGGTGCACTGAATTTAAAAGAAGGAATGTAAACTCTGAATTTTTCATTAGTGGTGAAATTTACCATATTATAATGGCCTTTCATCGCTCCAATAGGAGATGCAAGCAGGCATCCGGAACTGTAAGTGTGAGATTCTCCCGGTCTAATAACTGGCTTTTTGCCTATTACACCTTCACCATCTAAAATTTCAAAGTCATTTAAAGCATCATAAATTTGCCAGTGCCTGGAAGTTAATTGAACAGAATCCTTACTTTGATTTTCTATAGTAATGGTATAACCAAAAGCAAAATGCATTTTATAGTTTTTAAAGAAAGTGCCTTCAAAACTAGTGTTCACGGAAATTTTTATGCCTTTGGTTACTTGTGTAATCATTTTTTGCATGCTAATAAATAACGGTATTTCTCAATATGAGTAGCATAACCGTTATATCTGCTAAAATAAAAAAAATCGCATTAGGCCGGCTTTATTTAACAATAGTTTTAAATATAAGCTTAATGCCAAAATCTCCTTAAACCATTTTACAAGTAGGGAGAAAAATCCAATTTTTAGAAACTCTCCTAAGATAGAAAATTAAGTTCTAAGAAAACTTAGGTGTCCAAGATAGATAATAGGAATTGATTATGAAAACTTAAGATAAGATTATCGGTGTAAGTATATTTTTTTCTGACGTATTTCTACCTTAAATCCCTTTAATTTACAGATTTCATTAGTTGAAAAAGATCCAGATTATGATTCAAACCTGAAGAAAGATCATACCGGAAAAGATATAAGGACTTTTAAAAGGATGAAACACCCCAACTTTGGTTAAAAGAATCCGTTGTCATGTTTACTAATTTTAATGAAGGCTGTTAATATAATATATCATTTAAAATTGGCTGATAATCTAAGAGATTTAAGTTCTTTTATCTTTTCAGATTTTATTTTCTCACGATTTTTCTTTGCAAAATCGGTATGAAATTTATGATTTTCCAAAAACCAAATCTGTAGGTCTAACCACTGAATTCTATTAGAAACGATGTCAAAATGCAGATATTCGTCGAAAAGTTTAGAACTAATGTCATCATAGTCTGTTCTTCCCAAGTAATCCAAATCGGCATCCGCTATAATTTCTTCATAAAAAGTCTTTGGTTCTTGAGGTACCTTTGTGGCCCTTATCATCCCATTTAATATTTCGACTTCCTCACTGGTAAGAATAGGAGTTAAAAATGGTTGAATGGCAACAATGCTGCTTTCTTCATGATCTAAATGTGATTCTACATAACCAAAATCATGACAGATTGCAGCAATTCTAATGAGTCTAGCCATTTCTTGGGGAATATCATAATATTCAATATAGTCGTTACATACGTTGGCAACATCTATAGTATGATCTACTGAATGGTAAGAAAGATAATTGGGAAGTTTTTCTTTTAACTGCTCAATGATCTCAAAACATATTTTTGGATATGAATTTTTGTTGCGAAGAATCATTTATCCTAATAATCAGAATTATAAGTGTATATATTTAAACCCCATGTTATGAAAATTATTGCAATAACTCGGTTTTTATATTATAAAATTTTAAATGGTAATCTATGTAAATAATTAAAAAACAACACTTTACAAAATACTTTTTAAAATGTTACTGTTTGTTCACTTTTAATAATAGTTTTAATCACATCAACCTAATAATTGAGAGGATTAATGAAAAGTGGTTAGTTGGTAATGTTTTCAGAATTTGTTGAACCTATTCCAATTATGCCATCATATAAATCACCGAAATTTCTGTAATAAACCAGTATTAAATAGTTGTTTTCCGTAAAATTAAAGTTTCCACTTACTTTGCCAAGGTCAATCTTACCATCCTCACTCTTAAGGACATATTTATAGTTGTAAAACCCCTGCTTAAATTTTATTACCGCCTCCATATTTCCTGTTTTAGAATTGTAATTCATTTTGTTCTCTTCCACAAGAGCATAGTTATTGAATTTACCATAGACATAAATTTCATTAAATCCAATATCCATTGTATATGGAAGGCTGAAATGAATCATGGTATATTCTGATTCTATCGATGGGTTTTCACCTTGTAATGTACGAATTACAAAATCGCCATTAATATCAGGAAAATAGGTGTAGGCCTTATCATATCTGTAGTTGTCTGTAAAAAGATAATGATGGTAAAGTTCTTTATAATCAATACGAGAAATAGAAGCAGTAGGGACTCGTAAATCACTGGTGTCAAAGTTGAGGAATTCATTCCCTCCAAAAAAACTGGTTTCAACATCATATTTATATGCCAGCGAATTGCCCAATGTAAATTGTGGAGGAACTTTTGTAATAGTGTTAGACCATTGATAATTTTGAATTATAGCAATTTTTACTTCTTTTACAGGATTCACAAGTTGAAGACTGTATGGGGTAATTGTAAATTGTACAGATTGTTTTTGATTTAGAAAATCAAAATTTCTGGAATTCCTGGTCGTGGCTCCGACTTTTGCTAAATCCTTGTAAACTACAAATCGTCTTGAAAATTGAAGTTCGTAGTTAGAATTATAAATTTCGAGTACATAATTACCGCTAACTTTTAAACTCACAGCTTTATTGGGAATGGTCAAGCGATAATTGGAATAGGCCTGCAGAGTACTGTAGCTGTTACTATAATTAATAATCCTTTGGTTGTCTGTACCTCTAAGGTATTGCGACTTTAATAGTTCAGATGGTGTCCAATCATAATTACAATAAACAATTTTGAAATAATAGTCTTGTTCACTTGCGGTCAAATCATCAAACTCGAGATAAATCGGATCTCCTAATTTAATAACAGGAAACTGATCTTCTGTTGGTCCCTTAAATATAATGGTCCTTATATTTTCAGGCGGGGTCACCTCTTCCTGAATCTGCGAATATAATTGGGTAGTAAGGAAAAAGAAGAATAGCTGTTTAAGAAATAAACGCATTTTTAACCTGTTTTTGAGGTAAAGGTAAACAAATTGCATACCGAAAAAAGTCATATCGGTGTAATGCCCAAAATTATAGTTAATAATTATGAAAACCGTATCATAAGTACTATTTTTGGTCGAACTTTTGTTAAACTAACTGTTTACATTTTATGTCTAAAGACATTAGGATCAAGAAAGGCTTTAACATTAAGCTTGTCGGTGCTGCCGAACAAAATATATCTAAAGCAGTTTTAAGTAATGTTTATGCCATCAATCTCATAGATTTTCATGGTATAATGCCTAAAATGTTAGTCAAACTAGGGGCAGAAGTAAAGGCAGGTGAACCCTTATTTTATAGCAAAGATAGCCCGGACATACTTTTCGCTTCTCCAGTGAGTGGAGAATTAATCGAGATAATTAGAGGAGCTCGAAGAAAAATTCTTACCATAAAAATTCTTGCCGATAAGTCCCAAGACTATTTGGAGCATTCCAAAATACGACCCGGTGCTGATTCGGAAGAAATCAAGTCTCTACTTCTTAAATCCGGATGCTGGCCTTTTATCAGACAACGTCCTTATGATTTTGTTGCAGATCCGACTGCAACTCCCAAGGCAATTTTCATATCAGCCTATGTTACCGCTCCATTGGCGGCAGATTTGGATTATACTCTAAAGGGAAAAGAAGAAGAACTACAAGCGGCAATAACTGCTTTGGCAAAACTTACCCCAGGTAAAGTTCATGTTTCAGTAGGTAAGGGGTCTACTTCTCCTTTGGCTAAACTCGATGAAATAGAATTACACAAAGTATCCGGACCCCATCCGGCGGGATTGGTAGGCACTCAAATAAATAAATTAGATCCAATAAATAAAGGTGAAGTAGTTTGGACAGTTACTCCTCAAGATCTTGTAATAATTGGCGAGTTGCTTTTAACAGGTAGATTTAATGCCCAACGTACTATTGCCCTTGCAGGTTCAACGGTGAAGTCTCCAAAATATTTTACAACAAAAATCGGTGCGGAGATTGCTACATTTTTATATGCAAGTGGTGTAAAAGATGAAAAATTTCGCGTGATTAATGGAGATGTCCTGACAGGTAAAAAGACGAGCCCGGATGGATTTCTCGGTTTTTATAACAATACAGTAAGCGTTATTCCTGAGGGAGATGATTACGAATTATTTGGTTGGAACAAACCGGTATTTGATAAATTATCTTCTACAAGAGCGCTAACATTTTCATGGTTACAACCCAACAAGAAATATGATCTTGATACAAATATAAATGGAGAACACAGGGCATTTGTGGTTACAGGTATGTATGAGGAAGTATTCCCGTTAGACATTTATCCACTTCAGCTATTAAAGGCATGTATGGTTAAAGATTTGGATGAAATGGAACAACTTGGTTTGTATGAGGTTATCCCCGAGGACTTTTCATTGACTGAATTTATTTGTATTTCGAAACAACCACATCAACAGATAATTCGCGAAGGATTGGATTTATTACAAAAAGAAATAGGATAAAAATGAGCAATAAACGACTGACCTTTAAGAAAAGATTGCATATTTTGAAACATAGGTATAGGGGTAAAAAGATGGCTCCTGCGTTTAATGCCTTTCATACATTTTTGTTTTCTCCTGATGAAACTACTCATAATGGTTCTCACATAAGAGCTGTTGATGATTTAAAGCGTACGATGAATACTGTAATTATGGCGCTGATCCCTGTGTTGTTGTTTTCATTTTTTAACACTGGTTATCAATATTATTCTGCCATTAACGGTTTTCCTGAAAATTTTTCGGTTATAGAACATTTTCTGACCTGGGATAATTTTTGGTTAGGATTTGTGCAGGTTATGCCTCTGGTTATTGTCTCATATGGTGTGGGATTGTTAATTGAATTCATTTTTGCCGTTATAAAAGGACACGAAGTTGAAGAAGGTTATCTTGTAACCGGTATGCTGGTACCACTAATTGTACCCATCGATACACCTCTTTGGATGCTAGCCGTTGCAGTTGTGTTTGGCGTAATTATAGGTAAAGAAGTTTTTGGAGGTACAGGAATGAATATTCTGAATCCGGCTCTAACTATAAGGGCTTTTTTGTTTTTTGCTTACCCCACCTGGATGAGTGGAGATAAAGTTTGGGTGCATGGTGCCGTTGAACGTGCCGGTACTGCTGATGCCATTTCAGGTGAAACCATTCTTGGATATCTGGCTCAGAATAATGCCAGTGAATTTTCTTATTCAATATCTGATATGTTTTTTGGTTTTATTCCGGGTTCAGTGGGGGAGACCTCTGCCTTTTTAATATTGCTTGGTGGTCTTTTCCTGGTTTTCAGTAAAATAGCAAGCTGGCGAATCATGGTAAGTGCGGTAGCTGGCTCTCTCGTTATGGGCCTTATCTTTAATGAGGTAGTAGATGCAGGTTGGATTGGTGAGGGAAGTACTTTTTATGGATTGATGAGCTTTGATTTTTGGAAACACCTCCTGGTAGGTGGCCTTGCATTTGGAATTGTTTATATGGCTACAGACCCGGTAACCGGATCGCAAACCAATAAAGGCAAATGGATTTACGGTTTCCTGATCGGGTTTATCTCGGTAATGATACGTGTATTTAACCCTGCTTATCCTGAGGGCGTATTCCTTGCAATTCTCTTAATGAATGTTTTTGCACCAACTATTGATCATTATGTAATTAAGGGTAATATCAGACGTAGAATGAAGCGTATGAAGCAAGCAACAATTTTTCCTAAAAGCAGGGAAGGGCAAGAAGAGGAACTTAAGGTAGAAACATTATAATTATGGCATTTAATAAGGAAAAAAATAGTTATACCATAATCTTTGCCGCTATAATGGTTATTGTTGTTGGATCAATCCTGGCATATCTCGCCTCGGCATTAAGTAGCAAAATTGAGGAGAATGAGAGATTCGAAAAGCAGCAGAATATTCTCTATGCCATGGGCGTGAATGAAAATAAGGATGAGGGGAGCGTAAATTTTGTTCCCACGGATGTAGTAGAAGCCGAATTTGCAAAGTATATCACTGAACAACTTGTAATAAGTGGAGATCAAATAACAAAGAATGATCAGGCATACCTGATTGATCTTAAAAAGCAAATTGCAGCATTAAAAAAAGGTGATCCTGCGAAACTTCCGCTTTTTATAGGTGAAAAAGAAGGAAAGAAATATTATATCATACCCATGTATGGTAAAGGGCTTTGGGATGCTATTTGGGGTTTTATAGCGCTGAATGAAAATATGGAGGTTCAAGGGGTTTACTTTGATCATAAAGCGGAAACACCAGGACTTGGAGCGAATATTAAGCAGCGTTATTTCATGGACGATTTTACAGGGGAATCAGTCTTAAACAATAACCAATTTAAAGGAATAGCAGTTGCTAAAGGCAATAATGACCCAGTAAACAAAATTAAGGATGACAATGAGGTAGATGCCCTGGCAGGTGCGACTATTACAGGTAATGGTGTTTCTGCAATGATTAAGGAAAGCGTAAATTTATATAAGGACTATTTAGAAACTATTAGAGTTAATTAAAAATGGCACTACTTTCAAAGAAAGACACAAACCTTATTTTAGACCCTCTTGCGGATAACAACCCTATTACCATTCAGGTGCTGGGTATTTGTTCTGCACTTGCTATTACAGCAGAATTGCAGGCTTCTGTAGTCATGGCCATTTCTGTTCTTTTTGTTTTAGGGGTAGGGAATGTTGTTATTTCTCTATTGCGAAATATCATTCCTACGAAGATCAGAATAATTGTTCAGCTAATAGTTGTTGCGACTTTGGTAATCATGGTAGATCAGGTTCTGAAGGCTTTTGCTTATGAATTGAGTAAGACCCTATCCGTTTTTGTTGGTCTAATTATTACAAACTGTATCATAATGGGGAGGTTTGAAGCCTTTGCCCTGGGTAACGGACCCTGGAAGGCTTTTTTAGACGGTATTGGTAATGCCTTAGGTTATGGAATAATTCTGATTATTGTTGGCTTTTTTAGAGAGTTATTGGGATCGGGAACCTTATTAGGATTTAAGGTTTTTGGAGATCCGGTAACTAAAACAGGATTGTATGCCACCGGCTACGAGAACAACGGATTCATGATTATTCCTCCGGCAGCGCTTATAGTTGTTGGGATTATTATCTGGGTACAACGCTCCAGGAATAGGGCGCTTATAGAGGAAAACTAATTTACTTTTTAAGAGAAGATTATGTTAGAACACATTGAATTATTTTTTAAATCCATCTTTATAGACAACATGGTCTTCGCTGTGTTTTTAGGGATGTGTTCATATTTGGCAGTATCCAAAAAAGTAGCCACTGCTGTTGGATTGGGAGCTGCAGTTATTTTTGTACTGGCAGTAACGGTACCTCTTAATTGGCTATTGGATCAATACCTATTAAGAGATGGTGCCTTGGTATGGCTTGGCCCTGAATACGCTGATTACAATTTAAGTTTTTTGTCATTTATTCTTTTTATAGCAACTATAGCAACTATGGTGCAATTGGTAGAAATCGTGGTTGAAAAATTTTCTCCGGCCTTATACAATTCCCTGGGCATATTTTTACCATTGATTGCGGTTAACTGCGCTATTTTAGGGGGATCCCTGTTTATGCAATCTAGGGAGATTGAGACATTAGGATTGGCTTTTAATTATGGGGTTAGTTCTGGAATAGGTTGGTTTTTAGCCATTTTGGCAATTGCAGCGATTCGTGAAAAGATAAGGTATTCAAATGTCCCGGCACCTTTAAGAGGTCTTGGAATAACCTTTATTATTACAGGATTAATGGGGATAGGTTTTCAAAGTTTTGGTGGGATGCTTACCGGCGGAGATGAAGCTCCGGTTACGGTAGAGGAAACTACGGCCGAAAAGATTGAAGAGAATAAAGCAAAAGTTGAAGAAGAAATAGATGAGAAAGAGATTTCTTATAACGACCTTATAAAAGAAGAGGAATGATATTAGCTACAAGCACCCTGGGAACCATAACAATTACGGTTATAGCTTTTATGATATTGTTGTTACTACTGGTGACGCTTTTACTTGTTACAAAAGAAAAGCTTTCTCCATCAGGTCCTGTAACAATTACTATTAATGGAGAAAAAAAGATACAAGTTGCCTCAGGGAGTTCTTTACTTTCTACGTTAGGGAATCAAAAGGTATTTCTTCCCTCAGCTTGTGGCGGTGGTGGTACCTGCATTCAATGTGAGTGCCATGTACTATCGGGTGGTGGCGAGGCACTTCCTACTGAAACACCTCATTTTTCAAAAAGGGAATTGACAGAAGGTGCAAGATTGGCGTGCCAGGTTAAGGTAAAACAGGATATGGAAATAACTATTCCTGAAGAAGTCTTTGGCATTAAAAAATGGGAAGGAACTGTAGTACGTAATTATAATGTTGCCTCATTCATTAAAGAATTTGTGGTGGAAATACCTGAAGATATGGGATATAAAGCCGGAGGATATATTCAAATTGAGATTCCACCTTGCGATATAAAGTATTCCGATATAGATATTACAGCTCACCCTGAAGAACATGAGACACCAGATAAGTTTCAGAATGAGTGGGATAAATTTAACCTTTGGCCCTTGACTATGAGAAATACCGAGGTGGTTGAGCGTGCATATTCAATGGCGTCTTACCCTGCAGAAGGCAGGGAAATAATGCTAAACGTTCGAATTGCTACCCCGCCATGGGACAGGTCTAAGAATGGTTGGATGGATGTAAATCCAGGCGTAGCTTCTTCTTATATTTTTGCACAAAAACCGGGAAATAAGGTAACCATCTCAGGACCCTATGGTGAATTTTTTATCAATGAGTCGGATTCGGAAATGTTATATGTTGGAGGCGGTGCAGGGATGGCTCCAATGAGATCTCATTTATATCACCTTTTTAAAACCCTGAAAACTAATCGTAAGGTTGCTTACTGGTATGGAGGTCGTTCAAAAAGAGAATTATTCTACATAGAACATTTTAAAGAATTAGAAAAAGAGTTCCCGAATTTTAAATTTTATATGGCACTCTCGGAACCTCAAGAAGAGGATAACTGGAAAGTGAAAGAGAGCCTGGATGCCCCAGGTGATGGATTTGTTGGGTTTATTCATAATTGTGTCATAGACAATTACTTATTGAATCACGAATCTCCTGAAGATATTGAACTCTATTTTTGTGGACCGCCACTCATGAACAAGGCCGTTCAAAAAATGGGAGAAGATTTTGGTATCCCGGATGAAAATATACGTTTTGATGACTTCGGAGGTTAATAATTTTAACCGTATATAATCTAAAACCGATATTGATCAATATCGGTTTTTTTGATAAATGAATAATAAGTTGCAGGCGTTAACAGAACAAGAATTGCATAACCTGGCAATGAATATTGTCGGGAGACAGCTGGAAACTGAAGGATATGAATTCATGGGTGTCAATAGTAAACCTCTAAAGAACCCTCAATTTGTCTGCCTTAAGGAAAAACAACTGTATTTCATTGTTGTGCGGAATGTTGTTTATCCCAATGACCCTGGAATATATGACAAGGGTCTTATGATGAAAATTAAAGAACAAGCATCCAAATTTGAGGCTAAGACCTATTATGCGGGAGTTGGTTTGTCTAACGCTATTGATCAAAACCTTCCCGTTTATTTAAATGAATCTTATATTGTGAATTATGATGGACTTATTGAAGTTTAGTATCAGGTTTCTATTTTTCACTTTCTTCATATTCACTATTGTTTCATGCAGACAGGGACCAGATTCATATGTAAAAAATATCAGCTTTGGCGGTGCTTTGGGAACATCTTATAGTATTACTTATCTTACTGAAGAGGAACTTGATTTGCAGCGTGAAATAGATTCTGTATTTGATGTCATTAATCATTCAATGTCTACATATATTTCAGATTCAGATATATCCAAAATTAATAATGGAGACTCAACAGTCCGGGTAGATCAAATGTTTCGTGAAGTATTTCAACTTTCACAAGAAGTGTATACCAGTACTAATGGGTATTTTGATCCCACCGTGGGTGCCCTGGTTAATGCATGGGGATTTGGACCGGGGAAACAGCTGGCATTAGATAGTATCAAAGTCGATAGTATTCTGCAATTCGTGGGCTTTGATAAAGTCCGTTTAACCAGGGAGGGAACTGTGATTAAGAATGATCCCAGAATTTTCATTGACTTTAATGCTATTGCCAAGGGATATGCAATAGACCGTGTGGCTGAATTTTTAGATCAAAAAGATATTGAAAATTATTTAATTGAAGTAGGAGGTGAGATCATTGCCAAAGGAGAGAATATGTTAAAACAAAAGTCCTGGATTGTTGGTATTGATGATCCTCAGGTGGAGGAGGGCAGAAGGTTAAAACTCACACTTCAGCTTAGAGATAATGCTATGGCGTCATCCGGTAATTATAGAAAATTCAGGGTGGATTCTACTACAGGCAAAAAATTTGTTCATACAATCGATCCTAAAACTGGCTATACAAAAGATGCTAATATTCTTGCAGTCAGTGTAATTGCAAAAAATTGTGCCAAGGCCGATGCATATGCTACTGCATTTATGGCGATGGAGTTATCGGAATCTATAAAACTGCTGGACTCTAACAAAGAACTAGATGCCTATATCATTTATATTGACGAGATTGGTAAGGTTACAGAATTTATGACACCCGAATTCAAAAAGCTTATAGTATACTGATTATTTACCTACAACGGGTATAATTTCCCCTTTTGCCAGTCTGTATTTTTCTATATCGGAATCTGTCATACCCGATGTGTAATCTACCTCATTAACTTTAAATCCTGCTTCTTTTAGCCTTTCAAAATAATCACGCCCATAAATACGGACATGATCGTATTGTCCAAAAATTTTAGCCCGCTCTTTTTTATCGGTAATAGAATCATCTTCATAAGTGACTTCTCTATTAAGATCCTGAGGTATCTGGAAAATACCCCAACCTGAAGGTTTAAGAACACGATAGAGTTCGCTTATTGCCTTTCTGTCGTCCCGGATATGCTCCAATACATGATTGCATAAAATAATATCAAATGAATTATCCTTAAAAGGAAGCGCGCAAATATCTGCTTTCACATCGGCAAGTGGAGAGTTAAGATCTGTGGTGGTATATTCCAGTTGTTTTAGATTTTTAAATTTTTTATAGAAAGCCTGTTCCGGAGCAAAATGTAAAACCTTGTTAGGAGTTGTAAAAAAATCGGTTTCATTCTTCAGGTATAACCACAAAAGGCGGTGTCTTTCCAGAGATAAGGTAGAGGGAGAAAGAACATTATCCCTGGGGTTTTCATATCCATATGGCAGGAAACTTTTAAATTGCTTGCCATCAATTGGATCTGTATACTTATCCCCTTTAAGTGCAATGGTGAGCATGGGTCTTGCCAGGTAGCTTAGTTGAATTAATAAAGGCCTGGGTAGTTTATTCAGGACATATTTGAATAGTTTTTTCAAAATCCTTTTGAAGATTAGAGTTGAAGTTTCCTTGTCCTAAATTCTTCTTCCTCATTATTTTTTATACCGAGTGCTTCATTGATATATTGAAAGGTAGAAAGTAATTCCGGCTTACCCTGCACAAGGGCCACATTATGCTCAAAATGAGCACTTGGCTTACCATCGGCAGTTAGGATAGTCCATCCATCGCGGAGTTGTTTTATGCGCTTGGTACCCATGTTAATCATAGGTTCAATGGCTACTACCATCCCGTCTACAAATTTCTTACCTCTTCCACGTTTACCATAATTTGGCATCTCTGGTCCTTCGTGGAGCTTTTTCCCGAGACCATGACCTACGAGTTCTCGTACTACCCCATATCCATGGCTTTCGCAGTAATTTTGAATTGCAAAACCAACGTCTCCAACGCGGTTTCCTGCCTTGAACTCCCTGATTCCTTTATAAAGAGATTCCTTAGTTATCCTGAGAAGCTTTTTGGTCTCTTCATCTACATTTCCCACTTCAAACGTATATGCATGGTCTCCGTAAAACCCGTTTTTTAAGGCACCACAATCTACGGAAATGATATCTCCATCCTTTAATGGTTCTTTGTTTGGAATGCCATGGACCACCTGTGCATTCGGACTCAGGTTTAATGTATTTGGAAAATCATACATACCTAGAAAACCTGGTTCAGCACCATGATCACGAATAAATTCTTCTGCCAATTTATCCAGGTAAAGACCGTCAATACCTGGCTTAATTTCAGAGGCCAGTATACCTAAAGTTTTAGAAACTACTAAAGCACTCTCCCTAAGAAGTTCAATTTCTTCTAATGTCTTAATAACTACCATGATGCAAATTTAGTACATTCCACCTATATCAAAGAGTGTTGCGTCATTAATGCCGGCTGTGGAATTCCCATTAATTCAAGAATTGTTGGAGCAATATCACCAAGCACACCATCATTTATTTTTTTTATATCGTTATCAACAAGGATTAAGGGTACCGGATTTGTTGTGTGTGCAGTATTTGGCGTACCATCAGGGTTAATCATAGTATCGCAATTACCGTGATCCGCAATAACCAGGGTAGAATATCCATTATTCAGTCCAGCGGTGATAACCGCTTGTGCACATGCATCAACTGTCTCACAAGCTTTTATTGCAGCGTTCATGTCGCCGGTATGTCCTACCATATCGGGATTTGCAAAGTTAAGGCACACAAAGTCCACTTCTCCTTTATTCAACTCGGGAATGATAGCATCTCTAATTTCATAAGCGCTCATTTCCGGTTTCAGGTCATAAGTTGCCACCTTTGGTGAAGGGCATAATATCCGTTCTTCACCCTCAAAAGGGATTTCTCTGCCACCGTTAAAGAAAAAAGTTACATGAGGATATTTCTCTGTTTCAGCTATACGAATCTGTTTCTTACCATTGAGAGTAAGGACTTCACCTAATGTTTCCTCTATATTATCTTTGTCGTAAACTACATGTATACCGCTAAATGAATCGTCATAGTTAGTAAGGGTTACATAGTAGAGATCCAGTTTATGCATGTTTTGTTCATGAAAATCTTTTTGACTTAGTACCTGAGTAAGTTCTCTGCCCCGGTCTGTCCTGAAATTAAAGAAGATAACTACATCGCCCTCTTTTATTTTAGCCAGTGGTTCCCCGGCTTCATTAACCATAGCAATTGGTTTAATGAATTCATCGGTGATATCTTCATTATAGCTTTTTTGCATCGCTGCAGATACATTATTAAATGGTTCACCCTTACCATTAACCAATAAATCGTACGCTATTTTAACGCGTTCCCATCTTTTATCCCTATCCATGGCGTAATATCTGCCAACAACAGAAGCCAGTTTAGCATGTTTATCCGAGCAGAAGGCGGTCAGATCCTCTAAAAAAGTAATTCCACTTTTTGGATCTACGTCTCTTCCATCTGTAAAAGCGTGAATAAATGCATTTTCAACGCCATAATTTTCACTTACCTCAATAAGTCCTTTTAAGTGGTCAATATGGCTGTGAACACCTCCATTACTTAGTAAACCCAAAAAATGTACATCCTTATTATGACTTTTTGCATATTCGAAAGCCTCTTTAAGTTCCTTTTCTTCTTTGAGTGTATTGTCTTTAACGGCAAGATTAATTTTTGCTAAATCCTGATACACAATTCGCCCGGCTCCTAAATTCATATGGCCTACTTCACTATTACCCATTTGTCCTGTTGGGAGACCAACATTCAATCCGTCCGTCAGAAGATTAGCATTCGCGTAATTCTTGTAAAGCGAATCTACAAAGGGTGTATGGGCGTTATCAATAGCCGAAACTTTAGGATCTGGAGATTTACCCCATCCATCCAGGATCATCAAGATTACCTTTTTATTCATGGTTCTTTAATTAAAGAGTTAGCAAAAATACAGTGATTTACCAAGGTTTGCCAGTATTTTTCCAAGCTTTTTTTAAAATTTTCAGGAGGACCAAATCATCTTAATTATTCAACTGCAAAGAAAGGCTAATTGTTAAAATTAAGTTATTTATATGTTAATGGTGAAACAATTATCAATTAGTGGCGTCTATTGTAATATAATCAAAATCTATTCATCAATTAAAATCAATTTATCATGAAAAAAACAATCTTTATTGCGGCCACAGCATGTCTGCTAATGGTTTCTGGCGTTTATGCCGAGAACAGAACAACTAATGAACCTACCAAAACAACTTTGAATGTGAAGGACCTTGCTATCAGTTCCTTTTGCAAAGCAATTCTTCAGGGCGATATTGATACGGTAAGAACATTAATTGAACTTGGAGAAGACGTTAATCAAAAATCCTTAGACATGACTCCTGCGATGTTCGCTGCAAGGTATAACAAAGCCGAAATATTAGAGTTACTTATTGAAAACGGAGCAGATTTATCTGTTAAAAATGATAAAGGGTATACAGCTAAGAAGTTGGCAAAACTTTCTAATGCCACAGAAGCCCTTGCTGTAATAGAAGGACACAATATCTAGAAAGAAAAGTTTATTCATCAATCAAAAAAACCCTGACATTAATGTCAGGGTTTTTGGTTTGGATTGGTTTAAAATAATTAGTGTTCTTGTAAAAGAGTTAGTAAAAAATTAAGTTAACTAAAATTCAAATCCTGTAAAAGCCCTATAGAAAAAAGCATAGATGGCCATGGATAGCATTAATACGCAGAAAAAAGAATAAATTTTTAGCAGTACTACAACAAATTCCGGTTTACAGTCATCAAATGCTTCTAAATAAAGACTTTTAAAATGCAATAGCGTTCCCATATAGTTTCGTTTAAAATAAAAGTCAAAGCTATAAGGGTTAAATTAGGGGCATAAAACAGATTGGGAGGTAAATCAAATATACAAAAAAAAGATTCATGGCCTAGAATATCCATATAAATCTTATCCGGTCTGGTCCTCGTATTTTTCGATAGATTCCTTAATTTTTTCAATTCTATTATCCGGATCCGGATGTGTGCTTTGAAATTCAGGAACTCTATTTGGCCCGGCAGAGGCTTTTAGAATCTCCATTACATTGATCATTTCTTCTGGTTCATAATCACTTTGCATCATGAATAAAACCCCGAGATCATCGCTTTCCAATTCATCTTCACGGCCATTGGTTAAAAGTGTATTTTGGCCGATGCTACCTACCAGGCTTCCAGCATCTGCACCCACACTGGCACCCATAGATACAGTTTTCCAAAAATTGCTCTCTGCAATGCGTTCAGCAGAATGTCTACCTATTACATGCCCAATTTCATGCCCAAGTACTCCAGCCAATTGTGATTCATTAAGTTGCTTGAATAGTGCATAGGTAATAAAAACCTGTCCACCCGGTAAAGCAAAGGCATTAATAGTCT
>Ga0209456_10000312_pt1 | contig 26795 bp, 23 predicted proteins | sample COG_11_FD_184755 | JGI IMG/M metagenome (GOLD analysis project Ga0209456, IMG submission 184755) | Pelagic marine sediment microbial communities from the LTER site Helgoland, North Sea, for post-phytoplankton bloom and carbon turnover... | ecosystem: Environmental > Aquatic > Marine > Neritic...
TTAACCAATTCCGTGTGAACCCGGGTATGATCCGACCGCCGATCAAATTGATGAGCATCACGATGAGCCAAAGGCCGGCAAGCAGCGCCGATATGGTCCAACCGGCGCTGCGCATCGTTCCGAAGAAGAAAAGCGCGTTGCACACCGCCAGCAGCCCAAGAATCAGGAGGACCTTGTAGTTGCGCTGACTGCGCGCGCCGATGACCTCACGACTCATCAGCACGAAGAGCAGCACTCCGTAACCGAGGTCGGCGATGATGGCCGGTGCCAGAAGGCTAGAGGACGGCATGGCGAACAACACACGTGCCAGGAGCCAGAGGGCGCTGAGAATCATCAACGGTACGCCCGACACCGGAGGACGCTTGGTCCAGGTCGCAACTGCGGTGAGCGCAAATCCTCCGATGGCAGCTCCAGCGAAGCCGAAGATCATCTCGTGGGCGTGCCACCAGCTGGGTGTCCCGAGCATCGCAGGAAACGGCAAGTACCCGAGCCACGCCGCCACCCAGAGCGGAACCACTAGGATCGCGTACAAAGTGGCCAGCAGGAAGAGGGGACGAAACGCGTAACTGAACAGCACGGTCACAGGGGCACCGACGCTGGCACTGTCGCTGGCACTGACGCTGTCGCTGTCGCTGACCGCACGTGGACTTGTTCGGAGGAGGACGGCTCGGGATGGGCAGCACAGGGAGTGGGGGGCGAGCCCCCGCATGGTTCGACGTACAGAGCCAGGCGAGCGGGTACCCCGCGACCGAGCACGCCCGTCGCGAGCCGTCCTCCGGTGACTACGTCGCCCAACACAGTTGCTGTCGCTGACCTTGGCACCTGCCTACTGCGCTTCAATCCCGTAGGATCGCAACTTCCGCTGCAGCGTCCTCCGATCGATGCCAAGCGCTGCCGCGGCTTTTGTGATGTTGCCGTCCATCTCGCGTAGCACGCGTTCGATGTGCTCACGTTCGACATCCGCCAGACTGATGCGACTTGGTCGCTCGGCCCCGGGTGGCGGTGTCGACTCTCTGGCGTTGCCGAAGACGCTTGCCGCGATCATTCGGCGGACCAAGTCGCCGTCGATGTTGTCGGAAATGGCAAAAAGCGATGCTCGGCGGAGTACGTTGAGTAGCTCTCGCACGTTGCCAGGCCAGTCGTACTCTCGGAGTGCAGCCAGCGACTCCGCATCGAGCACGGTGTCGCTCTTTCCAAGACGTGCGAGCAGGTGCATTGCGAGCGGCTCAAGGTCTTCCGGGCGTTCTCTGAGGGGTCTGACCAGCACAGGGAACACCTGGAGCCGAAAGTACAGATCCTCTCGAAACCGTCCGTCCTGCGTTTCAATCCACAGGTCGCGGTTGGTTGCGGCAACGATTCTCACGTCGACGTCGGTTTCCCCGGAGTCTCCGACGGGGCGGATCGCTTTCGTTTCGATGGCACGGAGTAGCTTGGCCTGGCTTTCGAGGGGAAGCTCGGCTAGCTCGTCAATGAATAGGGTGCCCCCGTCGGCCTCTCGAAAGAGCCCTGCCCTGTCGTCATGCGCGCCAGTGAACGCGCCGCGCTTATGGCCGAAGAGCTCACTCTCGAAGAGCTCGCGCGGGACGCAGGCTGCGTTCATCGCGACGAAGGGGCGCGTCGAGCGGTTGCTTTGCGCATGAATCTGCCGGGCGACGACCTCTTTGCCGGTGCCGGTCTCGCCGAAAACGAGGACCGTTTCATCGGTGGGGGCAACCGTCCGAACGAACTCCTTGACCTCGTCCATGACTGGACTTTCGCCGATCAGCGGTGCTGCGTCGTGAAGCGACCCCTGCTCGGCTCGCCCTCTCTCGACGAGCGCCTGCCGGAGCAAGGGCCTCAGCATGTCGGCATCCACGGGCTTCTCGAGGAACGAGAACGCGCCGAGCTGCATGGCCTCGACGGCGGCCTTCACGGTGCCATGACCGGTCAGGACGATGACGCGCGTCGGAATGGAGCCGCAGCGTCGAAGCACTGCAAGCCCGCCGATGCCTTTCATCTTCAGGTCGAGGAGAGCGACATCCGGCGGTGAGCCATTGCGCAGCGCCTCGACCGCTTCTTCTCCACTGCTGGCCTCTGACACCGCGTAGCCGCCACGGCGCAACGCTTTCGCCATCGCGAAGCGAAAAGCCGCATCATCATCGATGATCAGGACGCTGCCATTCATGATCAGGGCGCACGGTGAGGCACCCTGGACTCCTTTGCAAGCGTCTGCTCTCCGGCGGGCAGCCGCACTCGCGCACTGGCGCCTCGTTGGTCGCGGTTCTCGATCGTGAGGTCTCCGCCCATCGTCTGAATGAGCATGTACGACGCGTACAACCCGAGGCCCGTCCCCTCGCCTGGAGGCTTCGTCGTTGCAAAAGGCTCGAAGAGACGCCCTTCGATCTCAGGATTGATTCCAACCCCCTCGTCCTCGATGATGATTTCGACGATCGAGTCGTGTCGCTCTGCGGAAAGCCACACGCACTTGCCTCCGGCTTCCCGGTTGGCGTCTAGCGCGTTTTGCAAGAGGTTCACCAGCACTTGCAGCAGTCGATCGGGGTCGGCGACCACGACCAAGCCGTCAACCGAATCGCTGATGTCGAGCTCAGGGCCGCCGTCACGTACGCCCGCAAACACGAGAGCTTGCGCGCGTTTGACGATCGGGAGCAAACGAGCGGACGAGCTCAACCTGAGCTGCGGAAGGGTCCCTCCGATCAGCAAAGAATGTGTGATGCGGCCGAGGCGACCGGTTTCGTCACGGATGAGCGCAGCCGATTCCGCTAGGTCCGATTGGAGCGCTTCATCTCCGCCAAGCGCGCGAATCGCTTCGCGCATGTCGGCCGCCAGAGTTCGGATCGTGGCCAGCGGTGTGTTGAGCTCGTGAGCAACGCCTTGTGCGACGCGCCCGAGACTCGCCAGGCGTTCGGCATGCAGCAACCGGCGCTCGGCATGGAGAATCTGAGTTCGGTCGACGTACAGATTCATGATGCGCGGAGGACCGTGCCCCGAGGAAGCCAAGGGAAAGGACAGCATCTCGCAGGTTCGGTCGCCTATGGCGAAACGGCACCGCCCTTCCACGCCTTCGTCACGCGCTCTCCAGACGGGACAATGACCCGCCGGCTGCGTCTCACAACCGCGAGCCGCAACTGGGCATTCCCAGGCTCCCTCGGTGGTGGGCTTGGGTGCGATCTCATCGGCCAAGCGGTTGCGCCATTCGATCTGACCGTCGGGAGACACGACCTCGAGACCTGCTTCGAGCTCGTCGAGCGTGTTGGAGATGACTTGATACTCCAGCTGTGCTTGGTCGCGCGATCGGGCAAGGGCAGCTTCTCGATCACGCAGCTCTCGCACGGCGTGCAGCACGACGTACGCCGCCGCGCCAACGGTCGTCATGAAGGCCGCGACGTTGCCAATGGTGTCCCATGGAGGTGCCGGATCCCAGGCTCCGATCTTCAGGGCCGGTACCCACTCGGTCAGGGCGAGAAAGCCTGCGCTCGCAGACGCTGCCGCAGTGGCGACGAGCGTTGCCCCGGGACCTCCCAGTATCCCGATCAGCGCAAGATGGAAGACATAGAAGCCGATGAAGGGAGACGAAATGCCTCCCGCTGCCCAAAGAACGACCGTGAGCATGGCGAGGTCGACGAGGGCTTGAGAAACCGCCGCGCGCTTGCCGGCGCCGGGCCCGGGCGCTCGGCTCAGCAAGACCAGGTTGTAGATGCTCCCTGCGGCCACCACGCCCAGCAAGACCGGCCAAGCCACTCCGGGGAAGTAGCCCGCTGCCGCAAGGCCAGTCGCCACGAGGACGCCGGCCATGGCGACCCACCTCAAGGCGATCAGCCAACGAATGCGATCGGCGCTGAAGTCGTCCCGCTCTAGGGAATCGGCGAACACACTCGAACGACTGGGTTCCGCGGCCATCATCGCTTCCTAGGTTTTGGGGTCGATCGCCCCTGCCGGCCAGGGTACAACGGCTCGACCCGTTCATGGCAGGCGAATCAAACGAGAGAAGGATGATCATTGCCATCCTGCTGACGTCGACGTTGTTGACCATGCTTGGCATCGCAGGAGTCCTCCGCGGGGCCTACGACCTGTCGTTAGCTCCCCTTCCCGAGGATGTGCGCGAGCTCTACCAACCGGATGCGGAAGTCAGCGACGCGGAAGTCCAGCTGCTCGAAGCGCAGGTGAGCAACCCCTATCGCCGACCAATGGCCGCAGCCAATGTCGTGGTGTCAGCGCTTGTGCTCATCGGTAGCTTCCTCTTGAGCTGGCGGCGCAAGCTCGCGCAATGGTGGATCAAGCAGGCGGTGGTGGCGAAGCTGATTTGGATCTTCGCTTACACGGCCACTCTGGTCTCTCACATCAAGCTGACCTTCGTGCCATTGCCGGTCGAACAAGCCGGCGCGGCGCTCCCGGAGCTCCTAGGCGGCGTCGTCCTCGTCAGCACGTTCAGCGCCGCTCTGCACGTAGCAGCCGCGTACAGAGCAACACGGCCGGATATTGCGGACTTCATCACGTCCGCCGCAACTAAAAGTTGATTCGACGCATGATCGCGCGCGGAAGAGCTCGGATCACGGCCATGATCAGTCGCCACGGGGCCGGCGCGTACACCACCGGCGCGCCACGGTCGATCGCAGCCAAAACACGCTGAGCAACCGCGTCGGGCTCGCCAGCGAACGGAGGCGGGTCTAGGCCCGCAGTCATGCTGGTCTTGACGAAGCCCGGCTTGACGGTGATCACGCGTAAGCCGTCCGCGCGGTGTTTGTGGTCCAAACCCTCGAGGTAGCGAGTCAGTCCTGCTTTCGCCGCGCCGTAGATGATCACGGGCTTGCGACCTCGTTCCCCGGCAACCGAGCTGAATACGCACAGAATGCCGCGGCCTTCCTCGAGCAGAGATTTCTTTGCCGCCTCACAAAACAGCACGGTGTTGGAGAAATTGATGCGCACCAGGCGCTCGGTAAGCGCGGCGTCGGCTTCGAGCTCCTCCTGCGTGGCAAAGATTGCTGCGGTTACGACGACGGCATCCAGGCCGCCAAGCACTTCTCGGGCCGTGGCGATAGCCGAATCAAACATCTCCGGTTTCTCGAGGTCACAGACCACCGATCCAACCGTGCCAACGGCGCCGCGTACACCGAGGTCCGCCGCGCTGCGTTCGAGATCGGTGCTGTTGCGACCGAGGATGCAGATCCGGTCCCCGCGCTCCGCCGCCAAGCGCGCAAGCGCGCGCCCCATCCCCTTGGTCGCGCCTAGAATGGCCACTCTCATCTCAGTCCTCTAGCAGGCGCACGGACTGTGCGCTTCGAAACCTGCGATTCGGATCCCAGCGATCGCGAATCGCTCTGAACTCGTCCAGGCGGGATCCTTCCATCGCTTCGAAGTGCTCACGCCGGGTGAAAGAATCCTTGGCGAGGTAGATGCGCCCGCCCTCTTGCAGCACCTGCTCGTTCAGGGCGTCGACGAGCTCTTGGGTGTCATCGCGCACCGCGATGTCGAGCGCCAGTGTGATCCCCGGACGCGGAAATGATAGAATACCCCGGCCCTCACGCCCAAAGTCCTTGATGACGCACAAAAATGAAGCTCCGCCGCGCGCGGTGAGCACCCCGAGCACGCGCCGTGCCGAGCTCCGACCTGCCTCCCGTGGCAAGACGCATTGATACTGCGTGAAGCCGCGCCGGCCGTACATTCGGTTCCAGGATCCGATTGCGTCGAGCGGGTAGTAGAAGGACTCGTGATTGACGATTCCGCTCGAACGCAGACGCCATTGCTTACGGTAGTAGAGCTCGTTGAACAGTCGAATCGTGAGACCGTTCAGGACCCAGGAGGGCCAGTCGAATCTGAGGCTCGGCTGAAAGCCCCGCTTGGGAGGCCGGGACGGAGCCTGTTGGGCGTCCGCCCAGCGGCCGGTCATGAGAATCCCGCGCCCCATGTTCTTGCCGCGTGCAAGGCAGTCGATCCAACCCATCGTGTAGGGCCAATCGGGTGCTGCTTCTTCGAGCGCATCCTGAAACTCGTCGATGTCGTGGATCCGCCGACTCTCCTGCCAGATCCATTGCGAAGGGATCTGCTGCAACCCGAACTCGACCTCGAGGATGTGGCCCGTCAGTCCCATTCCGCCGATCGTGGCCCGGAAGAGGTCGGGGTGTTGCTGCGGCGAGCACTCGAGCACACGGCCATCGGCGACGCGCATTTTGAGCGCCGTCACGTGGTCGCCGAAGTTGCCGTCCCTATGTTGATTCTTTCCATGCACGTCGGCCGCAACCATGCCGCCGAGGGTGACGAATTTCGTCCCTGGGGAGACCGGGGTGAAGTAGCCGCGTGGCATCAGCAGCCGGTTGAGCTCGCTGAGTGCAAACCCTGACTCCGCGCGGAATAACCCCGTAGCTTCGTCGAATCGGAGGATGCGATCCGCAAACCTCGTGTTCAGCACGTCGGGCTGGTCATCCGGGGGTAACGAAGCATCGCCATACGAGCGGCCAAGCCCGCGTGACAAATGGACGTCGCTACTGATGCGCTCGAGATCTTCGCCCAAACGCTCGCGTCCTTGAGCCGAATGCCGGCCCCAACCCGAGAGCGTCGAAAGCGGTGTTTCAGGCATGGCGTCGATAGTGTAGCGCGATGCCAGTGAGAGCCCTAGCGACCGCGCTTCGGCAGAAGCGCCTTGCCGAGCTCGTCGGCTCGATCGGTGCGCTCCCACGTGAAGGTCTTCTCGGTGCGGCCAAAATGTCCGTAGGCGGCCGTTGGTGCGTAAATCGGACGAAGGAGGTCGAGGGTCTCGACGATGGCCGCGGGGCGAAAATCGAACAGCTTCGAGACCACCTTGCTGATCTTCTCGTCAGGCGCGACGCCTGTGCCGAAGGTCGTCACGTAGACGCCCATGGGCCTTGCGACACCGATGGCATAGGCTACCTGCACCTCGCAGCGTGACGCGACCTTGGATGCGACAATGTTCTTTGCGACGTAGCGAGCAAAATAGGCCGCGCTCCGGTCGACTTTGGAGGGGTCCTTCCCGCTGAAGGCGCCGCCGCCGTGCCGGCCCATGCCGCCATAGGTGTCAACGATGATCTTGCGCCCGGTCAAACCAGCGTCGCCGTAGGGGCCGCCGACGACGAAGCGTCCGGTCGGGTTAATGTGAATCTTGGTCTTTTTGTCGATCATTTTTGCGGGAAGCGTCGGGGTGATGACCTCTTCGATGATCGCTTCTCTCAGGGTGCGCTGTTTGACGCTCTCGGCATGCTGCGTCGAAACCACAATCGCATCGAAGCGGTGCGGCTTGTCGTCCTCGTAGTCGACGGTGACCTGGGTTTTCCCGTCCGGGCGAAGTCCTTCGATGATGTTCTTCTTGCGAACTTGCGCGAGTCTTCGCGCCAACTTGTGGGACAAATCGATCGGCATCGGCATGAGCTGCCGCGTCTCGTTGACCGCGTAGCCAAACATCAGGCCTTGGTCCCCGGCCCCCTGCTCTTTGCTGGCGCTCGAGTCGACACCCCGGGCAATGTCCGGCGACTGCTGCTCGACGGCAGCGAGAACCCCGCAGGTCTCTGCGTCGAAGCCCATCGACGAGTCTGTGTAACCAATGTCGGCGATCGCCTTTCGGGCGACCTTGGCGATCTCAATGTTCGCCTTGGATGTCACCTCACCGCCGCAAACGACGAACCCAGTCTTGACCATCGTTTCAACCGCAACCCGCGATTTCGGGTCTTGGGCGAGGTACGCATCGAGCAGCGAATCGCTGACTTTATCGCAGATTTTGTCAGGGTGACCTTCGGTCACCGACTCGGAGGTGAAGAGGTATCGGCTCATGTTGGCGATGCCTCTTATCGTCGACGGACCCGAGAGTCAATTGGTCGTCGACGATCCTCCGGAGCCGCCCGGAAGCCCACCCTGAAAGGTCGCGAATATGTTTAGGTCGTAGGGGTCGCAGTCCCCCTGGAATTCGCTGGATGTGACCCCCACCAGGACGGTGCCGATTCCCGGGTCCGGGCCTGAGCCAGACCCAGAATCGCAATCGCGTTCGATGCCGATCGCATCGCCCTCGGAGACGCAGAATTTGATGTTGTCGATCTCGTCTTCCCAGCCCGAGCAAGTGCCCAAGCCGTCGTCTCCGTCAGGGCAGAGATAGGCCATGTAGAGCAACCGTTGCCGGCCCCCGCCAAAGGCCTGGGCAAAAATCGGCGTAGGAGCATCGAGCACGCGCAGCATGTAGTAGTCGAAATCCTGCGAGTGGTGAAGCGTGGCCGGGACGTCGACGCCCCAGACGTCCTGCATGCAGTTGGGCCCGGCTCCATCTCCACAGATCAAGCTCGGTTCGTCGAGCGAATCGTTGTACTCGAACGGGTCTTTGCAGACACAGCTCCCGCTCTCGCAGCGGTAGCCTTCATCAAATCCACGGTCGGCACAGGTGCCGCACAGGGTTGGCGACCCGCAGATTGTCGCATTGCCGCATTCGACCCCCTGCCCCTCGCATGTGCAGTCCCCGAGACACTCGAAGACGAAATCGCTGGACAGGACGCAATCCTCGCCGTCCCTGCATTCTAGGCACTCGGTGAAGCCGCCGCAGCCGTCTGGCAATCCGCCCGGAGGCGAGCACTCGTTGTCGGCGCACGGGTAGGCCGGTTCGCAGCACTGGCCCCCCACACAAACCTCTTGTTCGGTGCAACGATCGCCGCAGCCCACACCGCAGTCGACCCCTGTCGGACAAATGCACTTGTTGTCGACGCAAACCTGACTGCCTAGGCAAGGGCCGCAGAAGATCGCTTGCTGCTCGCCCCCGCAACGAGTCGGAACCACGCCGCATTCGGCGCCTCCTCCAAAGCTTGCGCAGCTGTTCTCTTCGCATCCGCAAAGGAAGTTCTGGTCGTTGGCGCCGCAGACCTCGCCTTGCGGGCACCCTCCGCATGCGATCGACCCTTCACAGCCATCCGGCAGGGAGCCGCATTCGATCGGAATTCCGAGGGAGGCGAAGTCGCCGATCACCTGATCGCAGGTCCTGGGGACGCACTGCGGCTCGCTCGAGTCATAGCAGCGGCTGTCGTTGCTCCAGCAGAAGTAGCCGGAGGGGCAATCCGAAGGCTGGCCGCAGCCAAAAAGACCGTTCGGAATCGAAAGGTTGCATCCGCCAAGGACCACGAGGCCAAGAGTCAAAGCAAAACGAAGTCGCATCAGAAGGTTCCTTTCACCGAAATGCCCGTGGGGCCGATGCTCACCTCGGGAATCGCCTCGTCGTGGCCTCCGGTGAGCTGCCAGATCACACCTCCGATGATGCCCGCACCCCCTACGGCCATCAGCGCGATGCCAGCTTTGCTGCGCTTCGGCCCCCGGTCCCCCATCTCTTGCACGATCGAATAGCTCGAGCCCGGAACTGGGTCTTCGACCTTCTTCATATCGCGCTGCCCGAGCCCGAGCAGCACCGCTCCGGTTGCAAGCGCGGCCCCACCGACGCCGATCGTGATCCAAGGGCCTGGGCCCGGACCCACATAGTGCGTCAGAGGCCGTTCCGCCTTGATCCTCGCCGCGGCGTCGATTGCGGCTTTCCGCGCTTCAATCTCGGCGTCGAGCTCTGCACGCCGGCGTGCCTCGATCGCCGCGCGCAACACTTCGATACGGCTCTCGACGTGTTCGCGATCCACCGACTTCGGTCGCGCTTCGATGTAGCCTTCGTACGCTTCGAGGGCGTCCTCATCCCGCCGCATCCGATCGGAAACGGTCGCGATATTGTAGAGAATGTCCGGACTTCCAGTCAGGTCGTACGCGCGCCGGAAGCTCGCAAGCGCGCTCTCGAACTCGCCGTCTGCGTATGCGTTCGTGGCATTGGCGAACGCTTTTTTGGCTTCGGCGATTCGTGTCTCCCGAGATTGCGAGCCCTGAGCTTGAACGCCCGCCGCAGAAACCAAGGATGTGAACCAGATTGTCAGGATAAGAAGGACACGCATCTCTCCCCCGGAAGTAAGAACGCGCACGAAACGCGCTCTTACAAGCTAGCAGTCCGAAAAACCGGAGGCTCATTCGTGGGCGATATACGGGGCGCTGGCCTTGGAGATGCGGGTGTCGCCTTGCCATTCCTCCCCAGCGTGCGGGTAGTCCAAATTGTAATGCAGCCCACGACTCTCTTTGCGCGCGCCTGCGCAACGGATGATCAGCTCCGCGACGTCAGCAATGTTCCGGAGCTCCAACATGTCGCGATTGACCAGGTGCGCCCAGTAGTACTCACGAATTTCGTCCTGCAGCATCGCGATACGGCGTGAGGCGCGGCGCAAGCGCCGGTCGGTGCGGACGATTCCCACATAGTTCCACATGAATCGGCGTATCTCGTCCCAGTTCTGAGACACCACGACCGCCTCGTCGCTCGGGACGGCCTCGCCTACGTCCCAGTCGGCGACGTCGGAAAGCTCCACGGCAGAGGTCGACTCCAACGCCTCCTGTGCAGCGATTGCGGTACGGTGGCCGTACACCAGGCCTTCGAGAAGCGAGTTGGAGGCAAGGCGATTGGCGCCGTGGAGCCCGGTGCAGGTCACCTCGCCTACGGCCCAGAGACCGGGGAGAGTCGAGCAACCCTTGCCGTCGACTACAACGCCTCCGCACATGTAGTGGGCAGCGGGGACGACCGGAATGGGCTCTTTCGTCATGTCGATGCCGTACTGGAGGCATCGCGCATGAATGTTCGGAAACCTGTCGAGGATGAACGACTCGGGCTCGTGGGTCATGTCGAGGTAAACGCAATCGTCACCTCGGCGCTTCATCTCGTAGTCGATCGCGCGCGCGACCACGTCACGAGGAGCGAGGTCCTTCATCTCGTGATGGCCCTGCATGAACGCCTCGCCACTTTGGAGACGAAGAACGCCACCTTCTCCGCGCAGCGCTTCGCTAATGAGAAAGCTCTTGGCCTCAGGATGAAAGAGGCAGGTCGGGTGGAACTGGAAGAACTCCATGTTCGCGAGCTCGGCCCCGGCGCGATAGGCCATGGCGACTCCGTCGCCGGTCGCGACATCGGGGTTCGACGTGTAAAGATAGACCTTCCCTGCCCCGCCCGTGGCCAGCACGGTCGCGCGAGCAAGATAGGTCTTCACCGCACCGCTGTTTTCGTCGAGCACATAGGCCCCTACGACGCGTCGTGGACCGCCGAACTTCGACGTCTCCACGAGATCGATCGCCATGTGGTCTTCTGCGATCTCGATGTTGGGCGATGCCATCGCCGCCTGCACCAGCACACGCTGGACTTCCTCGCCCGTGATGTCACCCGCGTGAACGACGCGTCGAGCGCTGTGACCACCCTCCCTGGTGAGATCGAGCGAGACGCCCTCTTCGCTTCGGCTAAACTGCGCTCCGAGGTCAATCAGCTCGCGAATACGATCGGGGCCGTCGCGAACCACCATCTCGACAATTTCGCGATGCGAAAGCCCGCCACCGGTGCCCATGGTGTCGCTGACGTGAGCCTCGAACGAATCAGTGGGATCGAGCACCGCCGCGATGCCGCCCTGCGCCCAATTGGTCGCTGAGTCCGTACGGCTTCGCTTCGTGACCATCGTCACACGGCTGTGGCGCGCCGCTTCGAGCGCAAAGCTCAACCCGGCCACTCCGCTTCCCAGTACCAGGTAATCGCACCTCGCTCGCATGGACCGCGCAGTCTAGCAGGCCAGGGGGCAGGCTTGAACGGGGATTTCGACTGGCGCTAGAGCTCGAGCTCGCGGGCCGGGCGGGGGCCAGACGGCAGAATCAGATATTGAAGATAGCTCACGCCGTAGCCACCCACCGCATGGACGACCTGATCACCGAGTTGATAGCCGGGTACGGTGAGCTCGGGCTCCGCCTCGCGCAAAAAGGTGACCACATCGAACGCGCGCGGCCCAAAGAGCTCGACAATTGAGCCCACCAGACCGCCGAGATCCCCTCGAAAGTCGTAGTTGGTTTCGAAGCTGACGTAGCTGCCGGTCTCCTCCGGGGTGACGTGGAACGTGTAGTACTCCTCGCCCTTCACCGCGTTGAGGGAATATCCGACCGGGTCGAAGACATGTTCAGTAGTGGTGAAACCGGGAATGATCGCGTCGATGCCCGACAAGAGTGCCAGCGAGGCGTCGTTACCACGTCGTGCCGATGCGAACTGCTTGGCGAAGTTTTCGTCGATTACGTGCATGAGCACTTCGAGGGTCGGATCGTCCTTGTCAGGTGTGTACGGACGAGTGCTGTGAAACATCTGGATGTAGCGGCCGTGCTCGTCGCCGAAGCAAAGCGCGCGCCCCGGGAGCATTGTCTGGAGCCGACGAGCGTCGTCGTAGAAGGTGCTCGGCTGACGCTCGGGGAAGTGCTCGCTCTTGCGCTCGTACACGAGGAAGGCGATCGCCTCTTCTGGAATCGATTGCAGAAGCTCGGGGACCGCGTCGACCAAGGTCGTTCGACCGCAGGTGATCAGGACGAACCAATCATCGAAAACGAACAAGCTCGACTCGGAGAGCAGGTAGGCATCGCAATGCTCGGTTCGAAGGACCGACACGACCTTGGCGCCTGCAGCCTCCACGACGCAACGCCACGCGGCGTCGCCCAAGGAGCGCAGGGGCGGGAAGTCCGGGGTCACGACCACCTCCAGCTTCTTTTCAGGGCCTTCGAAAAAACTTGGCGACTCCATCGGAGCACCCATCATGCGCAGAAGCGAGACCAGTGCAACCACGAGAGGCGCATTTTGGCGTGACTCCGCACCCGGGGATACACTTCCGAGCGATGGATTTGCGACTGTTGGCGGCCGTCAGCCTTGCGGCTCTGATCGTGGGCACGGCAGTGCCTGCGCGCGCAGACATCTACCGTTGTAAACGTGCCGATGGCACGCATCACTACACCAACATCAGAGAACCTGGCCGCCGCTGCCAGCTCGTCGTCCGCAGCGGCAAGAAGTCGAAGCCGAAAGCGAGCCAAAATAGGTCATCGGACAACAAATCGTCGAGTGGCAGCCGCGGCAAGGATCCTGCTCGCTACAACCGCTACAACGGCCTGATCGACGAGGCCGCGCAGCTGTACCAGCTTCCTGAATCGTTCATTCGAGCGGTCATGCGAGTGGAGAGCGACTTCAATCCCAATGTCGTCAGCAGAGCGGGCGCGATGGGTCTGATGCAACTGATGCCGAACACGGCTCGATCAATGGGCGTGTCAGACCCGTTTGACGAGCGGCAGAACATCCTCGGTGGCTCGCGCTACCTTCGAATTCTGGCCAACCGATTCAAAGGTGATCTGGTGTTGACCGTGGCGGCATACAACGCGGGCGAAGGTGCCGTCGAGAAGTACGATGGCATTCCGCCCTACAAAGAGACGCAGCGTTACGTTCGCCGCGTGCTCAAACACTACTATGCCTATCGCGGCGGATCTGCCCCCTAACCCGTGTCGCTGACGCTCATCGTCGCGGTGCTCGTGGGCTTGGCAGCACCGGTGATCCGGGGGTGGATCTGGGGCGTACCGTTTGGTCTCTTGTCGATGGCGGCGGTGCTCAAATCGTTCGTTGAATCAGCGCTGACGGCTCTGGTCGTCGGCGTGGTGGCGCTTTTTGCGCTCCGGGCGACGCCGATGGATCAGGCAGACATCAATCGAGTCGCCGGTTTGATTGGTGGGACCGTGGCGATGCTCTTGTTGCTGAGCTCGGCGCGACGGCTGCGGCACATTCGCGGGCTCTCCATCCTCTGCCAGCGCTTACAGGAAGACGACGCACGGCCAACGGCGGCGGCTGCGCTCGACCGGCTTCTCGCGCGGCTGCGTCGCAAGGACGAACAGCGGTATATCGCGCTGGTGCTCATGGCGACCGGGCCACTGACACAGGCCGGCATGTGGGCCGAGGCGCGGGACCGACTGCAGAGCTTGGACGGCGTCGCGATCTCGGAGCCACAAGCGGTGCTTCGCAACCAGGCGCTCGCTACTTGCGCCCTTCAATTCAACGACCCGGAGGCGGCGCAGCGCGCGATCGATCGGATTAGGCGACCAACTGAAAGCTCAATCGAGGTTTGGCTGGTCGCGATGGAGGCGCTGTTGATGGCCGTGCGAGGCCAATCCGAAAGAGCTCTCGCCCATCTGGGCGGACAGGACGCAGGCGACAACCCTTCACTTCGGGCCTCACATCGACTCGTCCACGCACACATTCTGGCCGATCGTGGTGAGACCGAAGCCGCCATCGAAGAGCTCCGTTCCCTGCAACAGGAAGCGGGGCGCTCAGGGCTCGAGCGGGTCATGCTGCCGCTTGGGCCCGCGAGCCCGCTGGCCGAGCGCCTGCTGAACGAAGCCGATCAATCTGGTTGAAAGATAAGCTGCTGAGTCGGATCGTCGTCGTAGAACTGCGGGTGTCGATCGAAGGTGACTGCGCCAAAGGTGTTGACGACGATCGCCAACACAGCGCAGCTGAGGAACGCGAGACCGAATCGTCTCCCGCTGAGGGCAACGAGCACGAAGAGAAGCGGCAGGTAGTCGAGTGAGAACCGGTACCCGAACTGAACCCAGCCGGTGTTCTGGTAGAGCAGTGTGCAGAGCGCGGTGGGCAGAACGGCCGCCCAGAGCGCCAGAATCGTTGCGTCGAGCTTCTTCGGCCAGAGGCTCCAGAGCAAGTTCGGGCTTGTGAACCAGAGCGCGAGGCCGTGCCTGGTGATCCGAATGAAGGGGCTCGCTTGAATGAGCCACGGCATGGAGAGAAAGAAGACCGTTAGGTTCCTCGGCAGGTAGTGCGTGCTGAAGAGGCCCCAGGTTTCGATGCGCGATTGCCAACGGATCTGCAAGAAGCGGTGTCCGAATTCGAAGGGATCGCCAAAGCGGATGGCGTTGTGCCACATCGCAACTGCGATCGTCACCGAGAGAGGTACCGCAAACACTGCAAGCGCCCGGGAGAGGCGACGTCCGGAGCTCGACCCGGGGCGGCCTTCTTCTTTGGATTCGCCGACGGCCTGCAACACGAAGAACGGGACAAGCAGCAGAGTCGCCGGCCGACTGAGGAACGCAAGCCCGAGGGCAAGGCCTGCTACCGCGGGACGGCGTGCGCCGACCGAACATAGAAGGTACAGACAGACCGAAACGGTGCCGACGACATGTGCGGCAAACCAAACGGTCCCTTGCACCGCAACGAAGTAGTAGACCGATCCGACGGCGAAAAGAGCGCTGACCAGCAGATCGTCTCGTTCGGAGCGCCCACTTCGTCCGGACTCGCGCAAGAATCGCAATGTGAGGAACAGGAGCATGGGTGCGAGGCCGGCAAAGATCGCCCAGAAGAGCGCATCCAAGGTGCCTAGCCCGAAGATTGTGACCAGCGGTAGCAGAAGCACCGCTGGCAACGGCGGAAATGAAACGTACCAACGGTAGCGCTCGGCATCGGGTCCGGTGAACGAGTAGCGTCCCGGAGGACAGGGGGCCTTGTCTACCGTGTCGAAACAAGCCCAGTCGTTGCGGCCCGGTGGGCTGCCTTCAATGTCGAGGCGGCCGTGCAGCCAGGCATCCGCCAAGTGGACGTAGTGATTGTTGGGCGAGGGACGGAGCAGCCTTCCGGCCGAGGTTGCGCAATAGACCCCAGAACCGAGCAACAGAATCACGAGTGGAAGTGCCCACCGCCGCTCCCAAACCGACACGGCGGCAGCATAACCGGGCGCAGCGGCCAGCCGAAGTTTGTCCACCTTGACGCGGCGAAACCGGCGCTCTAGAGCACTTCGGCTCTATCGACCTGGAGGTTTTGATGGGGTCCCCTAGCCTCGATGAAGTCAAACAAGCCCTGCGCAACGTCGAAGATCCGATCTTTCGGAAGCCCCTCGGTGCCTTGGGGACGCTCCTCGACGCACGTCTCGAGGATGGCCGGGTCTGGGCAAAGATTCGTCTGAGCTCCCCTTCGGAAGATCTTCGGCAGGAGATCAACCGGCGGGTCGAAGCCGCGCTCGAACCTCTAGGCGTCGAGTTCGTCGAGCTCGAGATCGAGGTGACCGTGCCCACGCGCGAAGCGACCAGCACTGATCCAATTCCCGACGTGAGGAACGTGGTCCTCGTGATGAGCGGAAAGGGAGGCGTCGGCAAGAGCACCGTCGCGACGAATCTCGCACTGGCTCTGCGACGCCTCGGCACGCGCGTCGGGCTCCTCGACGCCGACATCTATGGCCCGTCGCTGCCGACCATGTTGGGCATCGAAGGTCAGCCGACCTCCAAGGACGGCAAGCGGATTCAGCCCCTTCAGCGCTTTGGCATCAAGGTGATGAGCATCGGCTTCCTTCTCGAGGATCCGAAACAGGCCATCGTCTGGCGTGGACCGATGCTTCATGGCGCGTTGGGGCAGTTCGTGACCGACGTGGACTGGGGCGGGCTCGACTATCTGATCATCGACTCGCCACCGGGCACTGGCGATGTGGCGCTCACGCTGGCCCAGAAGCTCCAAATCACGGGCGCGATCATCGTCACGACCCCCCAGGAAGTGGCACTTCAAGACGTCTACAAGTCGGTGTCGATGTGCCAGAAGCTGAACGTCCCGATCCTGGGCGTGGTCGAGAACATGAGCCACTTCATCGATAGCGCTGGCGTGAAGCACGAGCTCTTCGGTAGCGGCGGAGGCGAGAAGATCGCCGAGTTCGCGGAGGCCCCACTCTTCGGGCAGGTGCCAATCGACGCCCTGGTGCGGGAATGGGGCGACCAGGGCACTCCGATCGTCCAGGCTGCCCCGGCATCTGTGGCGGGTCAGGCTTTTGCGGCGGTGGCGGACGCTCTCGCCGAGCGTATCGCCAAGGAGCACTTCGACCGTGGCGGGGGCCAAACCGCACCCGAGGGCGAAGGTCCCAAGAGACTCCGCATCCTCCGCTGAGTTATAAACGTCCCCGTGGACCTCTTTGAGCGACAAGCGGAAACCAGCTCCCCGCTCGCTGACCGGATGCGGCCCAACCGCCTCGAGGACGTGGTGGGCCAGACGCACCTGCTAGGAGACGGACACATCCTCGCGCGCGCAATTCGTGCCGACCGCATTCCCTCGATGATCCTGTGGGGGCCGCCCGGCACGGGAAAGACGACTCTCGCGCATGTGATTGCAAATGAGACGAACTCCCTCTTCGTTCCGTTCAGCGCGGTGCTTGGCGGAGTGCCCGAGCTTCGCAAGATCATTGCAGCCGCCAAGGAGAAGAAGAACTACTACGGCAAGCAGACGATTCTCTTCGTTGACGAGATCCACCGATTCAACAAGGCGCAGCAGGACGCTCTTCTCCCGCACGTGGAAAACGGAACCGTCACCTTGATCGGCGCAACGACGGAGAATCCCTCGTTCGCCGTCAACTCGGCGCTACTTTCCCGCGCGCGGGTTTTCGATTTGAAGCCACTGGACGCCGCGGACTTGCGCCGTCTGCTCGAGAGGGCGCTCTCGGACCAGGAGCACGGAATCGGGCGCGTCCCGCACACCGTCGATGACGAGGCGCTCGCTGCGATTTCACAGAACGCACGGGGCGATGCGAGACGCGCATTGTCGGCGCTCGAGCTATCGAGCGACTTTGCGCAGTCGGCAGGGGTCGACGCGGTCACCGTGGCGATCGTTCAAGAGGCCCTTGCCACCCAGACGCTGCTCTACGACAAGTCCGGCGAAGAGCACTACAACGTCATCAGCGCGTTCATCAAATCGATGCGCGGCAGTGACCCCGACGCTGCGGTGTATTGGCTGATGCGCATGCTGGAAGCCGGCGAGGAACCGTTGTTCGTCTTGCGCAGAATGCTGATTTTCGCGAGCGAGGACATCGGTAACGCAGACCCGCGCGCACTGGAGGTGGCGGTCAGTGCCGATGCGGCGTTTCGCCGGCTTGGCATGCCGGAAGGCATCTTTCCCATCGCCCAGTGCTGCACGTACCTTGCCAGCGCGCCCAAGAGCAATGCGAGCTACAAGGCCTGGAAAATGGCCCAAGCCGACGTCCGCGAGCTCGGAGCGCTGCCGGTGCCGCTCAAGCTCCGCAACGCAGCAACCGCAGCGATGAAGTCCTGGGGCTACGGCGACGGCTATCGATATCCGCACGACGAAAGTGGTTTCAGCCCGGGCGAGACCTACCTTCCCGACGAGCTCCGTGACCGCAGGTACTATCGACCAACAGACCGTGGCTACGAGGCGCGAATCCGTGAACGCCTGAGCGAGCTCGGAGCGGAGCCTAAGCCGACGGAGGACGAGTAGGACGAGCACCGCGGAGGAAAAGTCTGAAGATCGCCGCCCCCTTTTCGCCGTCAGCCTCGATCGTTCCGCCAACCCCATCGAGCACCACCGCAGCCGCGAAAAGTCCGACGAACCGGCTGTAGCGACCGTCCAGCCGGCCCTTCAGGGCTTTCTGCCCCTCGAGTGTGAACGCGGCTTGCCGAAGCTTCGGGGCAATCGCTTCGCCTGCGTCCTGGACTTCGATCACCACGCGGGCGCCCTGCTGGTACACGCGGATGGCGGCTCGTGGATCAGCCACGTTGGCGCGCGTGTTCTGAAGAAGGAGTTCGACGACTTCGACCGCGACCTGCGCGCCGTGCGCATGAAGCTGGTCGTCCCGTGCGACCTCGACCGTCACCGGAACCGGCGTGTCCCTGCGCTCGAGCCGCTCCAAGAACATGCCAACATCGCCATTGGCCGCCTCGAGCGGAACCTGGCCCGTGAACCAGCGGCTGATCCAAGCCAGCATGTCGAGGCCCTGGCGCAGCTCGCCGACGCCGAGCTTCATGTCTTGTAGGGCATCGACCGAGTCGTCATCGGCCACACCCACTTCCTGCAGGAAGTCGACGTTGGCGCTTATCGTCGCGGCAGGGTTGCGGAGGTCGTGAACGAGGAGACCCAACACCTGGCCCATGTCGTCGGCATTGATCTCCTTGGGCTTCGCCACGTCAACTCCCTACCACGGGGCATAACTCAAGGGAAGAAGAGCACCTCGGCCTCGCCGTGCTCTTCGATCCGTGCGGCGATGTACGAGAGAATCGTAGCTCTACGCTCCAGGACCTCCGCGATTTGGGCATGGCTCAGCAAGGGATTGACACCGTGGCTCGGGTCGCGAGCCAGCTCTCTTCGGATCGACTTTTCGTCCATCGCGGCCAAGTGGCGAACCAAGGTTTTGGAGAACCGCTTCGTCTGCGTGAGTCCATCGAGAAGTTTCTCGTATCGACGCTCCAGCAACGGCATCGAAAACGACCGGTCGTTGTCACGCAAAAAGGCCCGCCGACGCTGCGTGTCAGCCGGAAGGTTTCCGCCGCTGAATCGATCCCAATTCCCGATCAGAAAATCGAACGCGATCATCGTCGAGAGGTCCCCGGCCAGCGCAACTTTGTGCTCGGGGATTTCCCCGTCTCGAAGCCAGCTCTGCCACCGTGCCTTGTTTTCGAGACCAACCGATCTCAGGCCTTTGATCCAATAGACCGCCGCGCCGGGCGCCGAGCCGTCCTCATCCCAAAGCACTGCGCGCCGGATCGCCCCGCGCCGATCGAGCATGTCGTCGTGAAATCGCTGCTGGATTTCCTTCCAGGTCACGCGGCGGGAAATCGCTGGGGGCACGTTGTCGAGGCCGAGTATCCGACTGATACGATAGGCGGCGATCTCGTATCGATAGCCATGCTGAATCTCACGGCTCCGGACTTTCAAGGCGGCGGTTACCCGCGCCACGGTCCGCATCCGCAGAACGACTGAGCTGTGACCTACGGGTTTGAAGCTACGCGAGTCAGCGGACGAGATGACTTCGAGGATCTCGTCTTGCTCGACGTCCGTGCCGACGAACCGGGGCAATGGCCCGAGCCCGGCGCTTGCGACCGAGCTCAGCCAAGCGACAACCGCCGCCGCCAATACGAGGCTAGCGGACGCCCGCAAACAGGTTCTTGGCAATGACCATCCGTTGGATCTGAGAGGTCCCTTCGTAGATCTGAAGGATCTTCGCGTCACGCATCAGCTTCTCGACGGGGTACTCCGTGATGTAGCCGTTGCCCCCAAAGACCTGCACTGCGTCGGTGGCCACTTGCATGGCGCTGTCCGCGCCGAACGCCTTGCTGTACGACGCGACGAGCGAGTTGCGGCCGCCCTGATCGATCTGCCAGGCCGACTTGTGCACCAGGAGCCGGGTTGCCTCGTACTTGATGCCCATCTCGGCAATCAAGGCCTGCACCATCTGGTGCTCCGCGATCGGAACGCCGAAGGTCTTTCGCTCGAGCGCGTAGGCGATCGACTCCTCGAGGGCGCGCCGTATCAGGCCGCAGGCACCTGCCCCGATGTCCGGGCGGGTGCGGTCAAAGGTCTGCATCGCCAGCTTGAAACCATGCCCTGCCTCGGCGAGCACGTTGTCGGAAGAAACGCGGACATCGTCGAAGTTGACGACGGCTGTGTTGCTAGCCCGTTGACCGAGCTTGTCTTCGGTCTTGCCGACGCTCACGCCTTTCGCGTCGCGGTCGATCACGAAGGCCATGATCCCGCTGTGACGGAGCGAGGGATCGACCGTGGCAAACACGATGTACCAGCTGGCCCATGCGGCGTTGGTGATGAAGCACTTCGAGCCGTTGACGATCCACTCGTTGCCGTCTTTGCGGCATCGGGCCTGGATGCCCGCCGCATCGCTTCCGGCCGCCGGCTCGGTGAGCGCATACGCTGCGAAGACTGGCTCGGAGGTCAGTTGGCCGAGGTACTTCTTCTTTTGTGCGTCGTTGCCCGCGATGAGGATCGGGGTCGCTGCAAGCACGTTGGCGGTCATGCTGGTTTGGATGCCGGTGCACCCAAACGCGAGCTCCTCGGTCAGCAGGACGTGGTCGACCTCCCCCATGCCGGCGCCGCCATACGCCTCTGGAATGTTGGGCCCGACCAAGCCTAACTCCCACGCCTCTTTGTAGACGTCCATGGGGAACTCGTGGGTCTTGTCTGCTTCGCCAGCGATTGGGATAATCTTCTCGCGAGTGAATCGGCGAGTCTCCTCGACGAGGGCCTTCTGCTCGGGGCTCAACTCGAAATTCAGCATGGTGTTACCTCTTGATCAACGCCTTCGTTCCTGCTCGAGACGCTCGAGCTCGGCCCTCACGGCACGAGCTCCCATTCGAAACCCGAGCGCAAAGCCGATCAGCAATATGCCCGGAATGTAAATAATGTGCGCGATAGACGGCATCACCGGCCCTCGGAAGCCCGAATCTCCGCGCTGAGCCTTTCGAGCTCCTCGGCCGTTTGGCGCTGCAAGCCGCGCATTCGCATCAAAAACAGAAATAGCAGCGCCCAGACGATCGCGTAGGCGGCCAGCATGAGCGCGCCACCAGGAACACTCTCGGCATCCGGCCCGCGGACGCCGACAAATTGCGCCGCCCTCTCCTCTGCGGCGCCTTGCTGCGTTTCAGCGGACGCGCCATCGGGCTCTGCCGGCGGCTCCTCTGCAAGAGCCAGGGGCGTGATGAGCATCGTGCATCCCAGCACGAACGCGGCGATCAGAGCTCGCATGTAATTCCCTTCATCGGTGCATCAACTCGAATCGTAGCCGCGCGGTTTCTTCTCGTTGCCGCTCGGCGGAGGCCCGCGCCCAAATCAAGAGTACGGCCAAGCCAGTAAAAGCGATGAAGCTGAGCCCGAGCGCCCAGTACATCTCGGACTCGAGGCCTCCGCCCTTGCCCGTGATCACGGTCGGGTGAACGCCACGCCAGCGCTGAACACTGTAGTGAATCAACGGCAAGTCCACCAATCCGAAGAGCGCCAAGCCGGCGGCAAACCGTTTCTCGACCTCGCCGGCGTTACCCATCGACCGAAGCGAGAGATACGCAGCGAAGATCATACCGGCCAAGAGCGTGGTCGTGAGCCGCGGATCCCAGGTCCACCAAACGCCCCAGGCCTTGCGCGCCCAGAGCGGGCCAGTGAGCAAGACGATCAGACAGAACAGCGTTCCGACCTCAGCGCCTGCAACCCCGATCGCATCCCATTTGGGGTCGCGCTTGAGCAGGTAGACGGCGCTGCCGACGGCGGACACCGCAAACCCGATGTACATCGCGTAGGCGCTCGGGACGTGGAAGTAGAAGATCTTCTGTACGATGCCCATCTGTTGTTCGACAGGGGCAACGACGAAGATCGCATAAAGTGTGACCGCGAAGAGCGCCAGGGTTGCGAACAACACCAGCGACCACACGGTCGAGCTACCGGATTGACGTACGCGGCTCATGATCGAGTTCGCCGGGACGCTAGCATGCAGCCGCTAGGGCGTCAGCCTCTACAACCCTCGAATTCCACGATTAAACGTGATCGGGCTTGCCGCTGTTCCGGCGCGCCGCTAAAGACGGCGCTAATGGATTTGCTCGACCGGCGGTTCCTTTTCGTTGTGGGCAAGGGTGGCGTCGGGAAGACCACCGTCGCGACCGGGCTCGCACTTGCGGCAAGTCGCCGCGGCAAAAAGGTTCTGCTCGCTCTGGTGAACTGCAAAGAGCGCGTCAGCCAGCTCTTAGACACCGAGCCGATCGGCACAGAAATCGTCACGCTTCGCGAGAACCTCGACGCGGTGAACATGACCCCGGACGCGGCCCTCGAAGAATACGGGCTGATGATCCTGAAGGTGAAGGTGGTCTTCAACGCGGTATTCAAGAACCGCCTGGTGCGAGCGTTCTTGAAAGGCACGCCGGGCCTCGAAGCTTGGTCGATGCTCGGAAAGGCCTTCTATCACGCGTGCCCACCCCGGGGAGAGCCGGACTATGATCTCGTGATTGTCGACGCGCCGGCAACGGGGCACGCGCTCGATATGCTCCGCGTGCCGTTCGTCATCGAGAGCGTCGCGCCTCCAGGGCTCTTGCGGCGCGATGCGGCGCGCGCGGTCGACATGTTCCGTGATCCCGAGCGTTCGGGTGCTGTCCTGGTCACCCTCCCCGAGTACATGCCAGCGAGCGAAACGATCGAGCTCTCAGACGCCTTGACGAACGAGCTCGAGATTCCGGTCCTGCAACTGGTTATCAACCGGGTGCTCACCGTGCTCTTCGCAGAGAAGGAACGTCCTGTTCTCGAAAGCCTGCCATCGGAGATCGGCGACGACAGTGAAATCAGGGGACTGGCCGTGGCCGGCAAGCGGCGTGTCCTTCGTGAAACGGTTCAATCGCGGGCCGTGCGGCGGGTATGTACCCACATCGATGCCCCGTGCAGCGAGCTGCCATACTACAGCAGTCTGGAAAACGATACGGCGGCGATCGAGGCGCTGAGCGAAGCGCTCCTGCGGACGGTTTGATCGCTTGCAGGCTGTCGACAATCCACTAGCTTGCGGGTCGAGGTCATCATGCCCGGCTCGGCTGCGTCAGGTCTTTCCTTTCAAACACCGCTGATCTTCGAGCAGGGCTCGCCGAACCGGCACGGTGCGTCGCTCACGCCGGACGACCTCCCCGACGTCGACGCGAAGAGCGCGTTCGGGGAAATGGCACGGGAAATACCAGCCATGCTTCCGGAGGTGTCAGAGCCCGAAGTGGTCCGCCACTACGTGCGCTTGAGCCAACAAAACTTCGCGATCGACACCGGGATGTACCCGCTCGGTTCGTGCACGATGAAGTACAACCCAAAGGTCAACGAATGGGCGGCTCGCCTCGCTGGGTTCGCAAACCTTCATCCATACATGCCCGACGAGCTCGTCCAGGGCGCGCTCGAGCTCATGTGGCGGCTCGAGCAGGGGCTCGCCGAGGTGTGCGGCATGGATCGCGTCTCGTTGCACCCGGCTGCGGGCGCACAGGGCGAGCTCACCGGTTTGATGATGATTCGGGCGTACCATCAAGCCCAGGGGAGAGATCCGAAGAAGGTACTGATCCCCGACACGGCCCACGGAACCAACCCTGCCTCCTGCGCGCTCAACGGCTTGCAAGCCGTGCCCTTTCCGGTCGGGGAAGAAGGCATCGTCACCACCGAGGCACTGGCCCACTTCGTCGATGACGACGTCGCCGCCGTGATGGCGACCAACCCGAACACGGTTGGCCTCTTCGAAACCCACATGGCGGCCATCTCCGACCTCGTTCACAGCAAGGGCGGCCTCGTGTACGGCGACGGCGCCAACCTCAACGCCTTGATGGGCAAGGCACGGCCCGGCGACCTCGGCATCGACGTGATGCAATTCAACCTGCACAAGACGTTCACGACCCCACACGGCGGCGGCGGCCCTGGCTGCGGCCCGGTCGGCTACAAGGCGCTCCTCGATCCTTACGCGCCGGTCCCGGTCGTCGAAGAACGCGACGGCCGTTTTTTCCTAGACTACGACAGCCGTCCGAGCTCGGTCGGCAGGCTGCGCTCGTTCCAAGGCAACTTCGGGATGATGGTGCGGGCCTACGCCTACCTTCGCGAAATGGGAGCCGAAGGCTTGAAGCGAGCCACCGAGCTCGCCGTGCTCAACGCCAACTACCTGCGGGTCTGCCTGGGCGAGCTCTGGCACGTTCCCTACGACCGGATCTGCATGCACGAAGTGGTGATCAGCGACCGCCACCTCAAGGAGTCGCACGTCACGACGATGGACGTTGCCAAGCGGCTCATGGACTATGGCTTCCACCCGCCAACTGTTTATTTCCCGCTGGTCGTGAAGGGCGCGATGCTGATCGAGCCCACCGAAACTGAAAGCTTACAAACACTCGACGAGTTCGTGGACGTCATGAAGACGATTAGCGAAGAGGCGACCAACGAGCCCGACGTCGCCAAGGCGGCGCCTCGAGTTACGCGTTTGCGTCGGCTGGACGAGACTCAGGCTGCTCGAAAGCCTGTGCTGCGTTGGAGAGCTCCCGAAAGACCGCCCGCACCATAGTCTGCTTCTGGTGAAACGGCAGGAACGCCGCTTTGAAACCATTGATGACGATGCGGTGAATGTCATCTCGATCCAGGCCCATCACCGTATGGCATAGCCAGAGCTCGCGAGAGACGGTGGTGTTGGCAATGAGCCGGTTATCGGTGTTGATGGTCACCCGCAGGCCGAGGTCGTGGTAGAGCTTGAGCGGATGGGTTCGAAGATCTTTCACCGCGCCCGTCTGCACGTTCGACGAGGGGCAGCATTCGAGCGCAATGCGATGATCATTGACGTAGTGCAGCAGATCGCCGTCTTCACGTAAGCGGCAGCCATGGCCGATCCGGTGCGCGCCGCAGACGTGAATCGCCTGATGAATCGAGGCGGGACCGTAGGCTTCCCCTGCATGGATGGTCACCGCAATGTTGTTGTCGCGGACGAGCTTGAACGCACGAAGGTGATGCTTGGCGGGGTGGTCGTACTCGGCGCCCGCAAGGTCGAATGCTACGACGCCGCGGTTCTTGTAGGCGACGGCGAGCTGGGCCATCTCGAACGATGACTCGGGCGAGATGTTGCGAATGCCGCAGAGGATGACGTTCGCGACGACACCGTGGTCTTTTTGCGCGTCCCAAAGGCCGGTCAGCACGGCTTCGACGACCGTCGTGAGCCGGAGCCCTCCGCGCGTGTGGAGCATGGGTGAATAGCGGACCTCCATGTACCGGACGTTTTCCGCGGCAGCGTCCTCGCCAAGCTCGTAGGCGACCCGGTGCAACGCCTCGGCGGTCTGCAGAACCTTGAGTGTCGTCTCGAACGCCTTGAGGTACTCGACCAGCGAGCCGGCATGCTCCCCGCAATGGAGAGTCTTTTTCAGGGCGTCCGGAGTGTCGGCCGGCAAAGCAATGCCCTGCTCCTCGGCGAGCTCGAGCATCGTGGACAGACGCAGTGAGCCATCAAGATGGACGTGCAGGTCTGTCTTTGGAAGCGCTTGAATCTGGGAGAGCGTCAGCTCCATCCGTTCCATTGTACCTCGTTAACCGGCGACCTCGAAACGGCCCAAAACTTCAATGACTTCGTCCAGTCGCTTGGCTGCAACGCTGACTCGCGTCGGCATGCCTCCGTTGAGCCCGAGCGCACTCACCAAGTCGATACCGCTGTCGAAGCGGGCCGCGACAGTGACGGTCGTTTCGTCGTGGACCAACGAAATGGGCGCGAGCTGCTGGCCGATCAACAGCAGCTCGGTCTTGTCGTAGGGACCGTCTCGCCGTGTCGCATCGCAGATCGCGAGATCGCCGCGGACCTCGTAACGCGCCGACAGCCGCTTGGCCTCGCGCTCCATGCTTTCGAGCGCTTCGGCAGCGAGTTGGAACTCCCGGTAGATTGCAGCGTCAGAAGCGCCATCTGCCAAGTAGCGCACCATCAGCCCGCGAAGGCCTTCATCTCGCGGCCTGGCGCGGAGCGCGCGATCCAGTACCCGCGCGCGCTCACTCGGCTCGCCCAATCGTGTGTCGATCGCCCGGGCATCGGCGTCCGCTCCTTCGTAGGGCTCGATGCCGGCGCGTATCCACTTGGCGGCCGAGCAGAGGCCATCGAAGTCGAGATGGCAACAGATCGTATCGATCGGCCCGGCCGCCGCGACGCGCTCCGGCGTGACCAATTCGGGGCAAGCGCCATGTTGCGCCTTGGTTCGAAGCACGAAACGGGCGTCATCGGCGTAGTCGGGGTGTCGATCGTGGTCGTGATGGTCGATCCACATCGCCAGCCGCGACCCCAGCCCCTTGATGAAAGGAAGTGTGGTCTTTTCGTAGCTGGCCCCGCCAGCATTCGCCGCAAACGCGACATCCAACACCACGACACGCCCGGGAAGGCTGTCTGGTTTGGGCAGCTTGCGGGGCGTTCCGTACGCCAAATGCGGGAAACCACCCACCTTCCGAGCATGTGGCCGGCCCGGGTGTGGCGCAACTCGCAGATATCGGGATCGGTTTTTCCCAAACCGATTCCTTGGCGAAACAAACCGGAAATAAGGGGCAGCCATAGATCCCAGCGTGCCGCTGCCGAGGGTGCGCTGCGGCCATGACTAAGAGGTGCAAAGATCATGGAAGAACAACTTTCGGAACTGACAACGTATGCAAACGCATTGTGGGTTCTCGTTAGCGCCGCACTCGT
>Ga0209456_10000314_pt1 | contig 26633 bp, 27 predicted proteins | sample COG_11_FD_184755 | JGI IMG/M metagenome (GOLD analysis project Ga0209456, IMG submission 184755) | Pelagic marine sediment microbial communities from the LTER site Helgoland, North Sea, for post-phytoplankton bloom and carbon turnover... | ecosystem: Environmental > Aquatic > Marine > Neritic...
CATACAGGGCAAGGGTGGGATCACCTTCGATCTCACCGTGCGCGCCGGTCATGAGACCCTGAGCGCGGACGATATCGCGCTCTACTACCTGAACAAGCACCCCGGGGCTTTCCAGTTCGTGCTCTATGCCGAGGAGGACCCGAACGGGAAGGATCACGAAGCGCTCATTCTTACCGGCGCGGACGGCATCCAGCGCCTGAAAGAGCTGATGACGGACGTCGGAGAGTAGACCGCAGCGAAACCAGCACTATACTTTTTTTATACGGGCCTGGTGGTCAATCCGGCCTTGAAGGGACTCAACCTGGATCCGGGCGCAGCTACAGCGTGCCGAACCCTTAATAAATAACAAGAAAAACAATCACTGGAGGAGTCTGCTATGAACAGGAAAACAACTGTGTTTGTGCTGGCCGCGCTATTATCCGCGCGCTCCGGCTTTGTCGCGGCAGGTGAGATTCCGCGCGAGGGGCAAGGCAAACCGGCGGCGGCGGACGTCGCCAGTGAGTATACAAGCCGCACACCGTATAACAGTGCGCAAGCCGTCTATTCGGACTGTCGGCGTCACACCGTGGTCTGGTCCGGGGGCGTCGCCCGGCGGGGTCCCGATCGTATCAGGCCACGCCCGGTACGCAGCCGTTGGCAGAGTGCAGACGACAACCGGATCTTTTGCACTGGCGGCGATTCCTTCCGCCAGAAAAGGGTCTCCGATGAGCCCTGGATTCGATAGCTGGGTGGTCTGGCGACCAGTTTGTGAGAAAAGTGTGTAACGGTTAGCCTGATTTAATGAATACCATCATCCCACGCTATGAGTTTCGCGCATTCGCGCAGAATTTCGGGTTCGTGGAGGATAAGATAAGAAGCTTCTCCGCCTGCGAGAAGTACCGGGAGAGTCGGGAGGTCTACATCCTGTCGGCGGACAACAGCCAGAACAACACCAAGATCCGCGATGACCGGATGGATATCAAGGTCCTGGAGAAAAAGGAACAAGGACTGGAACAGTGGTCACCGCGAATGAAAGGCGGGTTTCCCATGGCGGTGGACATGATACGCGACGAGGTGTTTCCCGCCTTCGGCGTTTCTGTCCCGCAATTCAGCCGCACACGTTATACCCTGGACCAGTTCCTCAATGAAGTCGTTAAGCCGCACAGAGATCTGTCTGCGGCGCAGGTGTATAAACGTCGTTTTGGCTTTACAGTGAATGGCTGTATCACGGAGATTGCCGACCTGCGGGTCAACGGGGCGGCGATAAAAACGCTTGCCGTTGAGTCTGAGGACTTAGAAATGGTTCTGCAAACACAGGACATGCTTGGCCTGCGTGAGTATGAGAACGTCAACTATCTGCTGGCAATCAAACGCATCATCGGCATGGAACCACTTCCAGCGTGGCATACAAGAGGAGGAGAGAGGGACGATGGGAACTGAAATTGAACGCAAGTTTCTGGTGAAGGAAGGGCCTTGGCGTGAGGCCGCTGCGGACACCTACCGGCAGGGCTACCTGAGTACGGTCAAGGAAAGGACAGTGCGTGTCAGAACCATCAATGACAAAGGCTACTTGACGGTTAAAGGCATCAGCGTCGGGGCGTCCCGGCTGGAGTTCGAGTATGAGATTCCGGTCGCAGATGCCAGGGAACTGCTGGACAAGCTGTGCGAGAAACCGCTGATCGAGAAGCAGCGTTACAAGCTTGATCACGGCGGGCTTACCTGGGAAATCGATGTGTTTTTCGGCGACAACGAGGGCCTGATTGTCGCCGAGGTGGAGCTGCAAAGTGAGGATCAGGTCTTCGAGAGGCCGGACTGGGTGGTCGACGAAGTCACCAGTGATCCCCGCTATTACAACGCCAATCTCATCAACAACCCGTACAGCAAGTGGTAAAGAGCTCCAGTCATACACCCACAGTGGCTGTGAGCGCACTGTTACCTTCTACTCAAAATCACTGCCGTCCCGTTAAGTTGCATTGATGATCAGTAAGGTCAGGTACAGAAAGCTGATTACGATGTGTATGGATGACAGGACATGAAGTATTAGTTGGATGAAGAAAAGAGAATCCCTTCTCCCTCCGGGAGAAGGCCAGGATGAGGGAATATAAAATCAAGCAGTTATCCTGTTTGATCCCCTCTCCCCAACCCTCTCCCGGAGGGAGAGGGAGTTAAAGGGACAGCAGTGACTCAAAATAGTTGTTATCTGCACTGAAATCATGTTTCATACCCGCAGATGACAATGATGTCCGACAATCAGTGTTAGATGACTACTGGTATATTGCCTGTCGTGCAAAGGATTTGCGCGGAACACCAGTGAGTCGCACAATCATGGGCAGGCACCTGGTGCTGTTTCGCACAGAAGCAGGAGAAGCGGCGGCACTCAAAGACCGCTGCGCTCACCGCAATGCTCCCCTGTCAAAGGGTAAAGTCTGTCAAAACACACTGCAGTGTCCCTACCACGGCTGGCGATACGATACGGACGGCAGAATCAGGGAGATTCCGGCGCTGGCGCAGCAGGGTGCCGCGGGTTTTTCTGCGAGGATCAAAAGCTATTCCTGTGTCGAGCAGCAGGGCTATGTCTGGGTTTGCCTGTCTTCGACACCGCTTAATCCCGGCCCGCTGTCTTTTCCTGGTCTGAACCAGGCCGGATGGACAAGTTTTCATATGCGAACCCGCTTCGCCGCCCCGGTCGAGGCCTGTCTGGAAAACTTCCTGGATTGCCCGCATGCCACCCATGTTCACCGCGGCTGGTTTCGTTCTCCAACGCAGCGGCAGGTGGGTGCAACAGTTCGCACGCTCGATGACGGGGCGGAGGCGGAGTACTTCGAGGAACCGCGTGAGAGAAGCGTGGTATGGAGTCTGTTGTCACCCCGGCGCGCAGACATGCAGCATACCGATCGTTTTATCGTGCCAGCCACTTCACGCGTCGATTATCGTTTCAGTAATGGCATGCACTACACTATCACCTCATCCTGTACACCGATTGATGAATGTACAACCGAGGTATTTACGGTAATATCATTTCGTATCAAATGGGTTGGCTGGCTGGTAAAACTGTATTTCAAACCGCTTTCCCGATTCATAATCAAACAGGACGTGGCTATTCTGGGGGTACAGCAGCAAAACATAAGAAAGTTCGGAGGGCCCGGGTTCAAGGTCCTTGAAGCTGATCTGTTGTATACGAGTATCAATCAATGGCGTGCGGCACTGAAGGAGGGAACAGCGCCACCCGCTGCCGGGGAGAGCAGGGATGTCCAGCTGCGCATCTGACTCGCGGGCGGGACGGCGTCTTCTGTCTGTCGTGATCGTGACGGGGATGGCTGCATTGCTGTTTTATGTTGTGCAGAACCGCGGCTGGCTGGAGGGCGGCAATATTGCCCTGCCAAAATTGCTCTGGCTTGCGTACGCCATTCTGTTCTGGTTCTGTTTGCCCGCACTGATTGTTCTGGATACACGGACACCTGCTGTCTGGCGGCGGATTTATGCCATATTTCTGTTTAATATGCTGCTGAGGGCCGCGGTTGAATTGTTCATGATGTATGTCACGAACAGCTGGAGCCCGTACTATGGCATAGGCCACGACCTGTTCACGATATTGCTGCTGTTCACCATGGCGGCCATGTATCGAAAACGCGTGCAAAGCGGACTGTTATTGATCAATTTGATTGCCATCGTTGCGATGTTCGCCATTGAAGTCGGGTTTGTGTTGTACATGCTGTTAAAGGTCAGCGGCGGCGAACATACGGTTTATTTTGTACCCGGTGATCAGCAGCATGCAGCCGTGCTCCAGATCACCTGGCTGGTGAATATTCTGTTGACCATTTATCTATACGCATTTTTCAGGAGTTGGACGCGTGGAAAACTTGTTTGCACAGGTGGCTGCGCGCCAGCGGCTGACTGACAGCGAAATAGAGGCGATGTATGCGCTCTACAGTCGCTATTACAGTGGCTGTGACGGCGGGCTTTTTAAACGGGACCTGCTGGAGAAGGACTATGTCATTGTACTGCGCAACCTGGCCGGGCAACTGTGTGGCTTTACGACGCTGTTGTTGATGGATTTTGAATTTTGGGGAAGCCGAAGGCGTGCCATCTTTTCCGGTGATACGATCATCCAGCATGAGTATTGGGGAACCCAGGCGCTTGCCCTGGCCTGGTGCCGTATGGCGGGTACGATAAAGTCGGAGCATCCGGAACTCCCGCTATACTGGTTCCTGATCGTAAAAGGTTACCGGACATACCGTTATCTGCCTTTGTTCGCCAGGAGTTTCTACCCGACCTGTCGTCATCAGACGCCGGCCGATGTGCAGGGGATGATGGACTATCTTGCCACGCAGAGATTCGGTGCTGCGTATAAGCGCGCACAGGGTATCGTCCAATTCGATCAATCGCGTGGTCATCTCGCCGGTGAGTGGGCCGATATTCCGCGGCACGTCACAAAGAATCGCGACGTGCGTTATTTTCTCGACTGTAATCCGGACTATGCACAAGGCGATGAGCTGGTCTGTTTTACCGAACTCGACGAGGGTAATCTGAGGTCGTTTGCTTTAAGAGCATTCAGAGAAGCCATTGCATCATGACTGCCTGGGATAAGGTATACGGCGCAGTGGTGGAAGAGGGTGATCGCTTTTTCAGGCTGCTGGAGAACCCGGATCAGGCCCAGGCCCGGATTCTGAAGCAGATAGTGCACAACAACCGCCACAGCGAATTTGGCCGCCGTCATGGTTTCAGTGCCATCCAGTCAGTCGGACAATATCAGGACGGCGTGCCCCTGCAGCGATTTGAAGACCAGCTGGTTGACATCGAGCGTATGGCAAACGGTGAGCACGGGATCCGTTGTGCTGAACCGGTGATTGCCTTTGAACAGACCGGTGGCAGCAGCTCCGGGCCTAAACTGATTCCCTATACGGCCGCGGCCCTGAACGCATTTCAACAGGCTTTGTATCCCTGGTTATACGATCTTCTCAGCCATCGACCCGGGATCAGGCAAGGTGCCGCTTACTGGTCAATCAGTCCGGCTTTACGCAAACCCACTAGCACAGCGGCAGGTATCCGCATCGGCCTCGCGAATGATGCAGAGTATTTCGGTGCGTCTCTGGCCGCCGAAATCGGCAAGTTGCTTGCCGTACCGCCCGTTGTCGGGTCAATGCGCGACCATGCAGGCTGGCAGTACCTCACACTGCGTTATTTGCTGGCGGCTGAAAACCTGACCCTGATTTCGGTCTGGAGCCCGACGTTCCTGCTGGACTTGATCGCTGCACTACAGCAGCACTATGAGCAGCTGGCGGATGACATCAGCAGAGGTGTCATCAGCATTCGCCTGGATGCAGACGCGAAAACCAGGCATCCGCTGTTGTTGCAGCGCGCGCCGCAACGCGCCACCGACCTGGTGGCGGCCTGTCGTGGCGCAACAGTGGACACCGGTCGGCTCTGGCCGGGGCTTGATACGCTCAGTTGCTGGCTGGATGCCTCGGCCGGAAGATACCGGGCAAAGCTTGATAGGCTGTTTCCCGGCGTCTATGTTCAGGGCAAAGGTTTATTGGCCACGGAAGGTGTTATCAGCGTGCCGGTGGTCGAGGCCGAATCGTCAGTTCTGGCAGTCAACAGTGGTTTCTATGAATTTATCGATAGCGGTGACAGTATTCATCTTGCCCATGAGTTGCAGGAAGGCGAGGTGTATCGGGTCATCATGTCCAATCACTCCGGGCTTTATCGCTATGAACTGGGTGACCAGGTCCGGGTCGTCGGGCATCTGGCTGGAACGCCCTTACTCGAGTTCGTCGGCCGCAGCGGCAATATCAGTGATCTCTGTGGCGAGAAGCTCAGCGAGGCCTTTGTGCAGGGTCAGTTACAGGATATCGATGGTTTCGCGATACTTTTTCCGTGTGTCACCGATCGAAACGGTTACCGGCTGGTTCTGGATGAATCACAGTATGGCGAGGTGGCGGCAAGGCGCCTGGCCGCACAGCTCGATCAGCGTCTGGCACGCAACCCGCAATATGCTTATGCACGGCAGATCGGTCAACTGCAACCGGTCAGAGCGGTGCGGGTAGCGGCGGCCTGGGACAGGTATGTGCAGCATGAATGCAAACGCCAACGCCGTTTGGGTGATATCAAGCCATCGGTTCTGAGTCAGAATGAATCGCTGTTCGCAGAGCTTACGGCCGGCCACGAAACTGCAGGGACTGGGGCAGCGGGCAGATGCTGAACTGCGCTCTGGCCACCCGGCACGATGATGCCGCCCTGCGGGCGCGTATGGCGGAAGACTGGTTGCACGGAGATATCACTGTCAGCTTCCGCCGCGAGCCGTCATTCTTTTATGGTAGTAGCGTGCAGGGTACACAGGCGCAGGTGATCAAGTGCGTCGACAGCGACACCAGAACACTCATCGGTCTGGGCAGCCGTCTGGTCAATGACGCCTTTATCAACGGCACAAAACAACGCATTGGCTATCTGGCCGATCTGCGCCTGCATCCCGATTACCGGGGGGGTACCGCGCTGGTTCGAGCTTACCGTTATTTGCGTAAACTGCACATGGCTGATCCGCTACCTTTGTATTATTCAATGATCCTGGAAGAGAATCGTCCGGCGTTGCGGGCATTGACTGCAGCGCGCTGTGGTCTGCCGGTATATCGCGACGTGGGCCGATTTCTCGCGCCGGCGATTTATCTTGATTTGCCAAAGCGACCCATCTCTGTCGAGGGCATCAGTTTTCGCCGCGCCAGGGAGCAGGATCTGCAACAGGTCTTCGATTTTATAGCGGCACATGCGCCGGACAAGCAGTTCGCCCCGGCGCTGTCTGTGGCCGATATGCATACGCCCCGCTTGCGAGGGCTCAGCGGCGACGACTTTTTTCTGGCTGTGCGCGGTGATCGAATCGTCGGCACCATCGCTGCCTGGGACCAGACTGCCTTCAGACAGACTTGTGTTGAGCGCTACAACAAGGGTCTGTCGATGATGCGTCCAATCTACAATGCACTGTCTCGTTTTACCGCGTTCAAGCCCCTGCCGCCGCCCGGCAGCAGGGTGCCCTGTTTTTACCTGGCGTTTATCAATATCGAAGGCAACGATCCGGCATTGTTTCGCAGCCTGCTGCGTTTCGTGTATAACCATCGTCGCAAAGGGCGCTGGAGCTATTTTATTGCCGGTCTGCATGAAACAGACCCGTTGAGCAAAGTGTTGCTCGAGTACCGGAGGATCGATGTGGCGGGCAGGTTATTTGTGGTCCATTATCCGGAAGACCAGTCCAGCTATGAGCAACTCGATGGCCGAATACCTTACGTAGAGATTGCGATGATATGAGTTTGACCTGGGACAGAATACCGACCTGGAAGGACCCGCGCTTACCGTTTCTGGCCCTGTTAGGGTGTTACCTTGTCCTGGGCATCACGGTGCTGGGCTTTAATCGTAGTCCGGTACAGATCATCTCGACCATCGTTTTCGCCTGTATCCTGGATATGCTGTTACACGCCGCATTCAAGGGCGGGCGTCTGCTGCTTCCCCTGAGTGCCGCGATCACCGGGTCGTCGTTGTCGATCCTGGTCAACTATGCGCATGGATTATGGTATCCGCTGGTCCCGGTCTTCTTCGCTATCACATCGAAGTATTTGCTGACCTCCAATGGCCGGCATGTTTTCAACCCCTCGCTGTTCGGCATCGTGCTCAGTCTATGGGTCGCCGACGGTATGATCAGTGCAGCCCCGGCCTATCAATGGGGCGGTTCAGTCGCGCTGGCGTTGTTTATCGTGACCGCAGCACTGGTACTGTTTGTGTTCCGGATAAAACGCACCGCACTGATCGTCTCGTTTCTTCTCATGTACTTCGCGGTGCTCGCCTTACGGGCCTGGCTGACGCGGTGGCATATGCCGCCGGAGACCTGGTTCATGGGCGCGCTGACCTCGCCGGCTTTTTACCTGTTCGCATTTTTCATGATCACCGATCCGGCGACTTCGCCGGTGTCCCGTAAAGGACAGATCCTGATGGCAGCCGTTATTGTCATTATTGACCTGCTGCTGCACAAGGTACAAACCCACTCGACACTGTTCTACGCCGGCTTCATCTATTTCCTGGCACGTTTCTGTTGGCTGCATCTCCGGCAGGGCGTCCCGCGCCCGCAGGACTGGCTGCCGGCGCTGCGATCCACCCTGTTGCGCTGGGGCACGGTGAGTGTGCTAGCGGTCACCGCGCTGCTGACTTATCGCGCGGGCGCCCTTCCACACCCTGCCGGTGACGTTGATTTTTTCTTTCACGAGATCGATTCCTTGCAGGCCGGCATCCAGGCGCGTCCCGGTGACTTGCTGGAACAGGTGGATCCCAGGCTGTTGCACATCGGCAAGTGGATTCTCTCCGTCGGTGATGCCGTTGCCGTCAATGATGTCAATGAAGACGGCCTGCCCGATATTTTTCTGACCAATTCCCTGAAAGATGTTCGCGACCGCGCGGCGCTGTATCTTAATGAGGGGGATTTCCGGTTCACCCGGGTGCCGTTGCCGGCATTGCAGGACATGCTTGATCAGCCGAAAAGTCAGGGCATTCCCTCAGGCGCGCTCTGGTTCGATTATGACAACGACGGCGATAGCGACCTGCTGGTACTGGTCAGTTTCGGTCATTCCCGGGTGTTGAAAAATTTATGGCGCGAGCAGGGTGCCGTGCAGTTTGTCGAGGTCAGTGAACAGCTCGGGCTCACCGACTATACGGTCAGCGTCACGGCGAACGTCCTGGATATAGACCGCGACGGCCGGCTGGACCTGGTCATCGGTAACGCGATGAGTCCGTATCTTCCGGGCTACGAGGAGCCGACACGCTTCAATGTGTTCAAGCTGCCCGCGCCTGAGTATTCCGGTGACCGGCGCATGCTGAACGTCATGCACCGTACCTGGCACAGTGCGGACAACGGCGGCGAGAATTACCTCTATCGCAACCAGGGTACAGGTTTCGTCAAAATGTCCAGTCGGGAGCTGGGTCTCTATGAACATCGCTGGACGCTGGATATCGGTACCGGTGACCTCAATAACGACGGTCTGACCGACCTGTATTTCTCCAATGATTTCGGCCCGGACTCGCTTTATCTGAATGAAGGTCGGCAGCGCTTCAGAAAGATCACCGGGCAACTGGTCGGAAGTCTGGGGCGTGATACTTATAAAGGCATGAATGCCTCGCTCGGTGATATCGATAACAATGGGTATCTCGATATCTATGTGTCCAACGTCCACGAGAAACAGCAGGCAGAGGGCAGTCTGCTGTGGATGAACAAGGGGACAGTCGACGAGGAGGGCGCAGCGGCGTTCCGCGATGAAGCGGTAGGCCGAAATGCGCTCAATGAAAAACGCTTTGGCTGGGGGGCGGCCTTGGGCGACCTGGATCTGGACGGACGTCTGGATATTGTACAGGCCAACGGCATGGTGGATGACAGCTATGACCGGCAGCACGAAACCTGTCCGGATTTCTGGTACTGGAATGCCAACATCGGGCTGACCGGGCCGGACGTGCACGGCTACGCGGATCGCTGGGCCGAGTTGCGTGGCCGTTGTATTTTTCCCTATGAACGCAATCGCGTCTATCACAATCGCGGTGATCATTTTGTCGATCTGGCGGAGCAGGTGGGCTTGAATGAGCTGGGCAATGCGCGTGGCATCGCCCTCGTCGATCTGGATAATGACGGCGATCTGGACATGTTTATCACCCGCCAGTTTGCCCCGGTATCGCTGTATCGTAACGATGCCAAAGCCAGGCGCTGGCTTGGTCTGCAGCTGATCGGCAATGGCGGGACCTGCAACCGCAATGCGGTGGGTACGCGGGTGAGACTTGCACATCAAGGCGGGCCGAAACAGCTCCGTGAAGTGCAGGTCTCCAATGGTTTTTCCGCGCAGGGCGACAACAGACTGCTGTTCGGACTGGGCGACTATCAAGGCAAGGTGACGGTGGATATTAACTGGTGTGGTGAGAAAGAGCCGCAAACCATGCAATTCGACGCCATGCAATATTACGTGGTAAGGCAGCAGCCCGGGTGAGCCGATGACCAGGTTGCTGAATCACGGGGAAGATGTCCGCAGTATCGTGTTTGTGAGTATCACGCTGTTGCTGCTGTTGCTGCCCTTTGCCATCGACGTGAGTCCAGGGTGGGTTGTGCCATGGCTACTGGCCGGCAGCCTGTTCTGTTTCAGCAGCTGCATTATCAACCACAATCATGTGCATACCCGCCTGTTTCACGATACACGCCTTAACGTTGTATTCGAACTGCTTTTGACGCTCGCCAGGGGGCACAGCTCGGCCGGTGTCATTCTGGCGCACAATTACAATCATCATGTGCACAATGGCGACAACAATGACTGGATCCGCCCGCAACTGGCAGGATCGGGTCCGGGGATACTGCGTTTGCTGCGTTTCCTCGTCGCCGCGGTTGGCAGTATGGCGCGTGGCAGGCGCCTGGCCGACGCTGAGCTGTTACCCCCGGACATCCGCCGACGGCTGTATCAGGAAAGAATGCTGCTATGGGTGTTTGTGCCTGTTCTACTGCTCCTGGATGTCAAGACCTTCTTTCTGTTTGTCGCGATACCCTGGGTGGTAGGTGTGACATTGTTGATCGGGGTGAATCTGTTGCAGCATGACGGCTGCCGGCCCGGTTCACAGTTCGATCATTCACGCAATTTTACCGGCCGCGCGGGCAACTGGTTTTTTTTCAACAACGGTTATCATACGGCGCATCACATGCATCCTGCACTGCACTGGAGCCGGCTTCCGCAGTGGCATCGCGAGAATGTGGCGCCTGTTATCGACAGCAAGCTGGAACAGCGCTCGATTCTGCGCTACCTGTTCAACAACTACCTGTTGGGAAGCCCTTCGCCACAAGGAGAAAAGCAATGAGAATGGTACTGTGTATCCTGTTAGTGACACTAGGCGGCGTTGTCTGTGCCGAAACGGATCCGTACGCTGCGGACCGCGAGCGAATGCGAGCCATGCTGGCCGATGTGGAAGCGGCATTGAATGCGCATGATTTCGGTCAGGCGGCCAGACATCTGGATGAGAATGGTGTAATAATCTACTACAACGCCGAGGTGACCCAGGGGCACGATGAGGGGATCAAATATTTCAACCGCATGCTCAAAGATGCTGCAGCGGTGGTCAAAGAATACAGCGTGACCAGTGAAGTCAGTGCGCCGGCTGTCTTTCACGGCAACACCGCTGTCGCCTATGGTACCACTGAGGAGCATTTCAAGCTGGCGGATGGACTGGAATTCGTTCTCAACGGCCGCTGGAGCACCACGCTGCAGAAAAAGCAGGACAGCTGGAAGATTATAGCCCTGCATTTCTCCAGTAACCTGTTCGATAATCCGCTGTTGAATAATGCCAAACGGCTGAACTGGGTTATCGGCATCGCAGCATTTGCATTGGGTCTTCTGCTGATGTTCATACTTGGCCGTGTCATGCGAAGATAACAGGATGACAAAATACGCCATCCCGGGCCGCATCAACCTGCTCATCGCCGCGTGCGTAGTCATCCTGGCGGCAGCCTTGTTGTGGTCAGCGTCGCGGCTGGACCTGGTGTGGTCCATACCACTGGGAATTGTGTTCTCGTTTGTACTGTTGACCAATTACGCACTGATTCATGAAGCGGCACATGAGATGTTGCACGGCAAAGCGGGCGTTAACTGGTTTGCCGGCATGGTGCTCAGCTGGTTGTTTCCCTCGTCGTTTACCGTGCTGCGAGTAACCCATATCGTGCACCACTGCTGTAACCGTACCGATCACGAGATGTTCGACGGGTACTATTCCCGTGACATCAGGACTTTCAAGTTCGTGCAGTGGTACGGCATCCTGTTAGGGCTGTGGTGGCCCTTCATTCCCATCGGCAACCTGATCCTCGCCGCCGTGCCCGGTCTGTTGCACAGCAGGCCGTTCCGTCAGGCGCGCTGTACGTCCATCGCGTTCGACGATTTCAACACCGCTAACTTATGGAAGGTGCGCCTGGAAGTCGCGTTGGCGATAGTGTTCTGGGTCAGCCTGTTCCATCTGCTGGAACTCCGTTGGCAGACGCTGGCGGTGTTCTATGCATTTTTCGCGTTCAACTGGTCAACCCGGCAGTATGTAACCCACGCGTTCACCGTCCGCGATGTCAGGGACGGTGCCCTGAACCTCAAAGTGTCCAGGCCGATGGCCTGGATCCTGTTACAGGGACACTGGGACCTGGTACATCACCAGCACCCTCATGTGCCATGGGTCTATCTGCGCGAACTGGGTGTGCAGAGTCAAACACCGGTGAGCTATTGGCGCCAATACCTGAAACTGTGGAAAGGGCCGCGACTGTTCACCGGGCCGGGGCCGGCCATCCTGCCGAGGCAGGACTACCGGGTGATGGAGTAAGCATGAAACTGTTGACGCCGGAAAAAATCGTCCAACAGCGTGCGTTGGCCGGATGCGCAAGCGCCAACGCCGATTTTTCAGCGATCGACCTGAAGCGACCGTTTATCCATGAACACTATACCCAGCTCTACCATACCGGTGTTTATGCAGAGCTCGATTACAGGCAGCGCCTGCGCTATAACCAGCTTTACGGTATGCGCACCAATGAGCAGTTCATGTTGTTCGAGAGTGGTTTTACCCAGCGGGTCATGTCCAGGCTGCTTAAATCGTGTAACACCGATGACAGCGGTACATTGCGGCAGTGCCTGACTATCCTGTTACAGGAAGAACAGCGCCACTACACCATGTTCCACACGCTGAACAAGCTCAGTATGCCGGGCGTATACAGCCGCCGGCCGTATCACTTTCTACGCGTGTCCCGGCTGGAACAGGTGGTGCTAAGTGTTGCATGCCACTACCCGCGCCAGTTGTTATCACTGCTATGGCTGGTGTTGCTGATGGAGGAACACGCGGTGCGTTTCTCACGGGATATGATGAAAGACAAATGTACCGATAATCTGGGGGATCTGGAATCAAATTTTCTGCTGGCGCACCGTTTACATTTACAGGACGAAAGCGGGCATGTGCATATTGACGCGAATATTATCGATTTTGTTCTGGATCGCAGCTCACGCCGGAAAAGAAAATTGAATGTCCGCTTGTTGAAGCTTCTGCTGCGCGCCACTTTGAAACCGAGACACGCGGGAATCAATGTCATCAAGCAGTTGATCGGCGAACATCCCCAACTGCGGTCACAGGCAGGGCGGATGGAAAACTGTATCCACGCGCTGGATTTTGATCCCTGCCTGATGCCCCTGCTGAAAGACAGTTCGCAAAGACCGGTCACTACGGCGCTGCTGGAGATGTATCCGGAATTCGAACGGGCGCTGGTGATTCAATGAAAAACAGACTGTATCCCTTGCTCGTTGTTCTGATTAATTATTACGCGGCCTTGTATGTGCTGACAGGCACTGCGATCCTGGTGCTGGGCGACCTCAGCGTCGCCTCGCCCCTGTTTTTCCTGCTGGTGTGGATCTACCTTTTGCCGCCGCTGTTGTGCCGGACGCTGATCCTGTTGGTCGGCAGACCGTCAGGCACCGTCAGCTCTAATTCGACGACCTTTGTTTACTGGTGGTTTCTGACCCAGTTACAGATACTTTATGTGCGCTTTGCTTTCCTTGAAGAACTGTTACGGATCTTTCCCGGCGTGTACAACCTGTGGTTGAATCTGTGGGGGGGGAGGGTGAGTTTGTTTGCCTACTGGTCACCGGCGGTCACGGTGGCAGACCGCTATTTTATGAACATCGGCAGGGGGGCCGTCCTGGGTGGCGGATGCCGCATCGGCGGGCATATTATCGAACACGGGCCCGGTGATACGCAGCGGCTGACACTGGCAGCAGTCACCATCGATGAACACAGTGTGATCGGATTTCACGCGGCGATCGGTCCCGGTTGTCATGTCCATGCGCATGAGACGGTGCCGGCCGCAAAAATACTGAAACCCTTTTATGCCTGGAAAGACGGGCGTGTCCACCGACCTCAGGCTGACGAATGCGCGTAGCCGGAATATTCCGGTTCGGGCAGCCAGCGCACCACCAGTATGGCCAGCACGATGCCGCCGGCAATATCCGCTACATGGTGTTGATGTACCAGCAGGACGGACAGGTACAGTAATAACAGCCACGGGATATACAGCCACAGGAGGATTCCCCGGACCCGGTGGAGCAGGGAGGCGACGACCAGGGTGCCGAGTGTGACATGCAGGGAAGGGAACAGATTGTGGGGGCGGTCGAGCGTGTAAAGGATGTCGTAGAACGGTGCATAGAAGGAAGCCGTACCCTGGCGTGCAAACCCGAGTTGTGTCGGTAGCAGTAAAAAGATAATGCCCGCGACGGGGATCGCCGCAGCCATGCGTCTGGCCAGTAGCAGGAGACCGTTTCTGTCGCAGTGAACAAGCGGTAGCAGGAACAGGAGTTGTAGCGAAAAATAGGCGAGGATCATCGGCGCGATGAACGGAATTGTGAACTCCCAGGGGAAATAGAGCCGGAAATAATGCGCTCGGTCGCTATTGAACCAGTTGCTTCCGCCATAAACAACAGCGAACAGGACGGTGAGCGACAACCCCAGATACAGGTACAGTTTGAGGTTTTGCCTGGTCAGGGACATCGGGTGTTGGTGATAGAAAGATTTCCTGTCTGATCCCCGGATTATAATGACCTGAGATTCGCGCGGTCTACCGATGGCGGAACAGGTCGAACAGTTTGAAATTGTTACCGCTGGATCCCTTGTTATAACGCCAAATCAGGACATGCTAACTTTGTTTAGAAAGTGCGCATAATGTATATTATGTTAAATAACGTTTACAGCACTGCTGTCCGCGGTTCCGTGTCTATGACCGTATACAGAAGGTCTTTTTGATGTGGCGTATTAAATAAATATAAAACAATAAGTTATGTTGTATATCTCGAAGTAGACTGAGATAATCTTCGTTCAAGATAATACCGCTCTGCGCATACTTCCAGCTCTTCATAATTGCCATGGTTGTTTATTTACGCACAGAATTTCTGCACACTAGGTTTCACCTCCAGCTGATATCGAGACGTTCAGTTAAATGGAACACACATTCACCGCGCACAACGATCTGGAAGAAAAACTGGTGGCCGCCCAGGAAGGCCGTCTGGACAGCGATGTCTTTATGCAGCAATTGCTGGATCAACAGCTGTTTATGCCGGTTCAGGATGAGGCCAGCGAGATACAGGGCTTCCAGCGTTCAACCAGGGCGAAACCGCTGAGCGTCGAAGCCGAAGACGGAACCCAGGTGCTGGTGCTGTTTACCAGCCCGGAACGCGCAAAGCCGTTTCTACAGGATTTCCCGGATTACGGGGGTGGATTGCTTTCAGATTTCAGCTGGATCCTGGAGCGCATCGGCAGCGGTGTTGCCATAGCGATTAACCCGGGTATCGAGTTCGGTATTGACCTCGAGCCCGACATGGTGTTGCAAATGATTCACCTCAATACTTCCAGGAAAGAGCAGCCTCAGGCGAGTTCCTGAACACATTGCACAAGTTCCTGTTCAGGAACCGGAAAGGCAAAGGTCTTGTAAAACCGGTGTACCGCCAGCAAGCGCTCAAACTGGTGGCGGAATTCCTTCTCGTAAAACACGATCACCCGGGTATCGGGTAAGCGTTCGACCACCGACATCATGGACTCGAGAGAACTGGTGCGGTCGCGGAAATCGGACTGAAAATTGAATTCCGCCACGATCAGCGCCGGTTTCCTGGTCTTTATGGCGCTCATCGCTTTGCGCATCCGCGTTTCGACCAGCACTTCAAAGCCGGCCTGTTCGTAAAGCGGTTTGAAATTCGGGTAACCGCCCATTTCGATTACGGATAAAAGAATCGGTTTCGACATGCGATTACTGTCCGGGTCGCGTTGAACCTGCTGATTTCCTGTTTATCTTAGCGGAAATTCAAGGAATTCGCCCAACTCCCAATATATAGGCAAGGAAACTAACCATTTGTCGAGGACAAGATGGCATCACGCAGGTTTTTCCGGACCATCCGCATAACCATACTATTGATGGTTTTATTTTTTGTCGGCATGAACACCTGGTTGACCCAGTTGCGCAGCACCGACTGGGATGAATCGCTGTGGGTGGTCGTGTATCCGGTCAATGGTGACAACAGCCCGGTGACCCAGAAGTATATCGAGACGCTTAGCCGTGACTCGTTCCGCTCCATTGAATCGTTTCTTGGCGATGAGGCAAATCGCTACGGGATGTCTATCAGCGATCCCATTACCGTCCGGCTGGCAGCGCAGGTGAATGATCACCCGCCTCTTCCACCCATCAACGGCAGCACCTTAGCGGTGATGTTATGGAGCCTCAGGCTGCGTTACTGGGCTTACATAAACGACAATTTTACCGGGCCGGAACCGGATGTGCAGATGTTTGTCGTCTATCACGATCCGGATACGCATAACACCCTGAGACATTCACTGGGCATTCAGAAAGGGATGATCGGCGTGGTCAATGCCTATGCCGGGCGTGCCCTGGCGCAGCGCAACAACGTCGTCATTGCACATGAATTCCTGCACACCCTGGGCGCCAGTGATAAATACAACAGGGCGAACAACCAGCCTATTTACCCGGACGGTTATGCCGAGCCGGACCGGACTCCCCTGCACCCGCAACACAAAGCCGAAATCATGGCGGGACGCATTCCACTGTCTGATCAGCAGGCGGTGATGCCGAAATCCGTTGCAAGGTCCAGCATCGGCGCCAAGACAGCACGCGAGATTCGCTGGATCAACTAGACATCCCGGATTTCTCACGACCTTAACCACAAAGGCCACAAAGATAGCCACGGAAGACGCGGAAAAGTTTTATTGTTATTTCCGTGGCTTTCGTGGCTAAATCAATCTGACCCCAATGACTCTGCCTTTTTATGACCTTGAATTTTCGATAAGGTGGATTCCTGGAATCAGGAGTACATGAATGAACAGTCTTTTGCAGGACAAACCAGGCATACGCGAGCAACACCTGCTGCGCAGGATGCAGAATCCCCTGTTTGACGAAGTACAACGCGATGTCAGCAATGAAGAGCTCGCCAGGGCGCGCCTGGATGACGGTGTTGAAATGGACGGATTCACGAACGATTTTCAGCGGCTGGTACAAAAAGCCGTTGACCTCAAACCCAATACACCCAGTGAAACCATTCTGGATATCAAGCAGGAGCTGGATCGCAGTTACCAGCAGGCTTGCGCCCTGCCCGGTGATCAGGAGCACATCAAGAGCGCCATAGAGAAATTGCTTAGGCACATTATGCAGGCTATCCGGGCGGGTGCGGGTAACGAAGCGTATGCGAAGCAGCAGCTGGACGAAGAGGAAACAGCCCGCAAGCTGCATTTCGAGTTGCAGGAACTGCCACTGGTTGCGGCGCTCACCCACCCGCATTCACCCATTGCCGAAGAGGAACTCATCCCTTCCCTGCTCAGCGAGCCGGCCGAAACTCTGATGCCCACTTTGCAGCTGTTTGATGAAAACCAGTTAGCCTCTATTCTGAGTGGCGCCGAGACACTCCTGCAACAAAGGGATCCGCAACGCGCACTCGCCGATGCCTGGCGGGGGCTGGAGCTGATCGAGGCCTGTTATCACGATATGCAGCCGGACCCTGCCACAAACAGGATTAGCAACAATTGACTAAAGAGATCGACACAAAACGTTGGTGTGAAGGTCGGGTTCATGCCTTGCGGCAATGGACGGACACGCTGTTTTCGATCCAGCTGGAGGCCGATGTCGATCCATTCATCGCCGGCCAGTTCACAAAACTTGGCCTGGAAATCGGCAACGAACTCATCAGTCGCCCCTACTCCTATGTCAATGCTCCCGGTGATGCAATGCTGGAGTTCTATTTTGTCACCGTCCCCGATGGTCCGCTGACCGCTAAATTGGTTGGACTGCAAGCCGGCGATCCAATCCAGGTCATGCGCAGAGCCGCGGGGTTTCTGACACTGAACGAAGTCCCGGATTCGCGCCACCTCTGGCTGCTGTCAACGGGAACCGCCATCGGACCCTTCCTCTCGATATTGAAAACCGCAGAGCCCTGGCAGCGTTTCGAACGCATCGTACTGGTGCATGCGGTGCGCCTGGCCTCGGAACTCAGTTTTCCCGAAACCATCGAGTCGCTGCGTACGCGCTACCCCGAACAGTTCCAGTTCATCCCGTTTGTGAGTCGCGAAAACACCGAGTTTGCGATTTGCGCCCGCATCCCTGCCAGCATCGCCGACGGGCGGCTGGAAGCAGCCGCCGGCATTGAATTCAGCCCGGATACATCGCAAATCATGATCTGCGGTAATCCGGATATGGTTAAGAGCACGCAATCAATGCTCGAGGAGCGGGGGCTTAGCCGCAACCGGCGACGCACGCCGGGACATCTCAGTGTCGAAAATTACTGGTAATGACTCTCTGGTTGATTCGTGGACAGTGTCTGTGAGCCCGGACTAAAGCAGAGGTTTCTTAACTATAGGCAAACCTTTATACTGCAGCACCTGATTGTGCAGGCCCGGCCAGGCATTCATGATGGGATTATTTCTTTATAAGAAACAATGGACTGAAAATTAATTTCCACATAATGTATCAGCGTCGTTCATCAGATCGCAGAGTCCTGGGAGATCGTCGTACCTACCCGGGGCACAGCGCCACTCCCACTGAATTTGTCTCGGGTTACCGCTATCCGCCCTGGCAGGAACAGAAGATTCAGTTTTTCACCCGTTACATATTTCTGTTGCTGGGTTTTCTGTTCTTCAATGCTGTCGAAGGTATTGCCCCGACCCACTGGTCATTGTTACAGCTGAATACGGTGTTTGGCCTGTACCTACTGAGCAATTCCCTGCTGTTTATACACGCCCGTCAGCACAACTTCCACACCACACGCTTTCACCTGGCCATGTGGGTGGATATCATCATTACCTCTGTTTGCGTGCTCAATGACCCATACCCTATTCCACCGTCCCTGCTGGTGTTTATTATGGTGGTGCTGGGTAACGGTATGCGCTACGGCATGCGCTTGTTTGCCGAATCGCTGATTGGCTGTTTTACCGCTGTCATGCTGGTTTTATCCGCCCGTTATCTGATCGGCGGCGCAACATTGTCTCCGGGTCTCGTCTTCCTGAATCTTTTTGGTGCTATCATCCTGGTCTATGCCTACATTCTGATGGAGCGAATCGATCGCAACCGGCGGGAACTCGAACTGCGCAGCAACCTCGACATACTCACCGGCCTTTTGAACCGGCGCGCCTTGCTGGACGTCGTCAATACCATGTTCCAACGTTTGCACAGAAACAACCGGAAATTTGCCATGCTGTTCGCCGATCTTGACAAGTTCAAGGCGGTCAATGACGAGTTGGGTCACGCCACCGGCGACCTGGTGCTCAAACAGTTCGCGGAAATCATCAGAAACTCGATTCGCAGTCCCGATATCGCCGCCCGTTTCGGCGGCGATGAATTTGTCATGCTGCTGGAAAATACCAGTCCTGAAGACGCCGAATGCGTCGCCACCCGTATCCAGCATCAGGTCAACTCCTGGGCCAAGGAAAACGGAATTGATGTCAGTGTCACCTTTGGTCTGGGTGAGGCACCGACGCACGGTGACAATTTCCACAGTCTTCTCGAGCAGGTCGACCGGGCACTCTACCACTCCAAAACCACGCACACGGGCGGTGGGCTGGCGCACGCCCGGTGTCGTCCGGCTGTCAGCTGATCTTTCAACTTTAATCAATCTCTATATCTGTTATCACTCATGGAACAACAAGTCGATGTCGCCATTGTTGGCGCAGGTAGTGCCGGCCTCTATGCAATGGGCCAGGTAAAACGTAAAACGGACAGTTTTGTCCTGGTTGACGGGGGCGAACTGGGCACCACCTGCGCGCGCGTGGGCTGTATGCCTTCCAAAGCCCTGATCCAGGTTGCAGAGGATTTTCACCGCCGAGCACTCTTTAACCGCGAAGGTATCGAGGGCGGCGACGGACTGAATGTCGACGGCCCGGATGCCCTGGAACACGTACAGGATTTGCGTGATATCTTTGTCGACAAGGTATTGTCGAACTCCACCGACCACATGGGTGATGAGTTTATCTCCGCCTATGCCCGTTTTCTGGAACCCGGTCTTCTGCAGGTGGGTGAGCGCCGTATTCGAGCCAAACGTATTGTGATTGCAACGGGGTCCAGCCCCGTCCTCCCGGAAGCGTGGAGAGCCTTTGGCGAGCGCATTGTAACCACGGATGAGATATTCGAACTGGAAGACCTGCCGGGGTCACTGGCCGTTATCGGCCTGGGTGTTATTGGCCTGGAACTCGGACAGGCTTTTAACAGGCTGGGTGTTCAGGTGACCGGTATCGATCAGTTACAGACCATCGGCCAACTGGACGATCCGGAAATCAACAGTGCGGCGATCAGGCTGCTCGCTAAGGAAATGCCGCTGTGGCTGGGTCATCCGGCGGCTATTGAAGAAGCCGATGATGGACAGCTCAGGGTCACGGCGGGCGAGCAGTCCGTTGTCGTGGAAAAAGTGCTGGTCTGCATTGGCCGCCGTCCCAACCTGGACAATCTTGACCTGGACAAGGCCGGCATCGCCCTCAACCGCAACGGTGTACCTGACTACAATCCCAATACCATGCAGATAGAAGACAAGCCTGTGTTTATCGCCGGTGATGTCAGCAATGAGCGTCAGCTGCTCCACGAGGCGGCAGACGAAGGGAGGATTGCCGGCATCAACGCCGTTGCCGATGGCGTTGTCGCCTTTCGCCGCAAGACGCCACTGTCTATCACCTTTTGCGATCCGCAGATCGTCATGCTCGGCAAGCGTTATGCGGAACTCGATCCGGACAATACGCTGGTGGGCAGCGTTGACTTCGGCATGCTGGGGCGCGCCCTGATCATGGGCAAGAACAAGGGCGTGCTGCGTTTATACGCCGACAAGGCGACCGGCCGCTTGCTGGGAGCCGCGATGGTCGCACCACACGCCGAACATCTTGGTCACTTGCTGAACTGGTGTATTGAACAAAATCTCACGCTACAGCAAATGCTGCCTATGCCCTTCTATCACCCGGTACTTGAAGAAGCCCTGCAACCGGTGTTGCGGGATCTGCTTGACCAGTCCGGCCTGGGAACTGACCAGTATCCGCCAGACCTCGAGCTTTTATAGGCGTGTACCAAACCGCGCGCCAACGGCTGCAGAAGCTGATCGATCTCGAGCATTCGCACCTGATGCGCAACAGCAGGATCGGGGTGGAAAAGGAATGCCTGCGCGTCAACAAAGAGGGGCGTATTACACAAACGCCGCACCCGAAGCAGCTGGGAGCGGCGCTCACCCATCCCTATATCACCACCGATTACTCCGAGGCGCTGATAGAATTCATTACGCCGCCGTACCACCATATTCGCCAGACGCTCGATTTTCTTCGCGATACCCAGCAGTATGTCTATCAACACCTGACGGATGAGTACCTGTGGGCAACCAGCATGCCCTGTGTTGTTGCCGGGGAAACCAGTATTCCCGTCGCTGAATACGGTAGCTCCAATCCCGGTATGATGAAACACGTCTACCGGCAGGGGCTTGGTTATCGTTACGGGCGGGTCATGCAGGTCATTGCCGGTGTCCACTTTAACTATTCATTCCCATCGGACTTCTGGCCGGTTTACGCCGAACTGGAGAGTAATCGTTTACCGCTGCAGGATTTCATCTCCGAATCCTACATGGCGCTGATCCGCAACCTGCAGCGATTCGGCTGGTTGATCCCCTATCTGTTTGGCGCGTCTCCAGCCATCTGTAAATCTTTTCTCGGTGATGCACCCACCACACTGAAGGTGTTCAATGAAAGCACCTATTATGAGCCCTATGCCACCTCTCTGCGTATGGGTGACATCGGCTATCAGAACAACAAGGAGAATGAATACGGTTTCAAGGCAAACTACGATTGCCTGAAAGACTATATAGACGGCCTGAGCTACGCTATCGAAACGCCTTGCCCGGAATACGAGAAAATCGGCGTACTGGTAGACGGCGTGTACCGGCAGCTCAACGCCAATATCCTGCAGATTGAAAACGAGTACTACAGTACCATTCGCCCCAAACAGATTCTCAAGGGCAATGAAAAACCGACGCTGGCACTGAAACGGCGTGGTGTTTCCTATGTGGAACTGCGCTCCCTCGATGTCAATGCCTTTGACCCCTTGGGTATCAACGAACGGCAACTGCACTTTCTGGAATGCTTCCTGCTGTTCTGCCTGTTACACGAAAGTCCCGCTATCGGTGATTACGAACGTAAATCGATCGATGAAAATGAACTGCGTGCTGCGCACCGTGGCCGTGACCCCAAGCTGAAACTGATACGCGGTAACGACACGATCGCGCTGGCAGACTGGGCCGATGAACTTCTGCAGGAGATGCGCGCAGTCTGCGAACTGCTCGATCGCAGCACGGACGGCGAACCGTATTGCGCGGCTTTGCAGGCGCAGCAGCAAAAAATCAGGGATCCCGAGCTGACACCGTCCGCGCGTATGCTGAACGAAATGCGCGACCGGGGTGAGGGCTTCTACCACTTTGCCGAACGCCTGTCCAGGACTCACCAGCATTTTTTCAATAATCTGCCGTTGCGCGAATCAAGGGAAAGCTATTATTCCGAACTGGCTGTCAAATCTCTCGAAGATCAGCGCGCCTGGGAAGCTGCGGATGAGATCTCCTTTGCCCAATATCTTGAACGTTATTTTTCGCAGTCATGAACAGCAAGCAGCAACAAACACTGGTGCTCGCCTCAACGTCCCCTTTCCGCAAGGCGTTGTTGCAGCGCCTCGGCCTTGTTTTCGAAACCCTGTCGCCGCAGGTTGATGAAACCGCCCTGCCGGGCGAATCCGCCGAGGCAATGGTCAAGCGGCTGTCCGAAGCCAAGGCGCGCGCGGGTGCAAAGCAATATCCCGAGGCGCTGATTATCGGCTCTGACCAGGTCGCGGTGTGCGCAGGTGATGTGCTTGGCAAACCCGGTAACTACGAAAATGCCCGCCGACAGCTTGCCCGCCTGGCCGGACACCGAGTCAGTTTTCTAACCGGACTGTGCCTGTATGATGCCGCGACTGGCGGGGCCAAGCTTGACCTGGTTCCCTACCATGTCAGTTTCCGCCGCCTGACAGAGCAACAGATAGACCGTTATCTCAGGACCGAGCAGCCGTACAACTGTGCGGGCAGTTTCAAGTCGGAAGGACTGGGTATCAGCCTGTTTGAATCAATGCAGGGCGAAGATCCCAATGCGCTGATCGGTTTGCCGTTGATTCGCCTGGTGAGCTGGCTGAACGAGGCCGGTATAGCCGTTCCCTGAGAGACTCTTTCCCCGTGCCTGTTCTCTCCGCAGGGCTCGTAAAATCCGAAAGCCTCTTCTCCCTCTGGAGGGTACTTTGCCTTAATGGATGTTCAGGCTGCCGCCACCCAGCACTTCTCCAATACCACGCCCCAGCGCGGTACCGAGGTGTTTGCTGAATTTCTCCAGCCAGTCTTCACTGGGTGAGTAGTCTACGATGGTCTCGGCGCCAATGACTTCGCGTGCCACGTAGCTCGAACTGCCCAGTTCGTCCACCAGGCCAAGAGCGATGCCCTGTTCGCCCGTCCAGACGTAGCCGCTGAATAACAGTGGGTCATCTGTCAGTTTGTCACCGCGTCCCTGTCTGACGACACTGATAAACTGCTGATGGATGTCGTCGAGCAGCTTTTTAACCTGCGTGACATCTTCCTGTTTGACCGGCTGGAACGGGTCAAGGAAGCCTTTGTGTTCACCCGCTGTCAGCAGCCGTCGCTCGATACCCAGTTTTTCTATGGTTTCGACAAAACCGAAGCCATCCATACGCACGCCGATTGAACCGACGATACTGGCCTTGTCAGCGTAGATCTTGTCCGCCGCCGAAGCCACGTAATACCCACCGGAAGCACAGATATCGCTGATTACGGCGTAGAATGGTGTGTCAGGATATTCTTTGCGGAGACGCTGGATTTCATCGTTGATGTAGCCTGATTGCACCGGGCTGCCGCCCGGACTGTTGATGCGCAGGATAACACCCGCGGTATTTTCATTTTCAAACGCATCGCGCAGGCCGGACACAATGTTGTCCGCACTGGCGTCTTTTTCCGGTGCGATCACGCCTTTCAACTCGACAAGGGCCGTGTGCTTCTCGCCGGCATCCTTTTCCAGACTGACATCGGGTGTATAGATGTACAGAATAGCAGCGATATAGGCAAAGGTGAGAAATTTGAAGAAGATACCCCAGCGGCGGCTGCGTTTCTGTTCATTGACAGCGGCGAATGCCAGGCGGTTGATCAGCTGCTGCTGCCACTCGCCGGACTGTCCCTGTGCGTCTGTTTTCTGATCGGGGTTCTGATTTGATTCCATATCGGATTACCTCAGTCTGCAGCCGCCAACGGCGGCTGGGAGAACAATTCCGGGTCGAGCAGATTTTCTTCCGCCAACCAGTCCAGCAGTTCACTGATGTTGTCCAGGCACGCCAGTGGTTGATGTTGCAGCAGACGCTCACGCTCGTGCACACCATAAGTGACTGCAATCGGCGCTACGCCGGCTCCTGTGGCCATCAATATATCGTACTCGGTATCGCCTACCATCAAGGCCTGATGCGGCGCTATGCTCAACTCCTGCAATATCTCCTGCAGCATCTGGGGATGTGGTTTGGACTGCGTTTCATCCGCACAGCGCGTCGCCGAGAAAACAGTCTCCAGCTCGGTCGCGAGTAACACTTTATCCAGGCCGGTGCGGCCCTTGCCGGTAGCGATTGCCAATACAAAACCGGATTCCTTTAGCAAGTGCAGGGTTTCACGTGCGCCGGGAAACAACTCGGAAGTCTGTGTGTTCGAGAACCAGTGATGCCGGTAACGCTCGACAAACTGGTGGCGAAAGGCTTCATCCCTGCCGGGATACAGGGTGTCGATGGCTTCTTTGAGTCCGAGACCGATGATGTTTCTGCATTGATCGATGCTGCGTTTTTCCAGCTCCATCTCATCAATGGCCGCAGACATGGCGTGAACGATCTCGGTTTCAGAGTCCATCAGGGTTCCATCCCAGTCAAAGACAATCAGCCGGACCTTTACCGGTGTCACTACTGTTTTTCTGTTAACCATGCTACCTGCTGTTTTCTAATAATCGTGCACCCGCTATTCGACGCGGTTGCTATTATTTCTTTTGCCCTGTATCGGGCATTTCTTCCAATTGCTGAATCAGTTTCCTCAAATCCGCACTTAACGGTGCACTGACATGGATATTACGATGCCGTTCATTATCCTCAAAAGCCACCGTGTGGGCGTGTAAAAACAGTCGTTTAAGGCCCAGGCTACGCATCTGCCGGTTGAAATCCGCATCACCGTATTTATCATCTCCGGCCAGCGGATGACCCATGTGCGCAGCGTGTACCCGGATCTGGTGCGTACGCCCGGTTTTCAGGTCGGCCTCCATCAGGCTCGCGCCTCCGTACGAGTCCAGAAAATGGAAATGTGTCAGGGCCGTTTTACCGTCCTCATCAACGCGCACCATCCGCTCACCACCGCGCAACAGATTTTTTCTCAACGCAGCGTTCACCCGGTGCGGCCCCCGGCTCCAGTCGCCCTGTACCAGCAACAGGTAACGCTTATCGACTCCGCCTTGTCGCAACCGCTCGTGCAGCATACGCAGTTCACTGCGTCGTTTGGCGATCAGCAGACAGCCGGACGTGTCGCGATCAAGCCGGTGTACCAGTTCCAGATAAGGGGCCTGCGGCCGTAACACCCGGAGTGCTTCTATGACACCGTAACTCAGCCCGCTGCCCCCGTGGACCGCCATTCCCGCTGGTTTGTTCAGCACCAGCAGGCGTTCATCCTCATAGAGAATGGCGGCCGCCAGTTTCTGCACAGATTGCCCGCTCGGGCTGGCGGGTTCCGATTCCGACACCCGCACCGGCGGGATACGAACCTGGTCGCCGGATTTCAAGCGGTACTCCGGCTTGATCCGGCCCTTGTTGACCCGCACCTCGCCCTTGCGCAGCAGCCGGTAAATACGGCTCTTGGGAACTCCCTTTAAGAACCGCAGCAGAAAGTTATCGATTCGTTGCCCGGCCTGTTCAGCCGTAATGTCCAGCCATTGTACTACCGGCCTGTGCAAATTCTCCATATAGGGATTCTACCAGTCCCGGCTGGAAACTGCTTATGAAAAATGCCTTAAGCTATTTATAATTCAATCGAAGTTAAGGGGTGTATTGTTTTCTTATCGGTCAATAAGTGTTTGATATCGCAATATCGGACTGCTATAGTCAAAGCCGCTGAGGCGATTCTGACGGTAAGGATGTAGTAATCCGGATTGCCGGCAATTTAACCCTATTCGTTTCCACCGGATAAACCAGGGTATGGTGTTCCGGGGATCGAGCAGAGGCCAAGAGGCCTCTTGATAATACTAACTGAACGAAAAATTGGATGCTCCCGTGTCGTTAACGATTACTTTGATGGTCAGCCTGATTATTGCTGGACTGGTGTCCCGCTTACTCCAGTCTGCCGGTGCCCTGTTCCCCGTGTGCCGTCGTCAGCCTGTACTGGCCAGAATCGTTGACTCGCGTCACGGCATGGTAGAGCACATGAGAGATAATTTAAATGAAACGTATGCTTATCAACGCCACGCAGCCCGAAGAGCTGCGTGTCGCTCTGGTCGACGGCCAGAAACTCTTCGATCTCGATATTGAGGTACCT